>Ga0180007_10005524_pt1 | contig 12736 bp, 9 predicted proteins | sample MM_PC_MetaG_FD_121122 | JGI IMG/M metagenome (GOLD analysis project Ga0180007, IMG submission 121122) | Groundwater microbial communities from the Aspo Hard Rock Laboratory (HRL) deep subsurface site, Sweden - MM_PC_MetaG | ecosystem: Environmental > Aquatic > Deep subsurface > Groundwater... | reverse complement strand
TATAGCTGATGGGTGATAGCTCATGGCAACAGAAAAAGACTGATTGCGGATAGCTTCAACCTTTATTTGAGCAGAAGGAAACAACTTTCTTTCTGCTCAAATATAAGGGAGCGTTTATAAGGAATTTCTACGGTTAATCGACGCTCTTGCCGGAGCATTGTCGAAAATATTCCAGCCGGATATATTGGCGTCTTCTCCATCTTCGTATTTTGTTTACGGGTTTAAGAGGGATATATCGTCAATTCGGCCATTTCCTCGAATCAAAATAGAATTAACTTTTATGATTTCCACATCAGGTTGGGCTTCTTGGAGATCCTGCTGAAGATTCCGCGTGATGGTTATCCAATCTCCATTTGAGGAGTTCGAGCCAAGACCATGATGAACGAATTCCCATGTGCCGAGAAGGTCATAATCGGCAGTATTATAATAAAGGAATCGTTGGCCTGCTGTCGTTTCCACGTTGAGGAAAATAAAATAACTTCCTGTAAGTTTCATAGACCATTTTGCAATGAACTGATCTGTGTTTTGCCAGTTGCTTAAATCGTTGTTTCTCAGTCTGAAAACATTTTGTGTGTCATCACTGATTAATAATTCAATGACTCTGCTCTGTTTGTCCGAATCAAACACGTTCTTGATCGAAGCTCCAGTCGTGTTAATAATATCCCAGCCGGATATTGTGCCGTCTTCTCCGTCTTCGTAAACTGTCTGCTGTAGATCAGGGATATCATCGCTGGATATTTGGGTTATAAAAGAGTTATTAGTGGCAGCTATTGCAGATTCTCCTGTTATATCCTTGGCCGCACAATTCCACTGAAAAGTTGATTCTTCAGAGATATGCACTGGGAAATCAGCAACAACCTCCCTGGTATTAACTGCATAATGGTCGGCGATTTCTTCTGCATTAAGTGCTCTCTTATAAATGGCAAGTTCGTCAATATAGCCATTCCAGCTTTCTTCCTCGCTGTACTGGTAACCTCCGATGAGGAGATCCGATGAAGTGGTGTCGAGTTGACCGGACACACTGGTTGAGTCTGCAAGTTGGCCGTTAAGGTAAATTTTCATTTCGCCACTTGTGTTGGAGTAGGTCCCCACCACATGGTACCATTGCAAGGGGGCAATTTGCCCGGTAGTAACCATGTATTGCTGACCTGCAATAGTGGCCACAAAGCGAAGTGTTTTGGTGTCATTATAAAAACCCAATGCATAATTAATATAAGGAGAGGTGTTAACATTCCAGGCCTTGGAAACAATATAGTCCGAAGGTGTGATATCTGTGGGATATATCCAGGCCTCGATGGTCAGTTCATCGGTTATGTTGTAACGGCCGGTTGAGTTGGAAGCGGTTATGCGATTGTCATAACCGGACAGATAAGCGCTGCTGCCAAACTGGCTGATATCGGAAAATTCAATGTTGGTCGATGCGCTGATGGAAGAGGTCATTGCATCTTCTGTGGAGTTGTTAAAATGGAAGAGGCTGACTAAACCAGCTTCATTTCGGCTTATTTCCCCAGTGTAATGGATGGCGTCCTGATGCCATGATCCGGAAATATTTGAGTATAAACTGATGTGATCGATATCGCTGCTCAGGCTTGTTGTATGGCAGGAAAAAGTAATATCACCTGCAGGTAAGGTTACTCCATCTAGCGGGCTCATAAGGGTAACTATGAGTTGTGGGGTTGCCGGATCAGTTCCTTGAGTAATCTCTTCACCATCGGGAATGCCGTCTCCATCAGAGTCCCAGTCGATCAGGTTGATGATGCCGTCACCATCAAAGTCTGCATTCCACGAAATTCCCCAGTATATCAGTTCGTTGTAATCTGATATACCGTCATTGTCGGTATCTGCACTTAGGGGATCCGTCTTAAAATATATTTCAACATTATCGTTGATGCCGTCACCATCAGTGTCAGCAACAACCGTGTCCGAAACTACGTCCGGAACAGACGTGTGAGTATAGACTACTTCAGCGGAAAAATCACTTTCAGAGGTGGATGAGTATGCGGTGGCTGTGAGATAATAGGTTTTGCCGACTTCAAGTGTACTGATAACATCTTCAATTTCGCAGGAGGTGACATTCCCGACATCTGTGGAACTGTCGTATTGGCCGGAGGCGCTGCCGTAATAAATTTTGTACCCCGAGACATTTTCTATGGGATCATTGGCGGTCCACGTCAGGGTAACAGCGTGGCAGTATGTTGGTTTGCAAAAAAAAATGAGGAAGAAAAAGGATAAAATGATCGGTGCCAGTTGGATTTTGCGTTGCCAAAGAAATGATTTGGTTGCGGCAGGGAAAGAAGAAAATGTATGTAAAACCGACAGCGGGAATTTTAAAATTAATCTCATTGTAAAAAAAATCCTTATAAACCGTATGGTTAACTATTTTAATAGTCAGGCAGACATGCCTGACATCCCAAGGATAAGCATTTGTCGTGCCATTTATTTTACAAGGTGAAAATTATGGCAAAGGAGAGAGAATTGAGTCAGGGAAATGTTAGATATGGAGGAGAAGAGGGGGGAGGCCTATCGTGTTGGACGTATTAACGCTGGTTTAGTTTTTGTGGTGTTGCTGTTCGGCGACAATGAGTGACTCTTTTCACTAATTCAGGTTCTAATTACGAACCCCCTAGGGAAAATGTCAGTATTTCCAATCGGGTTTGTATTTCCGAGCATGTCAGTGTTTCGCGACATGTTAGCGGATGTAACCGTGTTCCTCAAGGTAAAGCAATACTTCCTGGGCTGCTTCGGCCGGGGTCATTTCGCTGGTATCAATGGTTATCTCAGGATTTGATGGGGGGGTGTATGGGTCGGAAACTCCGGTAAATCCTGGTATTTTCCCAGCCCTTGCCTTGGCATAAAGTCCTTTTCTGTCGCGCTGTTCGCAGACTTCCAGCGGCGTTGCCATATATACTTCGATGTACCCACCGCATTTACTGATAAGTTCCCGGTTTGCCTGGCGGGACTCTTCGTACGGGGCTATGGGAGCACACAGGGCGATGCCGCCGTTTTTGGTGATTTCACTGGCTACAAAACCGATCCTGGTAATGTTGAGGTTGCGGTGTTGCCTGGAAAAAGTTAACTCGCTAGAAAGGTTTTTACGAACAATATCACCGTCAAGAAGGGTAACGGGTCGATCACGCATTTCCAGAAATTTTACCATCAGAACCTTGGCCAGCGTAGATTTGCCGGAGCCGGACAGGCCTGTAATAAAAATGGTAAAACCCTGTTTTGAACGGGGCGGGAAAGCACGTCGCAATTCGGAGACAATCTCGGCGTATGAAAACCAGTCAGGTATTTCCAGACCGTTCTCCAGGCGACGTTGCAGTTCGCTTGAGGAGATGGTTTTTACCTGCATTTCTTTGCTTATCTCTTTCAGCGGCACATATTGGGCATGGTCCTCTGCGTAGACCATTTTTTCTTCTGAAACCATCCTGATGCCGATCTCATCTTCATATTGTTTGACAAGTTTTTGTGCCGTGCCGGCCGGGTAGAAATTGTCTTTGGAAAGATGACTGGCAAAGGGATCACCATGGTCGTCGGCCACCAGAAAATGGGTGCAGCCGAAATTTCTTTTGATGATAGCCTGCCACAGTGCCTCTCTGGGGCCTGCACCCCTGCTGGCCAAGGGCAGGAGTCCCAGGCTGATCATGTTCCGGGGGAATTTTTTTACAAACTCCTGATAGCAGCGGACATGGGTGTAATGGTCAAGATTTCCCGGATGGTCGAGACCGGCAACCGGTTGCAGGAAAATGTTGGCTCCGGCATCTCTGGCAGCTTTCAGGATCATTTCCTTGTGGGCGCAATGGAGATAGGCGTCAGTGTGAAACCCAATGACTTGGCGCCACCCATTTAAGGAGAAGCGCCGATGGCTTTCCGCGGGGGAGAGACGTATCTCCTTAAAATCATAATGAATAGGCAGACTGATCCCCTCTACTGTCCCGCCTACATACCATTCGTTTGTGTTCTCATAGAGATTTTTAACGCCTGGATGAAGCTTAGCATCATCAGTGCCGAATATTGCAGCGGCCTCCTGTTTTTTATCAGGTTGCCAGATGTCGGAGATTGTAAGGATGGTCAGCAGAAAGCCCTCCTGGTCGTTTAACCCCAGCTTGTCGCCGATCTTCAGGTGATCAGCGATTTTACCCGGCACATCAAGGCAAATGGGCATGGGCCATACGGTATTGTCGGTAAGACGCATCTGGGCGAGAACGCTCTGGTAGTCCGCCAGGTCCAGGTAGCCGTCCAGGGGATAAAAGGCGCGATTCAGGAGGAGTTCCAGGTCGCAGAGTTGCCGCAGGTTCAAGTCGAAGGAGCGCAGTCCGATGGCTTCCTGTTTCAATGCTTCACTGCGCCTGAAATGAACTAGCAGGCTTTCCGAGTAGTCATTCATATAAAGTGCCTAAAGTGTTTGAAGTGCCTAAAATACTTGAAATATTTAAAGTGCCTGAAGTTTGAGGAGTTATCTGGTCAGAAAGTACCGCCAACTTTAAGTACTTAAGCGCACTTTAAGTATTTTAGGCACTTTAACCAAGGTGAGAAAGGAATGCAAAAAGAATTGGGATCATTCCTTGAAAAGACTGGGAACGATATGATGGCGGTTAAGCAGTTTGTAGAAGTCGGTACGGTTGCGTTTGGCCTGCCGCGCCGCCTCTGTAACGTTTCCCTGGGTGGTTTGCAGCAGCTGCACCAGATATTCCTGTTCAAAAATGCGACGTGCTTCGGCAAAGGGCATAATTTTTTTAGGTTTCTGCTTTAAGGCATCGGACAGTAGATTTTCAGTTATAAGGGGCGACGATGAAAGAGCAACAGCCTGTTCCACCACATTCTGCAGTTGGCGGATATTGCCAGGCCACGATGCCTCCATGAGCAGCTTCATGGCGGATGGAGAGAATCCCCGGATTTCCTTGCCGTTTTGTGAGGTGATTTTTTTAACAAAATGGTGGGCCAGCAGTGGAATATCCTCGCGCCTCTTATGGAGCGGCGGAATCTCAATACTCACCACATTAAGACGATAAAAAAGGTCTTCCCGAAAACTTTTTTCTTTCACAGCCGCCTCAATATTGCGATGGGTGGCGGAAATAATGCGGGCATCCACATCAATAGCAATGGTGGAACCCACGGGGCGTACCTGTTTTTCCTGCAACACACGCAGCAGCTTCACCTGCAGGGAAAGCGGCATGTCGCCGATCTCATCGAGAAACAGCGTGCCGTTGTTGGCGCTTTTGAAAAGGCCGTCATAATTTTTGGCGGCGCCGGTGAACGAACCTTTGGTGTGGCCGAAAAGTTCCGATTCGAGCAGGGCCTCGGGAATGGCAGCGCAATTGACGGCGACAAAAAGGCCTGCTGCTCGGGAGCTTGCCTTGTGGATGGCGTTTGCCAGCACTTCTTTGCCTGTGCCGCTTTCTCCCAGAATAAGCACGCTGGCATCACTCTGAGCGACAAGCTTGGCCTTTTGCAGGAGGTTTGCCATGGCGCTGCTTTTGTAAACAATATTGCTGCACCAGTCCTCTTCTGCCGTCTGTTTTTTTTGCAGGCCGGCATCGGCTCCGCTCAGTGTCAGGGCGGACTTGATCTCCTGGATCAGCTTCTGGCTGTCAACCGGTTTGGTCAGAAAGGAAAAAACGCCCTGTTTGGTTGCCTCAACGGCATCGGGGATGGAGCCATGGGCGGTGATGACAATGACCGGCAGGGAACTGTTCATGCGGTGGACAGCCTCAAACAGGGCCATGCCATCCATCTCACCCATGCGCAGATCGGTAATCAGCACGTGGGGATTGATAAGAGGAATGCGGGCAAGCGCCTGCTCGCCGCTTTCAGCAGTCTCTACGTCAAACCCTTGACTTTGCAAGCGTATAGTGAAAAGGCTGAGCAGATCTGTATCATCGTCAACCAGCAGTATTTTGGGTTTAATTATCATCCTTGCGATTTTTTATAATTTCATCAATGCTTTTCAGTTCTTCAAGCTTTTGCTTCAGTTCGTTAACCTGTTGTTGCGCTCTGCCTACCTCTTCAATTCTTTTTTCCTGGAGATACTGGAAGTAACTAAGGAGAGCTGCAAGGCCTTTGATGTCCGGGTAGCGCGCTTTGTCAATGTGTTGCATGTCGTTCATCAGCTCCTGTGCGTATTCCAGGGAGTCAGGCTTGTCCAGACGTGCAAGGCTCAGGCAGATCAGTTTGGACCTGTTTGCATCAGTACTCTCAGCAACGAAGGATTCCTTTTGCTTGCTGAATGCTTCTTCAAGCTGTTCAGCAGGAAGACTAAGGCTGAAATCCAGACAGGTCAGAATCTCCTCTGAGGGGGGGTGCAACGTCTTCACCACAACTTTCTGGTTTTCCGGTACAATAATGTACGTTGGTTGAGGAATACAACTTGCAAGAAGCATGCAGATGATTATAAAAAACAGGAGAATAATTGTCCTGTGAAGATATTTTGTCATTTAATTTCCTCGGTCGGGAGAGATAATCTGAAATGTGCGCCATTTCCTGCATCTGGCAGGACTTCTATTGTCCCAAGGTGATTAGCCATATATTCATTGGCAATTGCCAACCCGAGACCGGTACCTTTCACTCTTCCTTTTTGGGCGGTCTGCCCCTGGAAAAAAGGGCGGAATATTTTTGAACGCTCTTCTTCGGGGACACCGGGACCACAGTCAGTGATATCAATAATAGCCATTTCCACATCGGTTTTCAAGGTGATGGAGATGTCGCTTGCGGCTGGCGAGTGTTTGATGGCATTGGAGAGAATATTATCAATTACAGTGCGTATTTGATCGCTGTCGCCGAAAATTGACGTTGGCATCAGATGCAGGTTCAGGCGCAGGTCGTTGGCCAGCAGAATCGGTTTATGGTCTTCCACAACATCGCCAATCAACTGGTCCAGGGCAAAATGTTTTTTTTGCGGAGGACGCCGCCGCGCTTGGGCCATATTGAAATTAACAATATTTTCGATCAACTTCTGCAAAAGTCGGCTGTTGTTGGCCAGAATTTTGACCACCTCTTTCTGCTGGGAGGTCAGGGAGCCGACCACCTCTTCGCTGAGAAGACCTGTGCCCTCGCGGATTGATGCGAGAGGGGTTTTCAGTTCATGGGAAATGTGGGCCACGAATTTGTTTTTTTCTTTCTCAAGTTCGCCCAGTCTTTCTCTGAGCCAATCGAGTTTGGTGCCCAGGAATTCCAGATCCTTCGGTCCTGAAACGTAAACAGGCGTAACAAAATCTCCTTCGCCGAGCCTGAGGATGCTTTTGTCGATTTGTCGAATTGGGCGGGTAAGCAGATAGGCAAAGATTGAAATAATAATGAGGCTGACAAAAAAGAGAATGGAAGTGAGCCAGAACATCATTTTCTGGTAACGGAAAGCCTCTTTCTGCAGATTTTCCGTTTCCTGGAACATCAGATTATAACTGGCTTCCTGAATTTCCTGGGCCAGAATGCTCAGTTCTCTGTAATTATCAAGGTTTTTTTTCCTTGCACGCTTCTGGCTGGCATCGGTTATGAGATTGAAAAGTTTGTTCTCCTCTGTTTTTAATTTTATGATTTTGCTTTTAATGGTGTCGCCAAAAGGAAACGCAGAGAGATTTTTAAGGATTTCTTGGATTTTATCATGTTTCTCCAGGGTGCCCTGCAGATTTTCAGGCTCGGCAAAGAGATCGTAGATGCGGGCCTGGCGCTCCTGTTCAACAAGCTGTTCAAGCAATGAACGACTTTCCCTGGCGGAATCGGCTGACCAGAATACGGCCTGGGTGCTGTGCACGGCCATTTTATCCATGAAATAGGCTGAGCTTGCCAAAGCAGCCAGGAGAGGCAGTGCGACAAATAAAAAACCAGCCAGCAGCAGAATGAGAAATGATTTCGGGCGGTAAAATTTCATGGATAAAATTTTCAGAATTTTGAAAATTATGGTAACAATTCAGGTTGTTTAGTCTGTAGTGTGTTAGGGGCAGAGCAACGAACGTATCAGGCACGAGTTGGATCTCATCAGCAAGTTCAAATGCTCTGAACTTAGCCTAATTTCAAATTTTTCTTTCTTTTTCTATTCACCTTAACACCTAAAGACTATCAACCTGAGCAGTTACAAATTATGAATGAATATTGTGGAATGTTAGATAATTATATACGATACAGTTTTAAAATGCTTTGTACAAGAAAAGGTGTTGGAAAAAATGGATTTCAAGTAGTAAAGTATTAATTTAAAAATAATGTTTTCAAACTGTTAAATAAATTCGAGGGTAAAAATGGTAAATCGTTCCTGCAAAATTGTTGGTATCTTTCTAATCTTTTTCGTTTTATTTGCGTCCGCCGGTTGCGGTGGCCCGGAAAAGAAGAAGGCCGGATTCCTGGAGAAGGGTAAAGCTCTTTACGAACAGGGCGATTATGTCAAGGCCCGGTTGGAGTTGAAAAATGCCATCCAGATCGATCTTAATTTTGCCGAAGCCTACTATTACCTTGGACTGACGGACCTCAAGGGAGGTAATCCTCGAGGCGCTTATGGCTCATTGTCCAAGGCGGTGGAGCTTGACCCGAACCTGACTGCTGCCCAGCTTGAACTGGGAAAGCTGCTGCTTGCGGCAAAAAGTCCGGAACAGGCCCTGGAAAAAGCTGATCTGGTGCTGGCCAAGGAGCCGGAGAATACGGAGGCGTTGCAGTTAAAAAGCGCTATCCTTATCCGGCTGGAAAAACCCGACGAGGCCGAAAAAATTTTGCAAGGGCTCCTTGACAAAGGGGTTACTGAGCCGAAAACCTATATTCTGCTCGCCTCGATATATGACCACCGCGGGGAAAGGGACAAGGCCCTGGATTTGATCAGGCAGGGATTGAAGGTGAACCCGCAAGAGATAAATTTCCATATTATTCTTGCCCGGGTGGCCGCTCAGCAGGGCAATATCGATGAGGCCATTGAAATTTATAAGAAAATTATTGAAATCGAGCCGGATAATATTGACCATAAATTAGCTCTTGCCAGTCTGCAATGGGAAAAGGGAGATAAGGATGAGGTAACAAATATTCTGAATACCCTTCTCGGCAAAGAGCCGGCAGAGGAAGAGGTGCCATTGAAAGTGGCCAAGTTCTATGCGGCGAAAAATGAGAAGGAACTGGCCGAAGAGACGTTGATTACAGCGTTGGGCAAACTGCCGAAAAGTTTTCTGGTACGCTTCCAGCTCAGTGAATTTTATCTCAATGACAATAAAATTGATGATGCGGTCAAGCTGCTGGAGCAGTGTCTTACGCTTGAAAGTGACCCTGCCGCCCCCGCCATCCTTCAGGCAAAAAATGTGCTGGCCAAGATCTATCTCAAACGCGGGGAAGTTGACAAAGCGTCTTCCGCGGCGGATGAGGTGCTGAAAGAAAATCCGAAAAGTATTGATGCCCATTTCACCAAGGGCAATATCTTTCTGTTAAAGGGGGATGGTGAGAGCGCTGTGTCTGAGTTCCGGGTTATCGTCACGGAGCAGCCGCAAAATGTGGCTTCCTATTTGCGTCTGGCCGAAGCCCATTTTATGAACAAACAGATTGAATTGGCCGGGGAAACATTGAAAAAGGGGCTTGAGGCAAACCCGGATTCCCGGGATATTTTACAGCGGCTTGTAAAATATTACATGGTGAAAGAAGATACCGGCGCGGCGGAGGAAACGATCAAGGCGTTTTTGGCCAAGAACGGAGACGATTTACAGGTTCGGGCCGCACTTGGCGATTTTTATGTTATCGGGCAAAAAACGGATGCAGCCAGAGGAGAATATGAAAAAATTATCGCCATGGCCCCTGATAACCCCATCGGCTATTTACGCCTCAGCAATCTGTTGTGGAAAAAAGGGCAAAAGAAGGAGGCTGTGGCCCTTCTCGAGAAAGGGTATGGCGTCAACAAGAATTCTCTGCCCCTGATCTCTGCTTTGACCCAGGTTTATCTTGTGGAGAAAAAATTTGATAAGGCCATAGCCCTCTGCGAGAAGAGAATCGCGGAAAACCAGCGGGATGCCTTTACCTATAATCTGTTGGGCCGAGTTTATCTGAGCCGCAAGGATTTTGACCCTGCCGAAAAGGCCTTTAACAAAGCCATTGAATTGAATCCCGAATGGCTTACCCCCCATAACAGCCTGGCAGCCCTCTATGTTATGAAAGGCAAGCCTGATGTGGCCATTGCCAAATTCGAACAGGCGCTGGAGGTTGATCCGAACAGCGCCGGGACCTATCTATCCCTTGCCATGCTCTATGAGCAGACCGGGAAATATGACAAGGCCATGGCCGTCTATGAGCGGGCATTGGCCAAAAATGACAAGTTCTGGCCTGCGGCAAACAACCTGGCCTTTCTGCTCAGTGAATACGCCTCAAGCCCGGAAAACCTGGAAAGGGCTTTGCAGCTCGTTCAGCAGGCTCAGGAGGTGCGGCCTAATGAGCCTGAGCTGCTGGACACCCTGGGCTGGGTTTACTATAAAATGGGGAATTCCCAGCGAGCCGCGGAGATCATCAGCCAGGCGCAGAGCGCAGACCCGACAAATGCTATTCTCAACTATCACCTGGGCGTGGTGCTTGCCGAGACAGGACGCAAAGAGGAAGCCCGGCAGCATCTGCAGGATGCGGTGAACAGCGGGCAGAATTTTAACGGTATCGACAAGGCCGGGGAGTTGTTAAAGAGCTTGAAGTAAAAAAGATCCTGCAAGGGTTTTTGCGTGGTGGCAGAATTTCCTTGTCACCGATAACCTAACTATGCTAAATCAGGTTTGTTTGTCAATATGCCTGACTATCTATTGTTTTTACGAGGAGTGCGATGAAAAGATTGCTCAGTTTGATTTTTAGTTTCTGCCTGCTGATGTTTGCGGCCTCCCCAGTGCCGGCTGTCGAGGATTCTCCCTTGCTGACAGGAGATCCTTACCAGATAGGCGCCGGCGATGTTCTGGATATTTCGGTGTGGAAGGATGAAGCCCAGACCAAAACCGTGGTCGTTCTGCCTGACGGCACTATTTCCTTCCCTTTGATCGGGCAGCTTATGGCAGAAGGGAAAACCGTCTCCCAGCTCAAGGAGGAAATCAAGCAAAAGGTGTCCCAGTTTGTTCCGGATCCTGTGGTGACCGTCATCGTGCACCAGGTGAACAGCATGCTGATATATGTTATCGGTAAGGTGAACAATCCAGGTCGTTTTCTGCTCAGCACCAATGTGAATGTGCTGCAGGCGCTTACCATGGCGGGCGGGCTTAATCCCTTTGCCAACCGCGAAAAAATTACCATCATGCGCGAGGAGTGGGGAGATACGACGATTTTCAAAGTCAATTATGACGAGGTTGCTGAAGGCGAGAATCTGCAGCAGAATATTCGGCTCCGCCGTGGAGATGTGGTTGTCGTCCCATGAGAAAGCTTCATGTTCTTTCATTGCTTGCCCTATTCGTTCTGCCCGTTCAGAACGGCATGGCTGACGATTTCAGAGTCATACCCTATGCCGCCATTCGTGAGGAGTATAATGACAACATATTCTTCAGCGATGATACCGAGCAGGATGATTTCATTACCACTGCCTCGGTGGGACTGGAAGTGCAAGAGCGGACGGAATTGCTGAAGGCAAATCTTGTAACACGGTTTGACGGACTGTCCTATGCTGATAACAGCGAATTAAATGATATCGAAGAGTATTATAAGGGCAGCGCCTCCTACCAGCTGAATCCGTTTTTACGACTGTCTGCTGGTGCGGGGTACTCTGTCGATTCCCGGGCGGACCGTGATCTTGATATTACCGGCTATGTGTTGACCACCGATGTCCGCAGGCGGCAGGACTACTCCTTTTCCGGGGATTATCAGGCCTCTGAAAAAACCTCTCTCTTCACTTCTTACTCCTACCTTGACGATCAGTTTGAAACAAGTGATGTTGATGAGTTTACCGGGCAGAATGTTCTTGCCGGTTTGACGCATAGCTTGGCTTTTACCAAACCAACCGCTGCCAGGCTCTATGGGCGTTATAGCCATTATAATTTTTACAGCTCCAAGGTGGATAATTACAGTGTTACTGCCGGCTTCAGCCGGCAGTTCAGTGAAAAATTAAGCTATGTTTTTGATATCGGCCCCAGGTATACGGAGGGCAGTGAGAAGAGAACAGGCGAAACCTCATACGATAACGGTGTGGGCGGGCAGTTCACCCTGACATATAATGAGGAATTGACCACCGCGGAGATGAATATTTTTCATGAGGTGACCGGATCAAGCGGGCGTGACGGCGCCACCAAGCGCACCGGGCTGGTTTTAAGCCTCAAACACCGCATCAGCGAGAGGTCTTTTGCCCGCTTGGGCATTGACAGCTACCTGAACAAAGCGGCCCGCGATGCAGCGTTTGTCAGTGATCTCAATGAGCTGACCACGACGCTCACACCCTCATTGCATTATGAGTTTAATCCGGAGTTTTTCTGTGAGACGGCATACCGCTATACCGTGATAGAGGACCGGGAGGCTGATCACGAAAGACATCGCAACCTGGTGTTTGTCAAATTGACTTATAAATATCCGGTGGTTGAATAGTATTGATTGCGGATTGATAATAGTAAAGATGGCGGAAAGGGTTTGCCGTTCTGAAAATTTTTCAGTTTAAGTACTTCATACACTTTGAGTACTTTAAGTACTTTAGATATTTATGAATACAGTTGAAAGGAGTGCAGATGGAAGAGCATGAAATGTCGCCGAATGATTATGTGGCGGTTCTGAAGCGGCGCAAGTGGAGCCTGGTGCTGCCCGCAGTCCTTGTGATGCTGATTTCGGCGGCTGTTGC
>Ga0180007_10005523_pt1 | contig 12738 bp, 13 predicted proteins | sample MM_PC_MetaG_FD_121122 | JGI IMG/M metagenome (GOLD analysis project Ga0180007, IMG submission 121122) | Groundwater microbial communities from the Aspo Hard Rock Laboratory (HRL) deep subsurface site, Sweden - MM_PC_MetaG | ecosystem: Environmental > Aquatic > Deep subsurface > Groundwater... | reverse complement strand
TTCTCTGGCATGGTCTCCTCCTTTCTACAGGCTACAGGCCCGGTAACAACTCATCACCAGCCCGGCCTTCTTGGTATCAAAGTAGTTGTCCTGAAATTCCTCCATAACGGCAATAGCACGTTCCGAGGGCTTACCACCACCCAGAGCAACGGTCGTGAAATAACCGAGAATCATCCACCGGATGCTTTCTGGTTCTTCATCACAGTTCTTGATAATGTCGACCACGGTTTTCCAGGGCTTCCCACTCATAATAGCACGAGCGATTTCGATAGCTGCCTGCTTTGCATCCGCATTCTGGAGCGCATTAATCTTCGCCATGTCATCTTTGATACCGATGATCTGCTGAAGAAGCACCAGTGCTTTACGGGCACTCCCTTCGGCAACCTCGGCCAATTTCCGGGCCACAACCCCGCTCAACTCGATGCCAGTACGCTCCTTGGTGATCTTCGAGGCCAGCCCCATCAGTTCGGTCTCTGTCAAATCCCGTACCTTGATCTCAGTGCAACGGGTGCGGATGGTCTTTCGGAGCTTTTGTGGGTTTGTGGTGGCCAGCATGAAATACACGTGGTCGGGCGGCTCTTCGAGGAGCTTTAGAAACGCGCCCTGGGCATCTCCTGTCAACTGGTGGCACTCGTCGATTAGCCAGACGCGGGCATCACCTTCAAGAGGGGCCAGGCCCACCCGTGCCTGGATACTACGGACCATGTCAATCCCACGGCTGTCCGCCGCGTTCACCTCCATAAAGTCCGAGTCCGAGCACCTAATCTTCTTCCTCACGATACGGGCAAGCGTGGTCTTTCCACAACCAGAAGGCCCGGTGAACAGGAGGCAGTGCGGGATGCCCTCGTCACTTTTCCCCAGCGCTATGAGCTGTTCGCAGGCCTCCCGCTGGCCAACCACCTGCTTGAAACTGGTCGGCCGCTCCTCTAGGTGAATCTCGCGCATGTTCCTCTCCCTATAAATTGTTGGGGCGGGTGGGGTTTTCACCCACGGTTCGCGACCCTCCCTCATTGCTGGGACCGCCCCATAACCAAAACCAATGTCGGCGTCAACCCGTTTATCCGTCTTCGTCTCCTGTAGAGGATTTCGCCCGGCCAGCGAGCACGGCACACACCGGCCGCCCTTGCTGTTCTGGCCCGTACCGCCACAGGCTACACACGCCTCCTCACTCATTCAGCATCAACCGGCACATTGACCTGTTTCTCAACCCACACACGCAACCGCTTCATCACTGTAACAGGGTTCTCACCCTCAGCCACCTCTGCCTCCGCCTCTACCCGGCAATTCTCAAAATTGCCAAGATTCTTCACCCGTCCATAGACAATCCTTACAATCCTTGACTTACTCATGCCACAGACCCTATCTCAACCGGCCGTTTCTCATACCAGTTCGTCTCGGCCAGTTCCGCTTCGATGTTCAATGGAACAGTGATCCACTCCCAGTGCTCCCGAAGCCGTCGGGTGGTGATGTCATACACGAGGGTTAGATAATCATCAACCTCGGCCACCGGCACATCCGCAAGAATAGCGTCGTGAATATGGCCCACCACTTTCGCCCCCATCCGGGAATGGCGGATCTCTTCCACCAATGTGATAAGGCTCCACAACAAGCAATGAAAGGCCGGGCCTTGTATATGATAGTTCACCACTTGATTCTTCGACATAGGCCCCCAGCACCGAAAACCTGTCACGATGTCTATATACCCTTGACGCTTGTACTCCTCCACCCACGTCCGGCGACGCGCGTGGTACACCACGAAGCGCTTGTTCCAGAACCGGTCCTCTACCTGCTTGATGTGGTACTCGAAAGTCCCAGGCTTAGGTCCAACCTGTGGGTCGCTTTTGCCCAAACCTTCAATACCCTGTTCAGCAAGATGGTTGTGCAAGGAAAGGCCGTCCATGGTCGTTAGCCCATACCGTTCCACATCGCCCCACAGGTTCTCAGCGCAAGCCTTGTACCAATCCCCATAGAACTGGGCAAAGACAAAACCACCCTTCGCGCTAAAGCGCACATCTTTCGAGACATTTTCCTGGTCCAACATATAGCATTCGGCAGCCATGTCACGGTGCATATCGCCCTCGATAGCGTCATACGTGAGCTTTTTATCGCCGCTCAAAGCGCACGCAATCATCACCTCCAGGGAGGAATAGTCGATCTCCACCAACACGTGGCCAGGACGCGGGATAAATGCTGGGCGAATCACCTTCCCCTGAATGGGGTCACGGATCGGTATATTCTGGAGGTTTGGTGAATCGCTCTGCCCCCGATACGAGCGGACTAGATGAAGCCCGAAAAAGGCGTGCAGGAATTCCCCCTCGACTTCGCGCCGGATACCCAGGAGGTAGGTGCTATGAAGCTTGGTAAGTTTTTCCAGCCGGAGGAAGCCCTTTGCATATTTCGTACCAACCCGCTCGAGGGCCACCTCATCCAGCCTGGGCTTGCCTGTTGCTGTTAGGGTGTGCGGTTCGAAGTCCATGTCCTCAAACAGCACGGCGGCAAGCTGATCCCGGCTCGACAGGTTTGTATTCTGCCCGTACCTCCGGCGCTGCAGCCGATATTCTTCACATTCGCGGAGCTTTTCTTCAAGCCGAGAGATCCTGGCCCCCGTATCGGCAATCACTCGGTCGAGATATTCCACGTCTATTCGTATCCCGTTCGCCTCGACTTCGGCCAACGCCACCGCTCCTCGGTGTAGAAGGCTATATCCGTCGATCCGGTCCATCACCCGTCCTCAGCCTCATGCGTGTGACCACCACCGGTTACAGCGTCAGCCTTCCAATCACGTTTTTTCACGATCCCATTCCAAGTCTCGTTCAGAATGATAAGGAGGTTGTCGTCAGTGACTTCACGAGCGAGGGTTCCCAGATGCCACACGAAACAACGCAGAGCGGCAACACGGTGCTCGTCAAAGGTCTTTGCATCATGCATCCCACGTATACGCTGGAACCGCTTCAGATGGCATCGGTAGAGTTTCCCGAGATAGAGCAGGACACCGGTCCTCGCATTATGACGTTCATGAAGCGCAAGCGCCATGCGAACCGGCCACATGATGTTTTCCCGGCAACAATAATCGCACAGATAGATTGAGATGTCGCCAAAAGCGTCGCGCATTCCAGCACCATCACCATTCTCTATCGCACACTCCAGCTCCCCCACTTCCTCTACGATGCCCATCAGCGGAGCGAGCCCACCAAGCTCCACCACAACACCAGGCACCGCTTCTCCAGGGACCTCAAGCGCACTTCTTTCATGAGTAGCTTGGATAGTCCCAGCCGCGCACACTTGCAGAAGCGGTGTTTCGTTCCGCCCGAAGTTGTTAAGGCTCCATTGCCCCACTTGAAACTGAATAGTCGCAAACCCCTGCATCATGCACCTCCTATATTGCCCAAGGCATCGGGTAGCCTAGCTCACGTATCTGGTCGACCGCTACACGAAATTCGAGCAAGGCGTCGAGGCCGTTGTACGTGAGGAGGTTGTTAAGCTCTATCTCCCGTATGATGGCATTGACTGTTTCGTCGCCTTTTGTCTTGAGGAACGGTCCTATCTTATCGTTCCACACCGGCATCCCAAGTCTCACAAAGGCTTGGAACTTCAAGCTCGTGATCCCCTGCCGATTGTCGGCCACATGGGCCGCGAGCATCGTGTCCCACGCCCATCGCCGGACACGGTGTCCAAATTCCTTTCGTGTCCACCGATCCTCGAACTTGAGGTTTGATGCAATCTTCGGGACCGGGCTCCGCAGCAACTCGCTCATCGCCTGAATGGCCGTGCCATGCCACGGAAACGCGATGCACCGTTCCGGTTCCTCCCGGCCCCAAGCTACAGCACAGCTCACAATACGCGCGTCCGGACCGTCGGGCTTAAGCATATTCGTCTCGTAGTCAAACGCAATCGCCCCGTGTCGCATTGTCGCGGCCCGACGCAGCCAAGCTGCCACCTTAGCTGGGTCTACAATATGTCGCACGACAGCGGCCCACTGTGGCGGCCCCTGCGGCCACGGCCTAGCACCATACCCCACCGCTTTGCGGAGGTGTGCCTTGAACTGCTTATCAAGCACCGGATCGTCTTCCCGGAGGAGAAAACTCGGATGCCACGTCGGGCAGATCCAGGCATTCAGCTCCTGACATGGAATAGTCCACCCGGTCCATCGACCGACCCCCCCAACACCCTCGGGCCACATATGTCCTATTACACTCTCAACCGCCACGCCACCAAGAGGCACAATCACGCGCGGTCGAAGCTCACGGATAGTCCTCAATAGGTTCGGGCGGCAGAAACCAATCTCCGCTGACGTCGGCTTCCGGTTTTTTGGCGGACGGCAGATAAGGGCGTTTGCCTTCCAGCCATCTTCGTCAAGATCAAACGTTAGACTTCGCAGCACCCGGCGCAAGCATTGTCCAGCCTTGCCAATAAGTTGCGTCCCCTTTTCATCCTCTTTCGCACCAGGTGCTTCCGCAACGAACAGGACACCACATTCCCCCTCGCCCGTCACCGGCATCTTCGGGCTGTGGCATCGGCGGTATAGCCCACACGCTCCACACTGAGGAAGCGTTCGAACAGGCCGCGCCTGGTTCACGCGCGAGCCCGCGAAGAAACCTTTAGTCTTGCCCAGCACTCTCTTTCACCCTACCCATAGCCGCATTGATTACATCATCTCGAACACCCAGGTCCTGGAGAGCTGCTATAAACCGTTGCATAATGGCAGCAGTCGTTTCACGCACCCCCATCCATTCCCGGTCTAGGTGCTCGTTCCACCAATTCACACACCGCGTCGCCTTTGCCTCTGCACCAGCCCCACGGAACGCCAGAAGGATCTCTCGGCCAAAAATGGAAACCACGGCGGTTCTATCATCGTCCCGCAATTCCGCGAACAGCGGCTGCTCCTGGACCTGGATTTGAATCTGAACCGGAGTCCGAATCTCGTCCATAGTTCACCTCCCGGTTGTCTATCCAACCACACCCAGGCAGGTCACGTATGTGAACTTACCACCATCGATCTTCAGTCGCCCTGGTGCAATATAGCAGTCGTTCGTCCGAGCAGTAATGTCCGCGAACAGATTCGGTGCTATAGTGAATGCGATGGGCTCCCCGTTCCATCTCATGTCCTTGCGTTCCTCATACCAACCTGTCACACCAACGCCTCTTATCCGCATCTGATCCTTACGGAATTCAACAATCACCACATTGTTCTCGCTGTTCTCCCCGCTGAAAATCTCAGCCTTTTGGACGGCTTCGCCAAGGCCCCCAGGAAACGTAGTCAAGACACCCTCCACATCGAGCACAGGCCCCAAATCCTCATAATCAAGGACCTCCCGCCGCACGGAAAAAACAAGGCCCGTAGGATTCGAAAAGTGCAACCACGTCTTCGTCTCGCTGATCTGCGTCATCCCCAGACCGGTCACGTGCACGAGGCTATCCCGCTTCACAAGGCACCCCTCCTCGACACCTGTGCCCAGCGGATACCGAGCAAGCTGGAAATTGTCACACGCCTCCACAAAATCCGGCGTGACGTGAATACAGGTGAGATGGAACCTGTTGTGGTCCTTCGAGGCGCATTGCTGCACCACCCCAACAGCATCGGCAAACTCGGGGTCGAGGTCGTTCCACTCACCAGGCTGCTCTACGACCGCTACCGGTAGAGTAATCTCGGCCTCGCATGTAATGCCCGCCCGGCGTCGCTTGCCCTTGACTAGCAGCTCCCCGCCCTTCTCGCTCACGTCGACCTCCTTCTCGACCATTTTGCCAAGAAGCTCGAGCAGCGGCTTCGCAGCCACCGCCCCCTCAAACCCAATATCACAATCGATGGAACACGAGACCTCGTCGTTGAACGTAATCACACGGCCGCCCTGGAACACAAGACAGGAGCTTTGTTCCACGGCCTCCTTCACCGCAAGGCCGGGGCTAACGGCCTCAAGTTTACGCAGAAGCTCTTCCCTATTGAGTCGCATGTATAACCTCCTTCTCGGTCTTAAACCCTCACACACAGTATCGTCAGAACCGCCAAGTTCCAAACAAACTAAACAATCTCATACTCTACAGCACGAACCTTTTCCAATAAACCAAAAACCTCACCAACACTAGAAAATATCTCGGCATAGCGCGGGTGGTAAACCCTTGCGTCCATCCCCCCATTCCGCTCCGCAAAATAGTCAATCACCCCCATAGAACGCCCTGCGATGATCTTTTCGTTTTGCGCGCTTGCAATTACATCACAGTAAGCATCTCGCAGGGCGGCTTTCATCCTTCCTTTGTCCACCAAACACTTGTTGATGTCCAAGGTGAGTGCATAGTTGGCTAAAGTCCGGTCCAAGAACGGACTCCGGCATTCAATAGCATACGACATATACACCTTGTTTAGCACACGTAACTCGCGGGAATGATAGCTTTCTATAAGTTTACTTTGTAACAAACTCATGTTATTCCTACTGAAAAACCTTAAATAATACGGGTAGCCTACGAAAATCTCGTCTGCACCGGAACCAGTAAACACTACCCGGTAGTTCTGTTCCGCCAAACACTTCGCCAGAGCCAGATGACACACGTACTCCTCCACCACGCTTCTATTCTTACTTTCAGACATGACAATGCTTCGATCTGGATCAAGCGTCTTGCACAAAACTTTCGTGAGATGTAAACCACACTGGGCCGCCGCCACCTCAGCCGTTCTGAAATCAATACTGTCAAGGTCGATGGAAACGGTGAACGCCTGAGTAATTCCTAGCTTTGATAGTTCGTAAGCTATTATAGCACTGTCAACACCACCGGACAATAACAAGGCCGTTTGTTGCAGAGCTACAGCACCATACTTTTTCTTGCAAGAACGGCGCAGCAACTTCCTTATCTTTTCGTAGTCTACAACATCTGTACGGGCCTGTGTGTAATCAAAGGCATGGTATGTCTCTACCTCTAGCGCACCCGTGGCAAAAGAATAATGGTATAGCTTCCCAGGCGCACACGGTTTGATTTTGTTCAACAACGCCCCGCATACCAATAGCTGCTTCATTTCTGAGGCTATTGACAAGCACGGGAAAAACCCACGAGTGCCCCCATGATAAAAGTACAGTGGCTGTTCCCCGAAGATATCCGAAGCAAACCAAAGATCGGTTCCGTTGCTGAACACAAAAGCAAACATTCCATTCAACCTGTTCACCGTCCCCCGTACATCATTCGTAGCGCACAGTTCCTGAAACAGATATTCCGTATCAGAAGCACTACCAGGATGGTCCCACAACTCCCCTTGAAACAACAACGTGTAAGGGGCACCATCCCCAAAGGGCTGCTTTACAGGACTATTGCCTTGAACAGGCATCAGCGTATGACAAAAAGTAAACCCGTCTCGAAACACACACTCAGGCGTATATGTACCCCGATGGGCTACAGAAGCCGCCAAAACATCCGGCTTCGTGTTCGTATTAGTGCAAACGATACCACACATAATCAACCCCTTGTATAATGAATACCATGGGCAACAATCCAAAACAAGTCGCCTTTTTGGACATAAGAAGCAGCCTTTGCCTCGTAACGAGGATCCAATGGAATACCACCGTAACACACCCCACTAAGCATGTCTTTATATCCCATATTAGATGCAACCAGCGTACATTGATTCCTCCACCCAAACGGCGCAAACGTATTCATCGTCTTAGTAGGGGACGCCCCCACACACACACCTATTAAGGAAATATCGAGCTTAATATCGCGTAAGCCATGCAAGATTGCGGCGGCCGACATCCCGCTCCCAACCGTAACGACAACACGTTTCACACTTCTTGGAATATTGTACACCTCAGATCGAATTTCCTTCACAGTCTGCATACAACGCAGCCATAACGGAATCATCACCCAGCCAATACGGCCTTTCATGTCCTCTACAGCCCGTGCAGAAAGCACGTTGTTATACCCACACCTATGTTGAATAACTTCCCCACCATGTTCCAACACATCCTCCATCTCTGCGGTAAATGGACCACTGGGCAAGTGACACCGAAAAGGAATGCCCAACACATTTGCAACACGCGCCCCGATATATATCTGGGAAGAACGGCGTGGACCAGAAGTAATCAGACCAGCGGCACCACAGGCCATTGATTGAATCACCCGTATTTTTCCTCCATTCACCCCAGCGAACTTATATAAATCGCCGCGCTTTACAGCAACACCATCAACCCATTCTATAGGTGTTGGTCTCATCGTGCACTCCGAAAAGACCCAGACTCGGTTATACATACCGAGTCTGGGTCCTAGTCTCGTGTTACCCTTCGCAAATGTCCAGGTAACCGCGGATCGCGTGCCAAGCGTCTTTCAGCCGGAAGCGGCTCTCCACATCATTGGCCTTTCCGAAAGCCTCGTTCAGCTCGTCCAGCATGTCCTTGGTTACACCGGCAGCCATGCCATGCTTGGCAACGACGGTCCCGGCATAATAGGAGCGTGTTTTTGCCTCACGCACGCCCGGAAACTGCTCCTTCTCTGGTTCGGGCTCCTTCTTGGACTCCTTCTTGGACTCCTTCTTGGACTCCTTCTTGGCAGGGGCGTCTTTCGCCTTGGCCTTGGCCTTGGCCTTGGCCTTGGCCTTGGGCGCGGCAAGCTCGTCCTCCGCCGATACCTCCTTGGAAACCTCCGAAACCACCACAATCTCATCATCGTTCGCGATGGCCTCGAGGCAAGCGGTCAAGGTCTCGCACACATCGGGGTCCTCGATGACCACGTCTTCGTCGACCATCATGTCCACCTTGGCGAGCTTCCCCGCCATGCGCTTCGCATTCCATTTCGCCGCGCTCTTGAGCCCGAGTTCGGTAAACAAGGCTACAGCAGCATCTCTTGCAATCTCCAGCATTTTCAGTCTCCTTTTTGTGCGGCACACCTAACTAGCCGCCGTTATCCCTTGCAACCCCTTTGGCTGCATCAACCTCAGTATCGTAACGAGCGAACGAAATTTCGGAGTGAAATGCAAAGTTTCTTTAGAATTAGAATTAGAATGTGCTTTTCATGTGTGGTCTCCCAAGATATAAGCACCCAGCCACATGGACGCACCGACTTTCCATATAGGCCTCTTCCCGGCGCTTTGTCCAATTAAGCCGGAAAATACCATCCTTCTGCTCCTCCTCCGTCGCATTGATACCCAGCATCGCCGTCACGTGGTCGTTCTTCCTGCGGTCGTCCGAGAAGTTACCTCGACGGATCGTATAAGCCTCATAGCTGGCCGCGTCTGCCTGAGTCGCGGTAACAACTAGGATATGACGGGTCTGTGAGATATTACGGAGCTGCTTCCACGTCTCGTTAATAGCGTCTCGGTCCCCAGGAGAATATCCTACCGGGATAGAAAGGATGTCCGCATAGTCGATCACCAATACATCCGGGACCCATCCGTCACGTTCCCACACATCAAGAATGCTCATAATACCCTTCACATTGATGCTACTATTCGGGTGAACGCTAAGACGGAGCAGTTCCTTCTTATGCCGCCGCGTCTTCTTCTGGCAAGACTCCCACGCCTGCTGCCAATGCAACGGCCCCTTGAACACCCTTGTCTCCGTCTCAACGCTCGCAACATGCTCCCCATGACCACGGGTTATGTTCACCGGGACCTCAAACTCATAAGGCGGTTTCGTCGGACGGCCAGCAACCCGACACATGAACCGCCTCATTATCTGATGCTGGCTCATGTCACCAACCTCAAAGAATGCCACACGGCGGTTCTGCCTGACCGCCATCCACGCAATGTCAAGCAGCCACCAGGTCTTCCCACGACCAGAGGCACCAGTGAGACCGACAAACTCATCTCGGCCAAGCTGATCGCCAAAGAACTGACCCAAGGCCCCCGGATATTGGATTAGTGGGTCTGCTCGAGCCTCAAATGCCTCGCGAATAGCATCTTCGTTACTAAGTACATCTACTCCAGTCCCAACGCCCATTTCGACGCGGTCCCACTTGGCAACCGTCTCCAACGCTTTGGTAGTATCCCCACGGTCCAGGTGGCCACCCACCGTCTCGGACATACGTTCTAGGAGAACTGCGTTGAAGTGTTCCCCCGCAAGGTCGACAAGATAGTCCGGATTGATGTCCGCGCTTTCTTCCTCGTACTCGTCACTCAGGCTCGCAAGGAACCGGTCGACGAGATCCACTGTGTTGTCGTCATTCGCACGCTCGGCCCAAGACTCGAAGAGGCCCTCGATATCGCCTTGTGGGGCCTTACCATACCGGCCATAGTAAGACACACACCACCCACCAACAAGGTTTGCCCACCTAACGCGAAATAGGCCGTCCTCACGCCACCGCACAGCAATCCGCCCCAGCACTACATCGTTGACCACCATCCCGGTGAGGATACGTTTTTCTTCATTCGCATCATGCTTAGCTATTTTCATCCACACCCTCTGTCACTTCTGTGTCCATCACATCGCGGAACTTATCCCAACGGTCCGGGTCGTGAGCAAACCCCCGAGCCCACTCCCGGCCCAACGCTCGAAATCGTTTGGCCCCCGGATGATAAAGCAACGGGGCAAACTTCCCGTTCCAACCACCCCAACCCAGCACTCGATGATGTACTTCCTCCATCCAGCCAAATGTAAAGTGCTCTGGTCCAGGCATGGTATGAACCAAATATTCTCCGAACTTCAAGAGCCTGCCACGTTCCCTACCATAGTCATTGCTAAGGTCGTCCTTACATAGTCTATCGACAAATTCCGTGAGACGGGCCAACCACGCCTCATAATTAGTCAAACATATCTGTACGGCTGCTGGTAGCTCCTCAACACTCCCCTTAGGCCACCCTAACCCAGCAAGGCGTTCCACCATAGCCAACGCCTTCGGACTCGGTTGAACAGCGCCAACAAGGTCGCGTTTACATTGCCGTTCAATGGCATGGAACTTTCTCCGGAACGCCTCGCCGCTGTAAGCTTCCGACACATACTGTCCTCCCATATGCTTCACGTACCACCCCATCACATCCCGGATGTCTTCTTCCGAGATCTTATCCCGTACTCGAAGCAACCGTATGTGATTTGCCCAGGTGGAAGGTTTTGCTTGTGTGATGCCCGTCTTCCGTGCCGGTCGTGCTCGCACCGCTGCCTCTAGGACGGAGGCTGTGTCTTTATCAAACTGTGTTGCCTTTGTCCTTGTTGGTGGTATGCGTTTAAAACCTCCTTTTTCTACTAAATCATCTGGAATTGCGGTTCCAGACAGTTGTTTATTATAAGTCTTAAGACTAAAAGGCTTAAGACAGGGTCCAGGCAATTTATTGCCCCCCCGGCAATTTATTGCCTCCCCTGCAATTCCCAACACTCTGGTATTATCGTCCAGTACGATTTGTGTGATTAGGCCGCGTTCTCTAAGTCCAGATAGTATTTGCCGCACGCGTCGTCCTCCTACTCCAAGACGCTTAGCCAGCCGAGCATTCGAGACGAGGCAGCACTGACCATCGTTGCTGAGGCTGTGGATAATGGCTAGAAGCAAAACCTCGTTCGGCCCGAGCTCACCACGGGCCTGCTGCTCCATGATGTGCTTTGGTATCCACACACCTTGGTGGTGCTCTTCCATAATATATCCTCGGACAGGTCACCTAGTTTTCTCACCACATAATGTCGTAAAGGCCGCTATGTTCCGTAATGGGGCAACCTGGAATAAAGTGCTTGTACCGATAAGTATATTACGGTATAGTATAGGCGCAACGAAGGCAGCAACTGAAGGAGGTTCGATTATGATTACAGTGCTTGGGTCTGGTATCAAAATCGACGAACTGCGGAAAATCAAACCGGTGACACCGAAGAACGCAGGGCGGCGATGGAAAGGGATTTCACACGGGGAACTCGCAGACATCATCCGTACAGAGGCAGTAGGACGCGGGTGGTGCATCAGAGAAGAACTGTATTCGACGGCTTGTAAAGGGGCAGAGATGGCAGGTGCCTTTCTCCTCACACAAGTCGGCGAGGTGCAGGCGGTGCCAGGCACCACCTTTGCTCTCGGTTTCCTCAACAGCAATACTCGTCGGAAGGCCCTGCAAATCACGGTCGGGGTCTCCATATCGTGCTGCGCAAATGGGATGTGTACAGGAACCATCCTCCTTCACCGTGTCCACGACCACACGGTGAAGCTCGTAGACGAGGTGCAGGCGGCCGTCGACCGCTATGCCACGGCCGCAAAGAGCATCCCAAACATTATCAAGGGTCTCCGGGCACACAGACTCACCCCAGCACAGGCCAGCGAGATTATCATGGCCGCTGGAAGACAACGGCTGATCGGGTGGGCAGCGGTCGGTCGGGTTGACGCTGAATACAGGAACCCGACCTTCCCTGAACATGGCCTGGACACTTCCTGGGCACTCCTCAACGCCTTTACTTTTGCAGCGCGAAGAAACATTGCTCCCACTAAACAGATGGAGACATATGACAAGTTTCTTCGGATGCTGCCTTCGGCAAAGCTAAGCTAGAAACTGAGCCAAGTCGGCTCGCATACCCACCGAACTAGCGCAGGAGACCATAATTACACCAGTTCGACAACCTGCGAGCCGACTTGGCTCAGCGTGTTACCTCCCCGCCTGTAGCCGCATCGCGGCAGCAACCGCGAGCCAACCCATAGCGCCGACGATCACCGCAGCACACACCGTGCCGACAACACGCCGCCACATGCCGTCTCGCAATTCCTGGAGCTTTTTCCGGGCATCGTTATCGATCACCAGGATCTTGACCTGGCTCAAGATGCCGTCGCCGTTTGAATCGTCGAGTTCGCGGACAAGACGGGACG
>Ga0180007_10005522_pt1 | contig 12739 bp, 6 predicted proteins | sample MM_PC_MetaG_FD_121122 | JGI IMG/M metagenome (GOLD analysis project Ga0180007, IMG submission 121122) | Groundwater microbial communities from the Aspo Hard Rock Laboratory (HRL) deep subsurface site, Sweden - MM_PC_MetaG | ecosystem: Environmental > Aquatic > Deep subsurface > Groundwater... | reverse complement strand
TTGGGCAAGTGGTTTGCTGAAGCGAAAACATTTGTCGTGGCTGGAACGCATGGCAAAAGCACGACCACTGCCATGCTAGGACTGATCTTGGAGCGCGCCGGATTGGATCCCACTGTTATCGTCGGCAGCAAAGTCCCGACTTTTACGGACGGTAATTTGCGATTGGGCAAATCTGATTTGTTCGTGGTTGAAGGCGATGAATATGCGAAACATTTTTTGGAGTTTAAGGCTGACGGCGTGATTTTGAATAATCTTGAACTTGACCACACCGATGTTTTTACGAATATCGAAAATTTGCTCCTGTCTTTTCATGAATTGGTTGGACAGGTTAAAGACGGCGGCATTGTTGTTGTTAATATTTCTGATGCGCGGCTTGCGGGATTGATTGAAACTGAATGGGAAGCGCTGAATGGACGGGGTATAAAAATTGTCACTTTCGGACTTGCAACCGGCGCCACGCTGGCAAGCGAGGAGAGCGGTGATGCATGGTCTGTATCCAGCCGCCAAACAGCGGAATTGCATGCTGTGCGGCTCAATCGCAATGAGACGCAACACGATTTTAATTTGCACGTGATCGGTGAATTCAACGCAATGAACGCCGCTGCCGCGGCCTTGCTGGCTGAAGCCGTTGGCGCGTCTTGGCAGGACATTACTGCCGCGCTCGAATCTTTTAAGGGCATTTGGCGGCGCTTTGAGTTTTTGGAGGATCGCCAAGGCGCGTTAATCTATTCGGATTACGGGCACCATCCAACAGCCGTGTCTGCCACGCTTAAAGCCGCACGCACGGCATTTCCGGATAAGCGGATTGTTTTGTGTTTCCAGCCGCACCATAGGAATAGGACAAAGATATTGTTTCTCGATTTTGTGCCGTCGTTTGATTTGGCTGACGTGCTGGTGCTGGGTGAGATTTATGAAGTTTCAGGGCGCGATGATGAGCCGGACAAGGACATTTCCTCCCGCGATTTATTGGATGCTTTGGCGCGACACGATGCATCAAGGGAAGCAAAACGTGTTTTGGAATTCGGCGGCGCAATTGCAGCTGCAGTGAAACGCACGCTGGAATTGTCAGTCGCCGGCGATTTGGTAATTTTTATGGGAGCCGGGGATATTGATGCTGAATTGCATAAGGCATTGGCGGAAGGGCGGAGGGAAGAATAGAGAATCTAGAATGGTGTACCTGGTACGTACCTGGTACCTTATCCACATAATATCCACATAAGGAGAATGTCAAATGCGGATTCGGGTAAAAACTTTTATGCAAAAACTTACTGATGAGCGAATCAAGGCTTTGCAGCTGGTATTACCCGAGGCTCGGCGTGATGAGTTGATGTCGGCGCATACTTCGATGAAGATCGGTGGGCCGGCACGGCTCTATCTGATCGTTTCGACGCGCGCTGATTTGCTGAATGCGATTGAAGCGGCGAAATCGCATAAAATTTCATTTTATGTTTTTGGCGGCGGTTCGAATATGCTTGTCTCTGACGATGGGTATGAGGGCATCATGCTGCAGTTCGCCGATCGCTCATACAAAATTGACGGCACGAGCATTCGGGCGGCTGGCGGTGCGCTGACAGGCGTGGTCGCGCGCGCTGCGGCAGAAGCGGGGCTAACGGGTTTTGAATGGGGAGCCGGCATTCCAGGAACAATCGGCGGCGCGACTTACGGTAATTCGGGCTCTTTTGGCTGGGAGATGAAGGATGCGGTGGCAAACGTCGAAGCATTAAAGATCAGCACGAATGCCATAATTAATTACAGCAATGCGGAATGCAGATTCGGATATCGCGACAGCCGCTTTAAGCGTGATCCGCACGTCATTCTCTCGACAACGCTTGAATTGCGGACAGGCGATCGGGAAGGGGCGCTTAAAAAGGTTGCCGAGATAATGGAGAAACGAAAAGCGTCGCAGCCGCAAGGATATTTCAGCGCCGGATGCTTGTTCAAGAATTTCGAATACGAGGATGAATCGGCGTTGGAGAAATTACAGACGCAAGTTGAAGAAATTCCCGAGGCTATGTTGAAGCAAAAACGGATTTCGGCAGGCTGGCTAATCGATCTTTTGGGACTCAAAGGAACGAAAATCGGAAACGCGCAAATCAGCCCGATCCATGGAAATTTTTTAGTTAACCTCGGCAACGCACGCGCGCAAGATGCAATGGCGCTTTCCTCTCTCGTCAAAATGAAAATCAGGGACGAGTTGGGAATAATGCTGGAAGACGAAGTGCAGTTGGTGGGTTGGTAGATTTGGAGGCCTACCTGTCTGCCTGTAGGCAAGGTGAAAATACGAATGGAACGGTTAGTTTATTTAGTCCGTAAGGTCCCAGGTCCTGCGTCCTCCTTTTTAATCCTCACATTAATAGACTAACTTTTGTCATTCCTGCGAAGGCAGGAATCCATCCGTTTTTCCGATGGATCCCAGCCTTCGCTGGGATGACAGGTGTATTGGTTTGATTGACGAAAATTAATAACTTAGATTCCCGATCCCATATCCCGATTGGATTTTTGGGAGAATTTGGTGCTTAGAATTTGGAATTTCCCCTTTATAAGCAGGTGCGCTATAGTTTAATTACTATGGTTATCAACATCTATGCCGTGGGCATGGAGCTTACCCCTGCCCTAAGAAAATACATTGAGGATAAGTTTAATTCGTTGGAAAAATTCTCCTCTGTGATTTTGCAAATCGATGTCCATGCCGGCAAGGACACGAATCACCATAACAAAGGGGAAATTTACACCTGTTCAGTCAATGTGGAATTGCCGGGGGAGTTGTTGAAAATTGAAAGAACGGCCGCAAACCAATACAAAGCCATTGATAAGGTCAAGGACCATTTACGTGAAACTTTGGCGCAGAAAAAAGAAAAAATGATCGACAGCAAGCGCAAGACAATATAGCCTCGAGCTTTAGTTGTCGTACTTCGATCCGCCTACCGGTAGGCGGATCTTGGAGCCATTATTGTATTGATTATTGATTATTGATTATTAAGCTTCGGTGCTTGGAATTTGGGATATAGATAAATTCATTGGAAGGTTGATAAATTAGGCGCTTGGGGGTAAGATGCCCTCACTTTTATGGGTATCATAAATAAACTATTCGGTGACGCGAATTCCAAGGAAATCAAGAAAATTCAGCCGCTGGTTGATAAAATCAATGCGCTGGAATCCTCAATCCAGACTTTGTCAGACGAGGGCTTAAAGGCAAAAACCGCGCATTTCAAACAGCGCTTGGCAGAGGGTGAGACTTTGGACGATTTATTGCCCGAAGCTTTTGCGATTGTGCGCGAGGTTTCAAAGCGCGTTTTGCACCAGAGGCAGTATGATGTCCAGCTCTTGGGCGGTATTGCTTTGCATAAAGGCTGGATCGCTGAAATGCGCACTGGTGAAGGAAAAACTTTGACTGCTGTGGCGCCGATGTATCTTAACGCTTTGACAGGAAAAGGCGCGCATTTGGTTACGGTCAACGATTATCTCGCGCGGCGCGATACGGTTTGGATGGGCCAGATTTTTCATGCGTTGGATTTGAGCATCGCTTGTATCCAGCATGAAGGCGGTTTTCTTTACGATCCGAGTTTTAAGAGTGAGGAACAGCACGACGAAATGCGGGACAAGATAGGCGCTTTTAAAGTCGATATGGATTATCTGCTTCCAGTCAGTCGTAAAGCTGCTTATGATGCGGATATCACTTACGGCACCAACAATGAGTTCGGATTTGATTATTTGCGCGACAATATGGTGTCGCGTTTGGAGGATATGGTGCAGCGCGAATTGCATTACTCGATCGTTGACGAAGTTGACTCGATTTTGATTGACGAAGCGCGCACGCCGCTTATCATCAGTGCGCCGGCTGAAGAACCGGCGGAATTGTATTATCGTTTTGCTGAACTGGTGCCGCGCTTGGAGGATAAGACCGATTATGAAGTGGATGAAAAAATGCGCGTCGCGACTTTGACCGAATCAGGCATCAATAAAATCGAACAATGGCTGGGCGTTGAAAATTTGTATATACAAGGCGGCATGAAGATGGTGCATCATTTGGAGCAGGCTTTGCGCGCGCATACTTTGTTCAAGCTGGACAAGGATTATGTCGTCAAGGACGGCGAGGTGATAATCGTTGACGAATTCACAGGGCGTTTGATGGTCGGCCGGCGTTACAGCGAGGGTTTGCACCAAGCGATTGAGGCTAAGGAACGCGTTCCCATACAGCGCGAATCAATCACAATGGCGACTATTACCTTCCAGAATTATTTCCGTTTGTATGAAAAGTTGGCCGGCATGACCGGAACGGCCGTAACTGAAGCCGAGGAATTCAGCAAGATTTACAAACTCGAGGTATTGTCAATTCCGACGAACAAGCCGGCGCGGCGTAGCGATTTTTCCGACAGGTTGTATAAAAATGAGGTCGGCAAATTCAAGGCCGTGGTGCGAGAGATCAAGCGGTTGCATGCTAAGGGCCAGCCGGTTTTGGTGGGCACAGCTTCGATTGAAAAGAATGAAATTTTGTCCGAGCTGCTGCAACAAGATGGCATCCCGTTCAATTTGCTGAATGCAAAAAACCACGAACGTGAAGGAGAAATTATCGCGCAAGCCGGACGGCGCGGCGCAGTTACTGTGGCGACCAATATGGCCGGCCGCGGCGTGGACATTATTTTAGGCGGCAACCCTCCGGATGCGGAAGAGAGCGCAAAAGTGATTGAACTCGGGGGCTTGCATGTTTTGGGCACAGAGCGCCATGAGAGCCGCCGAATAGACAACCAGCTGCGCGGCCGCGCAGGACGACAGGGCGACCCGGGTACGACGCAATTTTATGTCTCAATGGATGATGATCTGATGAGGATTTTCGGGTCTGACAAGATGAAGGCACGGATGGAGTTTTTGCGCGTGCCAGAGGATGAGCCAATTGAAAACAGCCTTTTGTCGCGTGCCATTGAATCGGCACAGCGCAAGGTTGAAGGTCATAACTTCGATATCCGCAAACATTTGCTTGAGTATGATGACGTGCTCAATAAACACCGCACCGTAATTTACAAGCGGCGCCATGATATTTTGTCTCTAGCTGGCCAGCCGACCACGGAAGGCGATCGTCCGCTCAAACCGATGGTGTTGGATGCGGTGGAAAGGGAGATAGAGCAGATGGTGATATTTCATACGGCTGCAGAAGATCCGGCGTTGTGGGATATTGGCGAAGTTGAGAATACGCTGCGCGCGCTTTTGCCTCATGAAATTGATGTGGCTTCGAAATTGACTTTGCTCACGACTGACTTGGAAGGCAAGGCGGATATCGCTGCCAAGCGCACGATTTTAATCGAGGGCGCCATGGGTTTGGCGCGTGAAGGTTATGCTGTGGTTGAAGGGGTTGTCGGCGATGAGGTTTTGATGGGGGAGATTGAAAAGGCTTTGCTCGTGCGCGCAACCGATGATTTGTGGATCGAGCATCTTGATGCGATCGACCATTTGCGAAAGGGGATTGGTTTGCAGGGTTATGGCCAGCGCGATCCATTGGTTGAATACAAGCGCGAGGCTTATAGGATGTTCCATGAATTATTGGCGTTGATAGACAAGCGGGTTGCGCATGGGATTTTCAGGGTGCAGATCGCGCGGCAGGTGGCTGAGCGCGAATTGCAGTCGGTTGGAACACGCGGAACTTTGCAATTCCAAGGTCCGGCTAAGACAATGCAGCAAGCGTCTGAACGGCAGGAGCAGATACAGGGCAAAGATCCGCGTTTTGAAAAAGTCGGAAGAAACGACCCATGTCCATGCGGAGCAATGAAAGAAGATGGAACGCCAAAGAAGTTTAAGCACTGCCACGGCAAGAACGTTTAATTTACTGGACGCGAGCGGAGTCCGCCGCAGCATCTGCGGAGGAGGACGGACAAAAAAACCGGACGGAACAACGGTTAAATTTAAGCATTGCCATGGCAAGAACTTGTGATGCGCTTGACGTGGGCGGAGTCCGCCGTAGTTGGCTAAGTCAGACGTAGCGAAAAGATATCAAGGTCTCTAAGAGACGTTGAGGTGGGTTGCTTGCTAAATCGCGGGATATTGGTTAGACTTTGCGCAATTATATTATGGGAAAATATACACTTTCTTCCGGCGGGATGGGGCGTAAGGCCTTGAAGCGTCGAGTTTTGGGACTGGCACTGCTGTTTGTGGTAACAGCCATTATCACTTATCCACAACCATTGAATAGTTTGATCGGTTGGTCGAATAATTTGTTGAAATGGAACCTTCCGCAAATCAATAAACCGTTTGTGCTGGGTTTGGATCTTCAAGGCGGCACGCGGCTCGAATATGAGGCTGACGTTTCCCAATTGCCTGAAAATGACAAAAAAGATTCTTTGGAAGGCGTGCGCGATGTCATTGAGCGCCGCGTGAATACCATCGGCGTATCCGAACCACTGGTGCAAATCGCGCGTGCCGGCCAGGCTTGGCGGGTAACCGTAGAACTCGCAGGTATCCGTGACATAAATCAGGCCATTAACCTTATCGGTGAAACGCCGATTTTGGAATTTAAGGAACTTAGTGACGAACCGCCCCGCGTTTTGACAGATGAAGAAAAAACCAAATTGGAAGAGGATAACGCGCAGGTTAAAAAAACGGCGCAAGACGCTTTGGTAAAGGCTTTGGCGGCGCCGGATACTTTCGAAGCAGTTGTGCAGGAAACGTCCCAGCATGAGACCACGAAACAAAACGGCGGTGATTTAGGTTTTATAAAAGATAAGCCGGAATACGCGGATTTGTTCGAAGTATTAAAGCAAGATGCGGCCGGCACCGTGCATCCGGAAGTCATAGAAACGGCGGACACTTATACCATTGCTAAGGTGGAAGAGGTGAAGGATGCGGGTATGGAAATGTTCGCATCGCACATCCTTATATCCTACGCCGGCGCAGTCAATTCGAATTCTTCATCCACTAAAGATGAGGCTTTAAAGAAGATACAAGATATCAAACAGCAGGCAACGGCCGAGAATTTTACACAATTGGCACAGTACTTTTCTGACGAGCCGAATGCTTCGATGACTGGCGGGGATTTGGGCTGGTTTGGAAAAGGTATCATGGTGGAAAAATTTGAAGAGCCGGCATTCGCACTTAGCAAGGGGCAGATTTCCGATGTGGTTGAAACCCAATTCGGCTACCACTTGATCTATAAAATTGATGAGCGCGCTTTGAATGACGTGCGCGTGCGCGCGGCATTTCTCAAAAAGTTGCAGGAGTCTGATATTGTGCCGCCGCCCTCGCCGTGGAAAAACACGGAGTTGACCGGCAAGAATCTTAAACGGTCGCAATTGGATTTTGACCAGTACAGCGGCTCCTCGCAGGTTTCATTGGTATTTGATGATGAAGGCGCCAAGCTTTTCGGCGATATCACCCGAAGAAACGTGGGAAAGCAGGTTGCAATTTTTCTGGACGGTCAGCCCATTTCCATTCCAACTGTCAACACGGAAATCACCGGCGGCCGCGCAGTAATTACCGGAAGCTTTACCATCCAAGAAGCGAAACTTCTGGCTCAGCGGTTGAATGCCGGCGCTTTGCCAGTGCCGATCAACCTTATAGCACAGCAGTCAGTCGGCCCGACATTGGGCCAAGATTCCATCAACGCTTCGCTTAAAGCCGCATTATACGGAATTTTATTCGTAGTCTTTTTCATGCTCGTGCTCTATCGTTTGCCGGGCTTGTCCGCAATTTTAACACTGGCTTTATACACTGTCGTTTCCCTTGGAATTTTCAAACTTCTGCCGGTAACCCTGACTTTGTCCGGAATAGCCGGTCTAATCCTCTCCATCGGCATGGCGGTTGATGCTAATGTATTGATTTTTGAGCGTTTGAAAGAAGAGCTCAAATTGGATAAACCCCTAAAGACAGCTTTGGAAGAGGCTTTTAAGCGCGCTTGGACCTCCATCAGGGACGGCAACGTAACCACGCTTATTTCCTGCGCAGTGCTGTACTGGTTCACATCGTCAGTGATTAAGGGTTTCGCATTGACGCTGGCCATTGGCGTGCTGGTCTCAATGTTTTCAGCCGTAGTCGCCAGCCGCGCATTGTTGCGCTTCTTGGCCGGTTTCAAATGGATTGAAAATAAGCCATGGCTGTTCCCCGGAGGTAAAAAATCAACCACTGATAAAGTTTAAAATAATTATGAAAATTATCGGCTTAAGAAAAATTTGGTACCTGCTGTCAGGCATTTTGGTCTGCGGGTCAATCGCGGCTGTAGCGATTTTCGGACTGAAGCAGGGGATTGATTTTAAAGGAGGCTCGCTTTTGTCAGTGCGTTTTGACGGCAACCGGCCTTCACCGATTGAGGTTGAACAGGCGTTGGGCGGGCATGATCTCGGCGCCATAACCGTCCAGCCGGTAGGCGAGCAGGATATCAATGTGCGCTTAAAAGCCTTGGATGAGCAGACCCATCAGGAGGTTCTGCAAACCCTTAATGAAAAATACGGCTCTGTCACGGAGTTGCAATTCAATTCCATTGGTCCGGCGATCGGGAAGGAACTGCGCCAAAAATCAATTTATGCGCTGGCCATAGTCTTTTTCGCAATCTTGATTTATGTCGCTTGGGCATTCCGCAAGGTTTCGGCGCCCATCCAATCTTGGAAATACGGCATCATCACAATTATCACCGCTTTCCATGATGTGATTGTGCCTGTCGGTTTATTTGCCGTGCTTGGGAAATATTACGGCACGGAGATCGGCACTCCTTTTATTGCCGCGATTTTGACGATTATGGGTTATTCGATCAATGACACAATTGTAGTCCTTGACCGCGTGCGCGAAAATTTGCAGCGCACTGGCGGACTATTTAGTGATATTGTCGAGAATTCCGTCAAGCAAACCCTGTTGCGTTCGCTGAATACATCGCTCACAACGCTTTTGGCAATGACTGCGGTTTATTTATTCGGCGGAGAATCAATAAAAGATTTTGCATTGGCTTTGATAGTCGGTGTTGCCACCGGAGCCTATTCTTCGATATTTATCGCCTCACCTTTGCTTGTAACTTGGAATAAGTGGGATTTGAAGCGAAAAAAGAGATAGGGATTAGTCCATAAAGTCAAAGTAGAATAATTTTTATTAACCCAGATTCCAGATTCTAATCTCACGGATGGCGTGCTATAATGGCGTTAATGATTGAAACCGGTCTGTCGGTTTTGGAGATGATTAGCGGCAATCCGTTCGCCGTGATGTGGTTTTTGTTTGTTAACGGCGGCTGGGCGATTTTTTTATATTTCTTTCTTTGGGGTGCGCTGCAGGTTTATCTCAATTCGCGCCAGACGATCTACAATGCCAAAAGGCAATGGATGTTGTTGGCAATCAGCGTGCCTCGCATGACCGAACAGACGCCGCGTGCTGTGGAAAATATTTTCGCCCATTTGGCCGGAGCGCACGTTAGCGCCACTTGGAAGGAAAAGTGGTTTGACGGTAAAACGCAGGATGTCATCAGCGTTGAAATCGCTTCGATTGAGGGCCGCGTGCATTACCACGTTTATACTGTTCGGGGATATCGAGATCTGATTGAAGCATCGATTTACGCCCAGTATCCTGATGCGGAAATCTTCGAAGTCGAGGATTATGCCTTGAAAGTTCCGGCGCGTTATCCTGATGCCGAGTGGGATGCTTTTGGCACGGAAATGATTCCTACGATGTCAGACGTGTACCCGCTTCGGACTTTTCATGATTTTGAGGATAAGGTTTCCGGGGAATTTAAAGACCCTTTGGCGGTTTTGCTGGAAAATATGTCGCGCTTGGGGCCGGGAGAGCAATTTTGGTTTCAGATAATACTAATTCCTGTTGAGCAAAAAACATTCAGAGCCAAAGGGGAGTTGTTGGTAAAAAAATTGACCGGCCAGAAAGTCGAGGAGAAAGAAGCGCTGTGGCAGAAAATTTTGGGATTTCCGTTTAGTTTGCTCGGGATGGCTTTACAGGAATTCGGAATTTTGCCCGCTTCGGCAGCGCTTGCTAAAGAGCAAAATCCTCTCGCATCAAGGATGTGGACTTTGACGCCGGGAGAACGCAAAGTACTGGAGGCCGTGGAAAATAAAATTTCAAAAATTGTCTTTCAGTGCAAGTTGAGGTTCGTATATGCGGCCAAAAAAGAGGTGATGAAAAAACCCCGCATAGTGCATCCTTTTATCGGCGTAATCAAACAATTCAATACCAATGACATGCAGTCGCTAAAGCCAGAGACAAAAAGAATTCCTCCGAGCGGCGCATTGTGGTTTTTTAAGGAGTCGCGCAATAACAAACGCAAGATCAGGATTGTGAATGCTTATCGCACCCGTTCTTTCTGGGTCGGTGATCCGACGTTTGCATTGAATATTGAAGAACTGGCCAGCCTTTGGCATTTCCCAATTAGTATACAGACGCGACCGCCGCAATTGGGAAAGACTGAAGCCAAACGAGCGGAACCGCCGATGAATTTGCCTTTTGGATGACGTGCCTATAAAATATGCGCATTGTTAATTACGAAATTTCATCGCGGTCATAGTTCTTTTTTAAGTTCCTTACCTTCTCGGGCTATGCCCCTACAAAAGAATAAAAAGCGGCAAAGTTTATCGAGCTTTTCATTTGAAAAGTTTTTTAAGGTTAAGAGTGAAGTGAAATACAAATTATCAATTTACAATTTACAATTTTCAAACATTACGAAATTTTCCGACATTGGAAATTGAATATTGGAAATTGGAAATTTTTCTTATAAGTATGCCCGTCCAATACAATCACGACCACGAAAACGAAATTTCACTGTTCGCTTCGGTCAACTACCGGAATCAGTTCCGGCGTTTTGGCATTAAAACAGACGACAGGCGGCGGCACATTTACGTGATTGGAAAAACCGGTATGGGCAAAACCACATTGCTCGAGAATATGGTTTTGTCCGATATCCTGGCAGGACACGGCGCTTGTTACATTGATCCGCACGGCGATACTGCGGAAAAGCTTTTGGATTATATTCCCTCAAACCGCATCAATGACGTTGTGTATTTCAATCCGGCGGATATGGATTTTCCGGTTGGTTTTAACATTTTGGAATCATTGCGCGAGGAGCAGAAACATTTGGTGGCGTCAGGACTGATGGGGGTGTTCAAAAAAATCTGGCCGGATGTGTGGAGCGCGCGCATGGAATATATTTTGCTAAATTGCGTGCTGGCGCTTCTTGATTTTCCCGGTGCTACGCTTTTGGGCATCAGCCGATTGCTAGTAGATAAGGATTACCGTGCGCGAGTTACGGTTAAAATCAGAAATCCGATCGTAAAAACTTTTTGGATGGCGGAGTTCGCTTCTTGGTCGGAGAAATACGCTACCGAAGCCATTGCCCCTGTTTTGAACAAAGTCGGACAGTTCTTGTCGGCCTCAATCATCCGTAACATTGTAGCGCAGGTGAAGTCCACCATTGATCCGCGCAAGATCATGGATGAAGGCAAAATTTTGATCGTGAATTTGGCCAAGGGCAAAATCGGCGAGGATAATATGCGCCTCTTGGGCGGCATGATAGTTACAAAGATACAATTGGCAGCCATGGAGCGCGTGGACATCAAGAATGAAATTGATCGGCGCGATTTTTATCTGTATGTTGATGAATTTCAAAATTTTGCCAACGAATCTTTTGCTTCTATTTTGTCTGAAGCGCGAAAATACCGTTTGAATTTGGTGGTAGCGCACCAATATATCGCGCAGTTGTCGGAAGAAGTGGCAAAGGCGGTGTTCGGAAACGTGGGCTCGATTTTGGCCATGCGCGTTGGCGGGGAGGACGCGCAGTTTATGGAGAATGAGTTCAGCCCAATCTTTACGCCGGAGGATTTGACCAATCTGCCGAAGTACCAGATGTATTTGAAATTGATGGTTGATGGCGTGGCTACGGCGCCGTTTTCAGCAATAACCTTGCCGCCGATAGCCAACCGCACCGGCAGTGAGCAGAAAGTGGTTGCAGTATCGCGCGAACGTTACAGCGAACCGCGCTCCGTGATTGAGGAAAAAGTTTTGCGCTGGAGCGGAATGGAAACTGATGTGAGCGGCGAATATCCGAGCATTGTAACCGCTGAAGAGAAGGAGGCGGGTGAGGAGGCAGTGGAAAAACCTGCGGGTGGCGAGGCTGCTCCGGCAGAAGAACGTGAGTTTTTGAGGTTTTCTCCGGAGAGGCTCAAAGCGATGGAAAAGCCGGCCGGAAGCAAAAAAGAAAAGCCGAAATTTCCGCACACCTGCACGCGCTGCGGAAAAGTTTGGGAAATGCCCATCCAGCTCGATCCGACAAGACCGATGTATTGTTCCGAATGTCTTCCATTGGTGCGTGAGGATAATAAGATGAAAAAGACGGTGCTGAAAACGGCCTTAAAAGGCGGCGCATCCTTAAGTGAAAAAGGGGGGATTGTGATAGAGGCTGAAGAGCCGGCGAACAAAAATGCCGAAAATAAGTTGGGCGTGATGTTCGACCAAGACAGGTCAGGAGAAGGTACGAGGCCGGGCCCTGTTCCGGCAGATCAGATTTCGAGACAGCCAAACCGTCCGCGCTTAGTAGGAAAACTGAAAGATTTCCATACTTTTGCCAAGGTGTCGGACAGGCCGGTTGCCGGCAATGCGGAAAAATCTGGCGGAAAAGTGCACAGTTTAGTGGGAGACTTGGAAAGAGCTAAGGGTAAAAGGATAGAGACAAATAAGAATAAACTCGAAAAAGGGAGCGGCTATGGTAATCCGCAAAAACAGGCGCCGCCTAAAAAGCAATTCAGAAGCGGGTCTTTCAATGATAAGCCTGTCGCTC
>Ga0180007_10005521_pt1 | contig 12740 bp, 14 predicted proteins | sample MM_PC_MetaG_FD_121122 | JGI IMG/M metagenome (GOLD analysis project Ga0180007, IMG submission 121122) | Groundwater microbial communities from the Aspo Hard Rock Laboratory (HRL) deep subsurface site, Sweden - MM_PC_MetaG | ecosystem: Environmental > Aquatic > Deep subsurface > Groundwater... | reverse complement strand
TAATTCTTCTTCAAGACCAGGTATTTGTCCCTGGATATTAGCCAAATCTCCTTCGGAGAAAAGACTTGCTTGTTGGCTTTGTTGACTGGTGTAAAGATAGATACCACCAGCTAAAATAGCTAAAGCAATAATTGGCAAGATGACTGAACTACCATATTTGCTAATCCAATTTCTGAATTTATCTTTAGGGCTCATTTGGTTTTCTAGACCAAATTGAGGACCGCCCAGATTGGAGTTATTGGGAGTGTCGAATAGTCGAGGACTTTCTACACTGGCTTGTAAAGGATCTGATTGAACATTCTTGTCTTGATTTATCATGATTTAGTAATTTATTAATAGACCGACCTTTCCCTCCATCAAATTGTTAATGAATTATACCTCAATCACTACTGGTAAGACCATTGGACGTCTCTGGGTTTTAGTATATAGGAATTGGCTGACTTTGTCACGAATATTGTCTTTAACATTAGTCCAACTAGTTTTTTGTTTTTCGGAAGTTGCCTGTTTGATAATGGCTTTAACTTTACTTCTGGTTTGGTCGAGTAATTCTTTGTTTTCTCTCAAATAGACGAAACCACGTGAAATAATATCTGGTTCTCCACGGACTTGACCGGTTTTTCTATCAACAAGAGCTATGATTACAAACATACCATCTCTAGCCATGGCCTGTCTATCATTTAAGACGACCTGACCAACATCGCCGACACCTAATCCATCAACCATAACATAACTAGCTGGTACCTTCTCTTCGCTTAATCTCATAGATGTTTTATCAAGCAAGAAAACATCTCCATTGCTACCAAGGATAATATTTTTTGCAGGAAGACCAACGCTTTCAGCGATTTCTCCGTGCAGTTCACGCATATAGTAATTTCCTTCAATTGGAATAAAAAACTTTGGCTTAATCAAGTTAAGCATGATTTTTAAATCTTCAACAGGGGCATGTCCTCCAGCATGAACATCCATCATAGCGTAATGAATAATTTTGGCTCCTTTGCGACAAAGAGCATCTCTTAGATTTTGAACAGTTCTTTCGTTGCCAGGAACTACTGATGATGAAAATATAATTGTATCACCTTTATGGACTTCTAGGGTTTTATGACCACCATTTGCCAATCTCATTAAAACGGCATTTCCTTCACCTTGAGCTCCGGTACATAGAATCAAAACTTTGTTATCCGGAAGACTGTTTGCTTCTTTAGCGGAAATAAAGGTACTTTTTTGAGCCTTAAGATAACCCAACCCCTGAGCAACCGCAACATTGCTTTTCATACTATATCCCTCAACCACTATTTTCCGATCATTTTTCTCCGCTAAATGGACAAGTGATTGAACTCGAGTTAGAAGAGATGCAAAAGTAGCAGCAATGATGCGTCCCTTACAATTAGATAGGATTTCTGAAAGATTATCTTGAATTTTTTTTTCTGAAAGAGAATGTCCGGGCGTTTCTGCATCGGTGCTATCGGACATGAGCAACAATACTCCGTCTCCACCTATTTGAGTAATCTTTGACAAATCAGCAGGGTCTTCATTAATTGGGCTATGATCAAATTTAAAATCGCCTGTATGGACAATGGTTCCAACGGGAGTTTTAATAACGACTCCTAAACTGTCGGGGATGTTATGATTAACGTGAAAAAATTCAATCTTAAAACAGCCCAATTCAATTTTATCATTTTTCGTGATTAGATGAATATCTAATTTAGGCGCTTGGGGAAAATCTTCCTGTCTTTTTATAATTATCCCTCGGGTTAAAGCAGCTGTATAAATAGGAGGATTACCTAAACGAGACATGGAATGGGGAATAGCTCCAATATGGTCATAGTGACCATGAGTGATAATAACTCCACGGATTTTATCCTTTTTATCTTTGAGGTAGGAGGTATTAGGAATAATGTAATCAATCCCAGGCATATTCTCTTCAGGAAATTGAAGACCCATGTCAACGACGATTATATCATCTCCATATTCAAAAATTGTCATATTACGACCAACTTCATTAAGTCCGCCTAAGGGGATAACCCTTAAACGTTTTTCTATTTGTGTTTTTTGTATCATATTTTTTTGTTTCTTTCTTTATTTATTAACTAAAGGGCAAATCCCTTAGTTTTATTGGTGGGCGAGGCGGGAGTTGAACCCGCAAGGATCGAAATCCACTAGTCCCTGAAACTAGCGCGTCTGCCAATTCCGCCACTCGCCCTTCTACATCTCCCACTTATACTTTTGAGGATTTTTAAGAAAATCCAGTTTTTTAAGGTTTTTAACCAAAGAATACATTTCCTTTCCTTTTTCTATCCCAAACTGTTCTAGCCATTGATTTGGTTCCATAAATTTTAATTCAGGAATATCTTGATAATTAGGATTTTTTTGCCATTCAACTTCTTTTTCTGGTCCTTGGAGGGCAAAATAGCTAAAACCTTGCTTCAAACGAAAAGGTTTGTAAACATTAGAACCAAAGTCACGACAAATCCAATTAGCGTTTTTTAATTCCTTGTCCGAAGCATTGATCATTAGATGTTCATAATTAGGAGGGACAATGACTTGATCATCTTTATTAGCTCTGATTGCATAAATATCTTTAATCTGATCTCCGTAGGAATCCTGAATTAAGAAAATAGCTTGGCCAGATAAAACTTGATAAATTTCAGGGTAGGTTATTTTAGTCTCTGGGACTAAAGGATGATCATGTCCAGCTGTCTTGTTAAATTCTTTACCTAGGATCAATGGAGGCATAATAGTAATATCGTATCTGAGGCCTGCTTTCTTGATTGTCTGATGCTCTTTCTTATTCATGATAATATCTTGGTAGATATAGTAGAGTTTTGAATCAGGGGCTGTTTTGGCCCATTCCTGATCAAAAAGAACATCGGTCATTTCTGCCAAATAACGAATATTAGGAGTCATTTTTGTTAAGTTCATAGTTACCTCCAAACTCGATCTATTTTAATAAACCAGTTTTCTATTTGAGAAAAACGATAGGAAGGTTGAGCTAGTTTTCCTATCTCAATTCCTCTAACTTTTTTATTAACAGGGTAAAGATAAGTTGGGCTATAAAGGAAGATAGCCGGGGCATCGTCGATAAGTAATTCTTGAAATTCGGCATATTTCTGAGTTTGTTCTTCTGGAACTGTGGTTTGTCTAGCTTCTTCTAGTAATTTATCAACCTTATTGTTTTCATAGAAAGCGACATTTAAACCAGGGTCTTTTTTTTGAGTTGAATGCCAGAAGGCAAAAGGATCTGGTTGAGCGCTTAAAACTTCACCAAAAAGCAAAGCTTGATAATTGCGGGGTCTTAAATACTCTTGTTGAATATCAATAGCTTCAATGATAATTAAATTAACCTGAGCCCCAATTCTTTCCCATTGTTCTTTTAATAGCTCAGCTGTTTGCTGTAATTCTGGCCAATTACTAGCGACTAAATCAAATTCTAAATTTGTTTCTTCTTGATTAATGGTCTTCTCCCTAATCCCGTCTTCATTCTTATCTTTCCAGCCAGCTTCTTCGAGGATATTTTGAGCGTGTTCTAGAGCAAAATCATATATCTTAATATTCTGATTGTAACCAGGCCAATTCTTCAAAAGAGGGGAATCAACAGCTTGACCTTGGTCAGCTAAAACTTTTTCAATAATTTCTTGTTTGTTGGTTGCGTATGATAGAGCTAAACGAACGGTCTTATCAGCTAAAGCTTTGTTTTTGGTTTGATTAAAAAAGATAGCGTAGTAAATAGGTAAGTCAATTTGATGAATTTGAGCATTCTTTCTTAAATCTGATTGATTGCTTGATGAAAGAAAGCCTAAACCATCAATTTTTCTTTTCTGATAAGCATTAATTAAATCTCTTTGATTCTCGTAGAAAAGAATAGATATATTTTCAATGTAGGGACCATTGCCTAAGTAATAGTTTTGATTACGGATGAATTTCATTGATTCAACTTGACCATCATCATTTTTTTTGAATTCCTTAAATTGATAAGGTCCAGAACCAATCGGTTTAAGATTGTATTGAGCTAAAGGGAAGTTGATAGCCGAAATACCGGCCCAAAGGTGTTTAGGTAAAATACCAACCGTTAAATTATGTAAAAAAGGAGCGTAAACATTATTTAATTTAATTCGAATAGAAAATTCACCATTCTTTTCTATTTGGACGCTCTGCCAGTTATTTTTAAGAGGACTCTTATATTCTGAGTCTTGAATCGTCTTAATTGTAAAGATAACATCATTAGCTGTTAAAGGTTCCCCATCGTGCCAAAGAATATCTTTCTTAAGAGTAATGTTATAGGTCAGATTGTCTTCTTCAATGCTATATTCTTCAACTAAATCAGGAATTAAATTACCTTGACCATCATATTTGAATAAGCTGGAATAGATTAATTGACTTAAATCTCTGTCGGCATCGTTGGTTTGTGAGAGAACGGGGTTAATAAAGCGAGGTTGACCAAGAATACCTTCGCTGTAATCGCCACCTAATTGAGGTAAGATTTGAGTTTTATTAATGTAGAAATTTATACTTAAGGCGATAATAGAAATTAAAACAAGAATAAAAAGACCACGTATAATCCAGCGTTCACGAGAAGGTAATATTTTAGGCAAACGGCGCCATTGTTCCCATTTAGGCCATTGGCCTCCAGGGACAGAAAAGACTTTTTTAAATGATAGCATTAGATAAGCAGATTTAGAAAACTAGTAATTAAGAATAGAGCAGCTAGAATAATAGTAACGGTAAAAAGAATCTTTTCAAAACCTCTTTTAGTGTAGTAACTAGTATCACTTCCACCACCGCCACCAAAAAGAGAGCCACCTCCAGCGCCCTTTTGTTGAAGCAGAACGGTAACAATTAAAACTAAAGATATGACTATTTGTGAGATAGTTAAGATTTGTTGCATGATGTTTTATTAATCTTTCTTTCTTCGGCTAGGGCCGAAAAACATGTTAACTAAACTGATAATTAAAACGCCCCAAAAATATGACCAAAAACCGACAATTGTTAATTCTGGAACAAAATACTCCAAAAGCCACAAAAGGGCTATATTAATGATAACGATAAAGAATCCTAAGCTAATAACAATCAATGGAGCAGAGATAAGCCTCAGGATTGGTTTAACAATGAAATTAATCAAACCTAAAAGCAATCCGGCGATGAATAAGGTAATCAGATCGCCTTCGAAAATAATACCTTCTACCAAATAGTCAGCCACAAATATGGCTAGAGCATTGACTAAGATTTGAACTATAAATCTCATGTTTCTATTATCCTAACATACAAGAAACAACCAAGTCAAGATGTCTAGAGGTCGTACATTGTTTTGTCCGCACCTCAGCACCTGCCTCGCCGGCCCGCTTCGACTCAGCGAGGCGAGCAAGGCGGGGAGGTTCGGCAAAACAAGGTCCGACCTTAATTCTGAAGTCACAAATCACTTCCCCTTCATAATCCTCTGCAACCCAAAAACACTCTTACCCGAAACTTTCATTTTGGGCTTTTTCTTTTTTTCTCGTTTCCGGGCTTTCTTTTTTGATTTCTCTTCAATTTCTTCCAAATTATCTTTCATCTATTTATTATACAACCATTGACAAATATTTTCAAATATGATAAGTTAAAAATAATGGCGAGCAGGGAGGGGGTTTACAATAACCAATAAATCCGAAGCTTCCTCCTTTACCCCTCCCTCCCGCCTCTTATAACAAGCCTTGTCCTAGTCAACTAGTCAACCACTGGGACAGGGCTTTTAAAATTTAAAGAGTATTTAGATAAGATCTTAGGGGAGTATTTGACGGAATAGTGTATTTATACTATTCTACTTTTAGTTGTTTAAATAATTTAACCAAAAGGAGGAGATTATGCCCCGTATCATTTTAGGCGCTGGATCAGCACAGCTTTTACTGGATGTCCCTATGATTCCTAATGTGGGCGATGAAATCGCAACAGTACCAGAACGGGTTCTGGGCTATACCAGTAATGGTTGCCTCATGGTCGGTGACACCTTTTTGCTCATTTCAGACAAAGTCGAAATGATTAATGAGGAAAAAATTCACCGGTTTGGTGTAAAAAATACGAAACCTATTTAAGATCTAATTTCTTGGAAAGTCGCGTTGTCAGATAAATGGTAACGCGACTTTTAATTTTAAATTGACCAGAAAAGTAGAAATCTGCATATGAGGTCAGATTTGCGTAGAGGTCTAGATTTGCGTAGAGGTCTATGTGAAAAGGTCAGACCTCATTTTGTCTGAACCTTCAGTAAAGGTTCAGCAAAACGAGGTCTGACCTTTTATTTAGTTGTTTAACCTCTAGCAAAATAAGGTCCGACCTCGGGTTAGACTTAAAAAAATGCCTAAAAAAATTAAAATTAGTTATATTTACTTGACACAGGTGTAATATAGGTGTAATATAGGTGTAATTACACTTATAATAATTAAATATGATTTATAAACTGGAAAAACCAGATTTATCAAAGATTAATATAAATAGAGCGATTAAACTTTTCTTAAATAAAGAAGATCAAGGCGTTTCGAATTTATTTGATAAATCTTTCAGTCCCATCTATTTGTATTGGGATAAGATAAAATATAAAACATTGCCTAAAAATATTTCTAAGGAAGAATTTTGGTATGCAATTAAATTTATAAGAAGCACTCGACATTTAAAAACAGTTATCAAGAATGAAAATGGAAATTATTTTAAATGGTTAAAATTGCCTGATTTAGAACAATTTTTTCATGAAGTAGATTTAAACACAGGTGGAGCTCTTTTTGGTTCTACTAAAACAATAGATGAGAAAACAAAATATCGGTTTATTTCAAGGGGAATCATAGAAGAAGCCATAGCCTCGTCTCAATTAGAGGGAGCTAATACTACTCGTAGAATTGCCAAACAGATGTTGAGAGAAAAAAGAAAACCAACGACAAATGGCGAGCAAATGATTCTTAATAACTATACAGCTATGCAGGCAATTGAAGAAGAATACAAAAACCAGAAAATTAGTTTGGATTTGCTTTTTGAATTACATAAATTAATCGCTAAAGACACAATTAAAGAAGATGAAATTGGCAGATTTAGAAAAGACAAGGAAAAAATAATAGTTGGGGAGCGAGATAAAAGCGGAAAAATTTATCATATTCCTCCAAAAGTCGCTTTTATTAAAAAAGAAATCAAAAATTTCATTCAATTTGCAAATGATGAATTAGAGACTCCATTTATTCATCCAATTATAAAGGCAATTATGATTCATTTTTGGATAGGATACCTGCATCCATTTACTGACGGTAATGGCCGACTAGCTAGATTGTTGTTTTATTGGTATTTATTAAAGAATGATTACTGGGCCTTTGCTTATTTGCCTATTTCAAAAATAATTAAAAAGTCTCCAATACAATACGGAAACGCTTATCTTTATAGTGAACAGGATGATTTAGATTTAACATATTTTATTGATTATAATATCAGGAAAATAAAGATTGCCATTAAAGATTTTAAAGAATACTCTGAAAGCAAATCAAAAAGAAACTTAAGAATGAATAAATTGTCAAAAATGAAGTATAATTTCAATGACAGACAGATTCAATTATTGCAATACTATTATGAAGATAAAGATGCGAGTACTTCTACATCTACGCATATGAATATTAATGGAATTTCTAAAAAAACAGCTATTAAAGATTTAAAGGAATTAGAAAAATCTAGATTTTTAATTTCAGAAAGAAAAGGCAAAAGAATATATTATTACGCAACAGATAAAATCAAAGGTTTATTCTAACAATCCATTGTCATTTTGAACCAGCAGGTGAAGAATCTCATTCAAATGCCTAAAAAACTTAAAATTAAGGATTTACCCATTGATTTAATCTTTAATGTACACTATAATGTACATATAATTAAAATATATGGACATAAAAACAACTTTACCAATTTCTGAATTCAGAACAAAAATTTTTAAAATCGTAGATAAAATCCAAAAAACAGGGGCTTATTACACTATTACTGAAAAAGGAAGACCTAAAGCGGTAATGATGTCTGCTGAAGAATTTGAATCTTGGCAGGAAACTTTAGAAGTGCAAAAAATGTTTCCTGATTTAGATAAAGAGATTAAACAAGTTCGGAAAGATGTAAAAAGCGGAGCTTACAAAAATTACCCAACTTTAAAGGAAATTTTGAAAGAAGAGGGTTTTTTAGTATCTGAGAAAAAAAGAAAATATGTATCAACTTCGTCTCAAACCAAGCGCAAAAAAGCAGTTAAAAAGATTAAATAAGAAAGACAAGATCAAGATATCCAAAGTATTCCTAGAACTTCAAAAGAATCCTTTTATTGGCAAGAAACTAGAAGGTAAATTTAAGGGTTCATATTCTTTGCGTATTTGGCCTTATCGAATTATTTATGAAATTTACCACCAACAGCTTTTAATAATTGTCATCCGCATTGGACACAGAGGCGGAGTTTATAAATAAGGAGGGAATCTAGAGGTTCGAATTGTGTAGAGGTCCGACATTATTTTGTCCGTACCTCAGCAGAGGTCCGGCAAAAGAAGGTCCGACCTCTGTTTGACATGTCCGACCTCTATTTTAATTATAGTATTGCTCAATTAGAATAAGTGTGGGATAGTTAGTATATAAGGAGGAAAATGTCCAAAAAACTTAAAATTAAAGATTTACCTTCAGTTGATCGTCCTAGAGAGAAAATGAAGGCCAAGGGCCCGCAAAATCTTAAAGATCCTGAACTTTTAGCTATTAAGAACTGATAAAAAATGATAAAATAAAATTATGAAAAACTTATTACACAATTTAAAAACCTTACTTCAAAAAGATGAACGTTTAATTAGTGAAGGTGAGCTTTTGAAGAATAAAATTATTGAGCTTGCTTTAAAGTTAGACAAAGGTCTTATAAAACTTCTTTTGTCTGATAAAAAGATGAAAAAGGTGTTTTTCGCTGATGTAGATAAAGCGCTTATTTTTGATAAAGACAAATTCCTCCGTTTTGTTTCCAATAAGCAATTTTTACCCGATTCTTATACTGCCTTTAAGAATAAAATTGGATTAACAGCGGAAGATGAATATTTGAGCGAGAAAAAAGAGGTTGTGCTTTCTTGGCCTTATAAGGATTGTGTTTTAGAAGGTGGAATGACGAAAGAAGATCAAAAGCGTGATGAAATTTTTTGGAATGAAATTTTGGCGCCGGATGAAATCAGTCGTCTTCTTGACCATAAGGTTTTTACTAATGCAAAAAGAATTGATAAAAAAGGCGAGCACCCTCTAGGTCATTCTGAGGCGAAGCCGAAGAATCTTTTCCGCACCGACGAAAATGGCGACATTAAAGATAATCTTATTATCAAGGGCAACAATCTTTTAGCGCTTCACTCTCTCAAAAAACGCTTTGCCGGAAAAATAAAACTGATTTATATCGACCCGCCGTATAATACCGGTGGCAGTGCAGAAACATTTACTTATAATAATTCTTTCAATCATTCTACTTGGTTAACTTTTATGAAAAACAGATTGGAGGTTGCTAATGATTTTCTTAGAAAAGATGGGTTTATTGCAATCGCCATAGATCATAATGAATTATTCTATATAGGCGTATTACTTGATGAGGTTTTTGGTAGAGATAATCGTCTAGGTATTGTCTCTATTGCACATAAACCAGGAGGTGTTCAATTTTCTAAATTTTTTAGTACTAGCAACGACTTTATGATTGTTTATGCAAATAATTACTTGAGGACAAATTTTAATTCTGTTTGTATAGATGAAGAAATTAGACAAAAATTTAATAAAGAAGATGATAAAGGTCTATACAGGGAAGAAAAATTCATGAGGGATTTTGACCCTGATGCTACAAAAGAAAAGAAACCAAATTATTGGTATCCTATCTATGTGAGTGATGATTTGGGCGAACTGTCACTAACAAAAAAAGAAGGGAATATAGAAGTTTTACCCATATCTTCAACTCAACGAAAAGTAACTTGGAATCAAAAAAAAGAGACATTTCTTGAAAACTACAAAAATGGAGAGATATATGCAAAAAAAGAAGGTGGAAAAATTAAAATTGTAAGAAAAGTGAGGGAAAGTCAACCAATTAAAACACTTTGGACAGATAAAAGATATGATGCGACTTCTCATGGCACAAAATTATTAAAAAAAACTATGGGATATAAATCAGGTTTTAGTTACCCTAAATCAATTTATACAGTTTTAGACTCATTGAAAATAATGACTTCTAAAAATGATATAATTCTGGATTTTTTTGCTGGGTCAGGAACAACAGGCCATGCCGTATTAGAGCTAAATAAGGAGGATGGTGGAAATAGAAGATTTATTTTAGTTGAACAATTACAGGAACATATAAATGTATGCAATGAAAGAATTAAAAAAGTTGTTAAAAAATTAGGTGGTGACGATTTTGTTTATTTAGAACTTATGAAATGGAATGAAAATTTTGTTGAAAAAATCCAGAAAGCAAAAATAAAAGAAGAATTAAAGAAATTATGGAAAATAATAAGAAAGAAAGCGTTTTTGAGTTATAAAGTGGACCCAAAAGTTATAGACAAGAACGTGAAAGATTTTGCTAATTTATCAATTGGAGGCCAAAAAAGATTTTTACTTAAGTGCTTAGATAAAAATCATCTCTATGTAAATTACAGCGAAATTAATGATGAGGAATATGGGGTGGACGATAGAGATAAAGAGCTTAATAAAAAGTTTTATGGTTAAGATGGTTAAGATGATAAAAGTATTTGATGGTGTTTATTTAGAGGTATTAAAACTATCCTCGAAAATCCACGATAAGTTACGGGAGAATATTAAAGTAGATATAAAAGATAAAAAATTAGCAATTTATTATTTACAAGGTGGATGTATTACTCATGCTTATTTAGCTATTAATCATTGGATAGCAGGTGACCTCGGGGCTCCATTCATTCACAAAAGAATAATACAGGAAATGGGGAATGTAGCGCTTTTTATCTCTGTTTTACCAGAAAAGAATAGATATATAGAATCTTTTTTTAAAAAAAGCATAATAAGCTTTCCTGATATTTTTTCAGCGAAATGGAAGCAAGAGAAAGAAGCAATTATTAAGAAGATGTCTTGGGATGAAAAAACATTAAAAGAATGGTATGACAGAAGTAAACTTTTGAGTGATGGGTTTTCGAATGCAGTTCACGCACAGATTGAAACCGCCGCTTTTAATTCAGACAAGGAAACTGCAGAGTACGATTATGACCTAAACAAAGGCTGGACTAAAAGTGGATTTATTAGAAATTTTGATTTTGGTCATTATATTATTCTTCCTGCTATAAATCCACTTTTAATAAACACAGAGATATTACCAATTACTGATGCAGATTTGGTTGAACTTCAATTATTATGGAATCGTGTTTCGAATACCGGAAAAGGGATATTTAACAATTTGCGAGACAGCGTTTTATTTAATAAGGGACAATAATTTCTATGCTTTACGAAACATTTAATTTATTAAAAAAATAAAACTTATGCCCACACAACGAGAAAAAATAATAAAACAATCGCGAGAAATTTTGGAAAATTCACCAAAAGGAATTCGTTATGCTGATTTAATAAGAAGTATTAGCGAAGCATTGCCCGATACAAAGATAAACACAATTCACGGGACTGTTTGGGAATTTAAGCAAAAGATGGATAAAGGAGAGATTAAAAATGTAGTGAGACCTGAAAAGGGTTTATATATCCTACAGAAATATTTGAAAGAGAGAGAATACGGAGTAACTGAATATGGAGAAGGTGAAGAAATAAAAGAAGTCAAGGAAGAAGATTTTTATAAATTATTTGCCGACTATTTGGTTAATGATTTAGAAGAATGTACTAAAGCAGTTCCTTTGGGCGGAAATAAGTTTCAAGATAGATGGGGTACTCCGGATGTAATCGGCGCATATAGAGTTTTGGGAATTGGACACATTCAGCCACCGATTGAAGTAATCAGCGCTGAGATAAAGACTAATATTAATCAATTGATCATATCTTTCGGCCAAGCTTGCTCCTATAAATTGTTTAGCCATAAAGTTTATTTAGTTATTCCAAAAGATTCTCGCGGAGTAGATATTAAAAGAGTTGAATCTTTATGTTTAAAATTTGGTATCGGCTTAATTCTTTTTGACAGAAATAATAAAGAAAATCCTGATTTTGAAATTTTAACAAGAGCCGTGAAAAATGAGCCGGATTACTTTTATTTAAATAAATATTTAAGATTGATTGAAGATGTTGTGAGTGAATTATTTTAAATTATGCTCTACGAAGTTTTTAATTCATTAAAAGAAGCGCATGGGCAGGATTATTTTACCCAACGGGTTAGTAATGAGATAGTTCAGAATCTCAATCAAAAGTTTGAACTGCGCGAATACCAAAACGAGGCGCTTGGGCGCTTTGATTTTTATTTTAACGGTTATCAAAAAAAGCAATTTCCAGCGCAATTACTTTTTCATATGGCGACAGGAAGCGGTAAGACGCTTATAATGGCAGCTAATATTTTGTATTTATATAAGCTTGGATACAGTAATTTTATCTTTTTTGTAAACAGCACCAACATTATTGAAAAGACAAAAGATAATTTTTTAAATTCTTTATCTGAAAAGTATCTTTTTGCGTCAAAAATTAAGTTTGGCGAAAAGCAAGTTGATATTAAGGAAGTTCAAAATTTTGAAGCGGCAAATTCGGAAAATATCAATATTGTTTTTACCACCATTCAAGGATTACACACGCGTTTAAATTATCCTCACGAAAACGCT
>Ga0180007_10005520_pt1 | contig 12740 bp, 9 predicted proteins | sample MM_PC_MetaG_FD_121122 | JGI IMG/M metagenome (GOLD analysis project Ga0180007, IMG submission 121122) | Groundwater microbial communities from the Aspo Hard Rock Laboratory (HRL) deep subsurface site, Sweden - MM_PC_MetaG | ecosystem: Environmental > Aquatic > Deep subsurface > Groundwater... | reverse complement strand
GCTTGTTTTCCACATATGGGCTGCTTTCAGTAAGAATGTGATGTCAAAGAGAATATGGAAGAAGTATGGCCCATTTTTTCTTCGTTTCATAAAAGCGAAGAAGTATTTACATCGATGTGCCACGACATTACACAAGATAGGTATGGAAATGACGGCGCTTGAATTGAGGATGGAGCAAGCCGATCAGAAAAACCAAGAAATAAGAAGAATAACTCAACTTTTCAAGCTTAAAGTTGATGCACAAATGCGGCTTGCTTTTATCATGAAAGGCCAAAAGCCTGAGGAGAGACGAACAACATTCTTGGCTTTTGAAGAGATTGGGGCGGAGTATGACAAACTCAAGGAGGAGTATGAAAAATTAGTCGGCGAATTTGACAAAGAACTCGCCGAGCTTAGGCAATCCTTGAATGATCTAACGAAACGAGAAAGATTAGTCAACAAGCGCTCGAATTCTATACTTACACTCTACGTGAGAGCAAGACCTGCATAACTACCTATAAGGAGGTAAAAGCGTGAACAAGAAACGCATATTTTTAGCTGTGATTGCACTAGTAGTGATCGTTGCTGTGTCGATCTTTATGTATCGTCGTTTACCAGATCCGGCTGACGTTTCGACTTGGGTTTTTGTTGTACATGTTGTGTTTTCACTTTCTTTTGTGATTGCACTAGAGCAGTACTTGATTGTAATGTTGCTTGGCTTTGATGACCGCGGCAACAGGCGTATCAAGCGTTCCTTGATCTATGCCTTAATGGCAACGCTCATAACAGCTATAACAGCGCCCTTAGCTTTTCTCCTATGAGAATAGGTGCGACAAAGGTGGAGCTTGAGAAAACTTGCGGTATAACACCGTATAGTTTGAAACATTATCTCTCAAGCTCCACCCGTAAGTCCCTTTTTCTTCTGGTATACTTCAAATAATTACTCATGAAATCAAAACTTTCTTTTTTTATTGTTTGGTTTATTATTTTATTGTCAGGTCCTTTTGCTGTATTAAAGTCAGTCAAAGGTTTTGATATTACCCAAAATGTTCCTCTTTTAATTAATATTTTTCAAAGGATCTTAGGATTAATTGTTTATAGTTTATTGTTTGTGCAAATTATTCTCGGTGCATTTATGCAGAAGTGGAAAGAAAAACTTGGAGGGTGGATTTTTAAATTTCATCTAATTCAAGGAGTTGTTGCATACGCATTGGTATTGGCACACCCTCTTCTATTTCTTATTTATAATTTCAAAACAAGAGGTACATTCGATCCCTTTTATATCTTTACGGATTTTTGTCTCTTATGTTCAAGGCCAATTGAGCTTTATTATAGTTTCGGTAGAATTGCCTTTTGGCTTGTGTCATTAGCGATTTTAGCAGCAATATTAAGAGGCGAGACTTGGTGGAAGGAAAACTGGCGGAAATTTCATATTTTAAATTATTTCGCATTTTTCTTAATAGCCATTCATGCGTGGTTTTTGAGTACAGTTGTAGCAAGCACCCTCTCTGTTTATATGTTTTGGCTTGAGGTAACTATTGTTTTATATATAGTTTTTCGAAAACACATCCTTCTTGTAACTACAAAAAGGTGAAAATATACAGACAAATATGGGAGCGATACGATTCAGAGTGCGCGCACTGACTAAATGCAAAATATAAAGAAGACGCGAAGTTGCATCAGAGAAATTATCTCCTGCGTCGCCTGGCAAGAAAGTAAAGTATTAAGCCCAGAAGAAATGCACTGATAGCGGCAATTCTACCCTTATTCGTCCCTGTTAGGGTCCCTACGGCCTCATCAAAAGCAGTTTCAGGCTCTTCCGTAACAATCTCTGTTTCTTCTCCCAAAACTTCCTCTGAATCTTCTTCTAGGGTGGAAGTGTCCTCAAGTTCAGCATAGAAGAAAGGAGTTGTCGCCACGCTTGTGGTTAATCCAGCTACAGTTCCTCCTCCACTGGTACTTCCTCCTGGAATACTGAATGTATCTCCTCTGCGTTCCGTGCTAATTGCTGTTGGTGAACCAGCTGAAACAGTACGCCAATAATATGTAGTACTGTTTGAAAGCCCAGAGAGAGTGACAGTGTGACTTAGTGTTTTTGGAGAAGTATCAACAGTGCCACTGGTGTTGGCATATCCATAATTGGGATGAGTAAGGTCAATTGGATGACTTACTGTGTCATATACAACTCTGCCATCAGTTGGTCTGTCTGTGGTCCAACTAATGGTAATTTCACCCCATCCTGGCCTGCTCCAGAATTCACCTGAGATAACAGCGGCAACACCAACAGAACGGAATATTGTTGTTTGATTACCAGCATTGTTTTCAGCAATCGCTCTTAAAGTATAATCACCCAGCGGAAGACCAGTTGTGTCCCAGGTTGTTTCATATGGAGCGCTTGTTTTAACATCTAGTGCGTTCCAGCCAACTTCACCTACTTTTTGATAATAATATGTTACAGATTTAACACCAGAGAAAGTGTCGCTAGCATCAGAGCCAACTGTTGTTGTACCTGAAATAACAGTTCCTTCGGCTGGACTTGTCCAAGAAAGTTCTGGGTTTGTATTGTCAACTGTCACCCTAATTACATGTTGCGAGTCATCTCCCCCCAAATATGGATCGCCAGAAAGATCTCTGTTGCCCACCTTGTCTCTAGCAGCAAACCTCAACAGGTATTCACCATTCGGCCAAGTTGTTGTATCCCATTCATACAGAAGTTTATTTGTAAAACCTGTGGAAAGATATTGAGTATCAGAATATAATCTCAAACTGAAATTATTGAAATCAGCAGTGCCAGAATAAATAGAGAAATTATAATGGCTCAATTCGACATCCTCAATTAGGGTGCCCAAAACATTTACTGTTCCACGAAGGAAACTAAAATCTGAAGGGGACTCTATTGTTACAAGTGGTGCTGTATTGTCTACTACTATTTGAACATTGGGTGTTTGTGCCCAATTCCCTACCAAATCTTTGCCTGCAGCGTAGAGGTAATACGTACCGTCTTCCATAAGATAAGTATCCCCGCCCCACTTTTCTGCATCCAAACTATTTAAATCCCATTCAAAAATTGTTCCATTATCAGGAACATAATGGTACCTTTTGGAACTTGAGCTATATGGCTCATTCTCTGATCTCCACCAAAAATTGATATAATCACAATCCTCATCGCAAACAGCTCTTAAAGATATTGTTCCTGCATGCGTTGATCCATTCTCGGGAATTTCAAATATAATTTGAGGAGCTGTATTATCAACAATGACAGTATCTTGATCATTGCTTCTTGTCCGATTTCCTCCTGTTCCATCCCTAGCAGCAACCTTAATATACATAATTCCTTCATTCCAGTCACTGGGAACCGTATAAATAGTTCTATACACAGTGCCTCCAATGTTTTGCATTGCGACAGAAGTTGGCTGAGGTCTATTTGTATAACCAATATTGTAAGAAAAATCAGCAGAAACGGCATTAATTCCAGATGCATCGGTTACTTCCGCTGTTATCGTCAATTTATCTCCGGCCTTCACATAATCTTTGTTTGCCGAAACATTGATTATCGTAGGCTGGGTATTATCAAAAGTCACATTGTATACATAAACACTTTTCTCTTCATTGCCAGCAGCATCAACTGCCGAGGCTTTAATATCATATACTCCTTCTACTGGAGTCCAGAGATAAAGCCAGTCAAAGACTGCATCATCTTCGAGGTTGGGCAAATTTACAACATCTTCCCATGGATCGGAAGAGTTGGTTGGTTTATAGGAAAGATGAAGTAAATCTACCCAGAAATTATCAGTAGAAGTGCCCAATATCTGAATTGGCTTGTTCCAAAAAGAATCATCACTCGGAGAATACAAAGGGACGTTAGTTACAGGAGTTGTATTTTCAACTATGAATTGCGTGTTTGAATTTTGGCCTCCAGGAAGATGGTTCAACGGGGCTGCTCTCGCACTATATATAGAGGCGTAGATAATATAGTCACCCTCACTCCAACTCTCAGGTATTGATTGTGGTGGTGTATAAAGAGTGAACGTTTCAGAATTTCCAGGACTTAAACTAAGTCCATACTGCTCGTGGAAATTTCCGCCAATAAAACCATTGGGTCCTTTTATATCAACTATCAAACTTTCTTTTGTTGGATCAAAAGTTAAATTGCCACTATTGGTCACTTTAACTTGGATTTCAAGAAGATCTCCTTTTTTGTAGAAATCTTTATTAGTAATAACTGAAGTGGTTTGTGCTGATAAATGGTCAGTGAGGGAGTAAACGACTGAGTTATTATTGTAGGTAAATTGAAAATGAACAGGGATCTTGTCGGAGATAACTCCTGCTATTGGTGTATATTTGTTGCCAATTAAATTTCCTTCTTGATCGTACATATATGCATCTAATTGAAAAGGGCCATTTTCTCCCTCTATTGTTACAGAGTAGGTGTCGTTTTGTGGTTTTGGGAACAATAAAATTCGAAAACTTTCCCCACCTGTTTGAGATTTATTGAGATTATTTTGCAGAGGTTCTTGAATATAGGAGTTTGCACTAACAGGATTACCTGTTGAATCAAAAAGATAAATTTGGGCGCTGCTATTAACAACCAGCATTACATAAGATAGATTAGTATTGGCGGGGATATAAGAATTTATAGAAGAATGCGTTCCCCTTGTACTTTCGAGAATAGATAGTAATTCAGTTTTGGAAGCAGGATCATTTATTAAAAAGTCAGAGTCTTCTTTGCCTTTTGCTACAATAAAATGTCCAGGAAGCTCCAAAATTGGAGGGCGTCCTTGTAGTAACTCTTCTTTTAGTTTGGCTGGGTCGGCGTTATAGCGTTGAAATTCCAGTACAGGAGAGTTTGTACTTGTTTGTCTTTGTGTGTACCTGGATATTGCAAGCCAATTTACAAGCCCGTTTTTAATATAACCATCAGGTTGGTTCTTTAACCAATCATTTAATGTATTAGGCCATATGTCGTAGTCATAATAACGTAGCACCATCGTTGCTGAAGTTAGCGCACATCCCCAACTTTCTATCGTTGGCGTTTCGGCCCACGTTGATGCATTATTATATGTTTCATTGCCCCAACCTAAATCATATTGCTTTAGGTTTTCGACAGGTAGGTCTAAGGTGGGCTTATAATTATACTCAGTTACCAAGACATCATCAAAATAGTTAATTGTAGGAGAAGAGCTTTCGCTTTTTCCTCCTGGCCAAACCTCGAATCCTATCCTGCCGTTCAGATTAGGATTATCACTATATTTATCAATTTTCTCAAAAATGAAAATATCATTTATATATATTTTCATACTTACGCCGGTTTCTATATTTTTTACATCGATTCTTACGTTGTACCATTCTTCGGATTTATTTACATAATGTTGAATGTGAAGAACCGAAACAACATCATCGCTAGTTATAAAATCTGATGTAGACTTTTTTGCAAGAATAACTTGATTTCCACCGACAACGTAATCACCTACTATATTGAGAACATAGTAGCTTCCATCATCAGTTACCCTGAAAATAATTTGTTTATCTGGTCGATCATTTCCTTTGATTTTTACGTATAGACTGTAGTCTTTCCACTCGGAGCTTCCGGCTAGTGCATAAGATGGCTGAGGGGGATGTGAAGAGCTTGTGGCGACACCCAAAAGTTCTTTCTCTACTATTTTCCATTCCCCTGTTGTACTATGAGTTTCCCACGAGGACAAATCATGGTCAAACTTTTCAGAAAAGAATATTTGTGCATTGACAATATTGGGTGTTAGTATATTGAGAATAAATAAAATGAAAGATGTAAGTAGTGATATTAAAAGTGTTGATCGAGTCATTGTGGGAAATATTGTCTTTTATTTAATTAACCATACGTAAAGAACGTTTGTCAAATAATGGGTATGTTTTATAACCAATGAATGTATTATTCCTAACACGACTTTACACGCCCCATGTAGGTGGAGTTGAAAAACAAGTAAGTGAATTAAGCAAAAGACTAATTGATAAGGGATTTGGTGTTACGATTTTTACAGAAAAGTTCCGAAATAGTTTAAGAAAGAAAAAGATAATTGGAGGAGTTAAGGTGATAAGAATTTCGTATCCGAAAATAAAATATCTTGGACTAATTTTTATATGGTTAGAAATGATGAAAAACCTAAAAGCAATATTGACAGCAGACATTGTGCATGCGCACGGAATTTTTGTTTGGTATTTACCATTCCGTATTCTATTTCCGTTTAAGCCTATTTATACAACTTTTCATGGATGGGAAGGAATTTATCCTATACCCGCTAAAAATATATTATTAAGACAAATAAGCGCAGCACTGTCCTGGAAATATCTTTGTATAGGTCAATTTATTGGAAAACATTACAAAATTAAGGCGGATAATGTTTATTACACGGCTGTTGATGTTCCCCAAAAAGCAAACTACAAAAAAGAACCTCGTACTCTTTTATATGTTGGCCGCTTAGATGAAGACACTGGTCTTTTGTCCATACTCGAGTCTTTACGTCTTTTAAAAGGATATAAAATTGAATTTTGTGGAGACGGTCCTTTGGCGAATGAGTGTAAGAAAATCGGAAAGGTGTATGGCTTTGTTGACCCAAGACCTCATTATAAGAAGGCGGCCATTTGTTTATCTCCAGGACATACCTCGATATTAGAAGCATTTACATATAAGTGTTTGATAGTCACGACGTATAATAATCCAGTTAAAAAAGATTATTTAATGATGACGCCGTTTAATAAATATATGATTGTTAGAAAATCTCCAAGGAAAATGGCAGAAATGATTATTTATTATTCCAAACACCCCGAGAAAGCCAGGCCAATGATTGAGGGGGCGTATGATTGGGTTAAATCTCAAAGCTGGAGCAATACAACAAAACAATATTTTAATCTTTGGGGAATAAAATAATATATTTTTAGGCTATAATCTTCTTAACTGCCTCAATTATGATCTCTAAATTGTTCGTTGCATTATTTTCCTTTGTTCTATTGTATTTTTCGTATCTCGCAGTAACCACAACACCGATTCTATTGGGAGAAGTTGATAGTTTGACATACCACATTCCTATGGCGGAGGCCTTTGCGGAGGGAAACTTTAAAGACCTTTTTTATATACCACGAGGCTTAGGTTATTATCCGGGAGTGGGGGAAATCATACTTTCTTTGTTTATAAAATTAAATATTCCTCTAGGCCTTTTTAATGTTTTGGGTCTAGTACTGTTATTCTTTGGTTGCAAACTCACGGCAAGAGTGTTCGGTCTCGGTAGGGAGGCCTCCTTGGCTTTTGCAACAACCTTTTCTCTGTTGCCGACCGTTCTCAGATTAGTACTAACACAGACAATAGATATTTGGCTGGCTGTATTTTTTCTTTGTAGTTTGTCTTTGTTACAGAAACCCAAGCGAAGTATTTCGTATTTTCTGAAAATTGGTTTTTCGTTAGGATTTTTAGTAGGAGTTAAATATTCCGGTATATTGTTAATGTTGGCCCTTTCGGCAGTTTATTTGCGAAAAGTACTTCCCATGTTAACGGCAAAAAGGTTTATTGCTTTTTTTGTTCCTTTTGTCATCCTCGGTTTTACATGGTACGCAAGGAATTGGATTATAACAGGAACCCCAATTTACCCCGTTGCATTTCTGGATTGGCAGGCTGATCCAAATTTCCATGCCACTGATTGGACTTCAATTAAGGTGTTTCTCGAGCCAGGAGGTGTCTGGTTGATGATTCAATCTCTAATATCTGAATATCTATTCTGGTCTTTAGCGCCACTTTTAGTAGTGTTGATTTATTATTACTCAAAAATAAAGAAACATAGGGAGTTGCTCAAAGATTTAATGCCTCTGGTTGTATTGGCAGTTATCAATTTCTTTATTTTTCTTCCTCAACCCTCCCTGCCTGATATGCAAATTGTGATATCGAACATGCGTTTTGTTTATCCTGTAATGATTCCTATTATGCTGTTTGTGTTTGTAGTAGCGAAAAGGTTAAGAATTCTTAAAGAACTCACCATTGTTGCATTGTTAAGTTCAATTTCGGTTTTGCCTCAGTTTGACTATAGACCCAAGCTTATTATTGTTTGGTTAATATTTGTTGGGATAACGCTAGCTGTACCACAAAAGATTTTAAAACTCTTAAATATTAGAGAAGAGAGAAAATATTAAAAGATGAAAGTTTCTGTTGTTATTACAGTATTTAATGAAGAAAGAAGTATCGCGAAGCTTCTTAAAAGCTTGCAATTTCAAACGATAAGGCCTGACGAAATAGTTATTGTTGACGGGGGATCGCGAGATAAAGTAATTGAGATAGTAAGACATTTTCAAAAAAAGGACAAAAGAATAAAGCTTCTTGTAGAGAAATGCTCACGAGCCAAGGGTAGAAACATAGGAGTTGATATCGCCCGAAATGAAATAATTGCGATAACGGATGCAGGCTGTATTGTTCATAAGAGATGGCTTGAAAGAATAATCAAACCATTTAATAACAAAGAAGTAGAGGTAGTTGCTGGTTTCTATAAAATGACTGGAAAATCGGCTTTCCAGAAGGCGCTGTCGTCATATCTAGGCGTCTTGCCTTCACGATTTGATGTTAATTATTTGCCCTCAACGCGCTCAATAGCTTTCAGAAAAGAACTTTGGCTAAAAGTAGGGGGTTTTCCGGAAAGATTAGCAGATACGGCCGAAGATACAGTGTTTAATTACAAAATAGTTCAAAGCGACGCAAACATTGCACGCGTGAAAAAGGCAATAGTGGAGTGGGGGATGCCAAGTACCTTAAAGGGGGCTTTTAATAAAATGTTTTATTACGCGAAGGGCGATGCGAAATCAAAAATATGGTGGCATCCAACCAAAAAGCTTTCGTCGCACAATATTAAGATACTTTTTGTCTTCGCTCGTTATATGATGGGCCTAGTAGGGGTGATTTTAACCTTCAGAAGTCCCCTACTATGGTTAGTCTTAATCGCGGGATTATTTTTATATTTTTATTGGTCTTTTAGAAAAGTTTTTATCGAGTTTGGGGATTGCAAGATTGGCATGTGGGGAATTGTATTGCAATTTACATCTGATATTGCAGTAATGACAGGTTTTTTAGCAGGGATATTTACTAAAGACTAATATTTATGGTAATAATTACGATAAATTATAAATAGTGGGATATTTGAAAGACACAGTTAAGGGTGTTACTTGGGTTGGAGCATTTAGAGGCTTTACTAGAATAATTGCTTTTGCAAAAACTGCAATATTGGCAAGAATTCTTATTCCAGCACAATTTGGATTATTTGGAATTGCTTCGCTTGCCCTAGCATTTTTAGAAATGTTGGTGGAAACAGGTATAAATGTGTTTCTCGTTCAGGAGAAAGAAGATATTGATAAGTATATTGATACAGCTTGGGCTGTTTCAATACTTCGAGGAATAATTATTTCTTTCGTTGTATTTTGTATATCAAAGCCTGTTTCAATATTCTTTAAATCTTCGGATTCTTTAATGCTTCTTTATCTTATTGCCATCGTTCCATTTATTCGAGGTTTTATAAATCCATCTCTCGTTAAACTACAAAAAGAACTTAAGTTTAAAAAAGAATTTTGGTTTAGATCGACAATATTTCTTTTTGATGCCGGGGTGACAGTTATTTTAGCGTTGACGATAAGATCAGCAACAAGTCTTGTTTGGGGACTAATCGCTGGAGCGGCTTTGGAGGTATTGTTATCCTTTATATTTACCAGGCCAACACCGAAGCTTTCATTTGAGAAAGCGAAAGCAAAACAAATTATCAACAGAGGAAAGTGGATGACAGGAGCAGGTATTTTCCAGTATCTTTTTCGACAAGGCGACGATGCTGTTGTGGGAAAGATATTAGGAACTTCCTCCCTAGGGCTTTATCAAGTTGCATATAAGATATCGAGTCTGCCCATCTCAGAAGTTGCAGATGTTATCGCGCGGGTAACTTTTCCTGTCTATATGAAAATTTCTGAAGACAAGAAAAGACTTAAAGATGCATTTTACAAAACAGTATTGGCCGTTTCAGTATTAGTGATACCCTTTGGTTTGGTCATTTTTCTTTTTTCAAGAGAGATAATTTTATTAATTTTAGGAGACAAATGGTTGGAAGCTGTTCCCGTTCTTAAAGTTTTGTCCATATATGGTGTTATAAGAGCTGTAATTAATCCTTCCTTAACGGTTTTTCTAGCCGTTAAGAAACAGGAATTGGTTACGCTTATTACATTTTTCAGCATTCTTGGTTTGGCTGTTTCAATAGTTCCTCTGGTAATAAAATTTGGAATAGTAGGGGCGGGTATTTCAACAATTATTGGTTCTATTGTTTCTTTACCTTTTGTTGTTTATTATTCTTGGAAAGTTCTTTCTGAAATAAAATGATGGATTTTAACGAGCGTGTAATTCCTGGAATTACCGCAAACTTTCAATCTGGAAATAAAGAATTTTGTAGAAAATGCATAAATCCCTTTATTGGGTTTCTAATCCTGAGATTATTAGAATTGCAGTACTATATTCTGATCTATATTGTTAGTTTTTAGAATTTATTTTCAGAATTTATAATATAATGAACTACTGTGAGAGTTCTTGTTTACGTTTCATTCTTTGTTTGTTTTCTGCTGGCTTCACTTTTCTTCTTACTTGATTTCTATCCAAACTGGGCTTTTTTACTGTATTTAATTGCTGCTAGCTGTTTTTATTTTTTATTTATTCCTTTTGAAAGAATTAAAAAGACTGTAAATCGCTATCAACTTGATCTTGTCATCAGTGGCCTTCTGATTGCCCTTTCCCTATTTTTGTATCTTTATCGGGTTACCGAGATTACACCTGGTATGTGGGGAGATGAGATCAGTCTCGGATGGATGGTTGAAGAACTTAGTCACAGAATATCTTTTACTCCTTATATTAGCCACAATTTAGGCCACCCTACACCTTTAATTTACTTAACTTCTCTTTTCATTGCTTTAATGGGCAGAAGTATGCTTTCCTTAAGGGTTGTTAGTATTCTTTTCGGCGCTTTTGGCGTCGGCCTTTTTTACTTATTCTTACGCTACTTTTTTAAGCGTCCCTTGGCACTTTCAGGTGCATTTCTTTTAGCCACCTCTTATGTTCTGGTTATTGTCAGCCGTTTTGCTTATGAAATGTCAGCTGGTTTATTTTTTCTTATTTTGTCATCGTTTCTGCTTTTTATACTATCCAAGAAAGTCAATTACAAATCAGTTGTTTTTTTTGGCTTATCAATAGGTGCCGGTTTATATACCTATCTTGCTTTCAGAACCATAAGTTTAGTTCTACTGACCGCCAGCTTGATATTAATTTGGCGGCAAAAAATCAATAAATTCCGTTATTTTCAAGCATTGGTTATGTCTGTTTTGGTTGTTTTATTACCTCTCATTACTTACAGCTTCCGTCATCCTGGCGAAATTAACCAGCGCGTTCAATCGCTAAGTGTCTTTAGTCAGAATTTGCCTAAGGAAGAAGTTATCAAAGAACTGCAGGGCGCAGCTTATAGAAGCTTGACTTTATTTTTGTTTACCGGTGATCCTAATCCTCGACAAAATCCAGCTGGCACGATACCTTTTGATTACCTGACCGTTGGCTTATTCTTCGTTGGACTTGGACTCTTGATAGTTAAGAGACGATGGCTTGGCATAGGGACAATTTTTATATGTTTGACTATTCTCGGAACAGAAATAGTGACTCTCGAAAGGATTCCCGAATTTCATTACTACGGTTTGGGGCACCCCAACACCCTTCGTATTTCACCTCTAGTTCCAATAGTAATCTTCGTCGGTGTATGGGGATTAAATTATTTACTAAAAAAAATACCAGACAGATTAACACAGAATATCGGCTTGTCTTTTGTTCTTTTGATAATTGTCGCAACAAATCTCAGTAGGTATTACAATCAAAAGCAAAATCCTTGGATTTATACCACCAACTTTGTTCCTACATTAAAGATTATAAACATACTAAACGAGAACAAGCCGGCAGACAGCATTGCTGTATCCACCTCAATTTATAGTAGTCAACATGTGAAGTATTTTCTTCACCCATCGATAGAATTAGTTGAACTTGACGCATTTTCAAATTGTAAATTTGATGAGATTCCTGAAAAAGTAATTATCTTGTTGTCGATCGACATTTCAGACTGTGGCACAGAACAACTTCAGGCTCTTATTCAAAACCAAGCTTACAGTGCGACGACGATGACAAGTCCTTGGAATACTCTTGATGCCTTAGTTATCTTTCCTAAAGAAGAGTGACTAGGGAAGAGCAAATTAATAATGCCGACCGCACGCAAGCGCACACAACATAATATATAAACAAAAAGACCATTTTTTAATAGTGAGTGCAAGGATATAATATTCAAGCCAGACGACATTTTGGATATAAAAGAAATATCATGAATCTCTCAGCCATAGTTTTAACAAAAAACGAAAAAAAGAATATTAAAGAGTGTCTTGAGTGTCTTAATTTTTGCGACGAGATAATTGTTGTTGACGATAATTCGACTGATAGTACAGTTGACTTGGCGAAAAAATTAGGCGCTAAAGTGTATAAAAGGAAACTGGGGAGAAACTTTGCAGCACAAAGGAACTTTGGTTTAAGTAAGGCACAGGGGAAGTGGGTTTTGTTTATCGATGCAGATGAAAGAGTGACGGAGAATTTGCGAAACGAAATTGTTCAAATAACAAATGACCCCTTGGTTAATTATTTGGGCTTCTATTTTAAAAGAACAGATTACATGTGGGGCAAGAAACTAAAACATGGAGAG
>Ga0180007_10005519_pt1 | contig 12740 bp, 7 predicted proteins | sample MM_PC_MetaG_FD_121122 | JGI IMG/M metagenome (GOLD analysis project Ga0180007, IMG submission 121122) | Groundwater microbial communities from the Aspo Hard Rock Laboratory (HRL) deep subsurface site, Sweden - MM_PC_MetaG | ecosystem: Environmental > Aquatic > Deep subsurface > Groundwater... | reverse complement strand
GCGCCTGCGCCTGCGCGCCCCCGACGGCACCGAACTGCACGAGGCCGACGACGACTTCGACTGCACGTTCCCACCACCCCAGTGGTCCTGTCCTTCGTACACGTTTTCCGCCGCTTCCGGCGGGCTCTACACGGTGGAGATCTACGTAGGAACGTCCGAGGCGTGCGCGGACCGCACGCGGGTACGGTATGAACTGACCACGACCGTGGACGGCGCGCCCGCGGAGATGATCCTGTTCGGAGACCAGTGATCCGGCGACCCGCGTGAAGTCGGTTTGCAATGGGAGGTAACGCATGAACACACGAAACACCCGGAACACCCTGCTGGCCGCATGGCCCCTGCTGCTGCTGCTGCTCGCCGGCGCCGGGTTTCCCAGGACCTCCCACGCGGCGGCGGCCGATGACCTGCCCGAGCCGTTCTTGTTTTTGGCCTGGGACGCCGACGTCGGGCGCTTCCTGGGTGACGAGGCCGACAGCGAGGGACCCAAGAGCTTCGCAGCGAAGGCTGACGGCGGCCTCCTGATCCTGGACCAGGTGAACCTGCGCATCCTCGACTTCGACGCCGCGGGCCGGGAGCTGCCCGCCTATGCGCTGCCGGGCCCCGCCTTCGACGACGTGGGCGAGGCGGCCGGACGCTTCGTGCTGGCCCTGGACCGCCTGGTCACGAGCACCCTGCTGGTCTACGACCTCGACGGCTCCATCGTCACCGAGCTCGACCTGGTCGGACACGGCATCGAGCACGCGGGCCTGATCACGGCCATGTTCGCCCGCACCGACGGCGTCTGGCTCGAGGTGTCGCACCGCCACAGCGTGCGGGTGCTCGACGCGGCCATGGGGCCCTGTGAGCGGCGCATCGTCCTCGGACGCCCCATCGAGGGCGGCAGGAGTCTGATCGGCAAACTGGACCGCCCCGCCGGCGGTGCCACGATCTCCATCGGCCCGCGCAACGCCGCGAAGCCCGACGCGACCATCACGATCCCGGGGGAGCTCCCGATCCGGCGCATCGTTCAGCTCGACGCCGACGCGAAGGGACGGGTGCTGGCGGTCGTGCACGAGGCGCTCTTCGCGGGCACGACCCCGTTTGGGGTGCTCGACGAGCGGTATCGCCTGATCCGCCTCGACGACCGGCTCGCCGAGCTCTGGACGGTCCGCAGCCCCTGGGTGCTCACGGAGCTGGACCAGCGCCAGGAGGTCCGCCTCGGCCCCGACGGCGGCGTATGGCAGATGTTCTTCACCTGGGAGGGCGTCTTCGTCGTGCGCCTGGATGGGGGGACGCCATGAAAAACCTCTTCGCGTGCATGATGTTCTGCGTGATCGCGCTCCCGTCTGGTGTGTCCCACGCTGCGCCGCCCTCCGAGCCGCCCGACGCCATCGTATGCCGCGGCCTGTCGGCCGTCGGATTTTCCTACTGGTGGGGTGGGGAATGTTGGTGTTCCAACGGCTGCGCCCCGGATCTGGTGGGCTGCGCCCCCGGCGTCTGCACGCCCAACGACGGGTCCACCGGCTGCCCCGAGTGCACCCACACGGGCACCTACGGAGCCGACTGCTCGGGCTTCGTTTCCCGCGCCTGGCAGGTGCCCGATCCCCTGGCCACCAACGCCTGCAACACCGCCCGCTACGTGGCCTCGAGCTTCACGGCCGATCACGAGTACTGGAACGTCGTTCCCATGAACGACCTTCGTCCGGCCGACGCGGTGGCCAGCGACAGCCACGTCATCCTGGTCATCGGTTCCGAGGACGCCTTCGGCGAGCACGACTGCGTCGAGGCCAAGGGCTGCTCCTACGGTATCGTCCGCAACAGCCGCACGTTCTCCTCGGTGTACTCGGGTGCCCGGCGCATCAACCTCACCACCTGCGAGTGCGACGAGGGCGGCACCGAGTCCGAAAACTGCGGCGACTGCGGCACCCGCACCCGCTCCTGCACCGGCTGCATGTGGACGGGTTGGTCGGCGTGCGACGGTCCCGATCCCGAAGGTGAGGAGGCAAACTGCACCGTCGGCGAGGACGCCCTGGGAGTCTGTGCACAAGGGAGGCAACTGTGCGTGGCCGGCTGGCTCACGTGCTCGCCCAACAGCCCGGGCACCGAGGTCTGTGACGGACAGGACAACGACTGCGACGGCCTGGTTGACAACGGCACGGCCGTGACCCTGGGCGAGGGCTACGCCTGCATCAACCGGTGCGGCGATGGCGTCTCTGCCTGCCTCGACGGCGCCGTGCGCTGTGTCACGCCGGGCACCATCTGGCCCGACGACACCTGCAACGCCGACGATCCCGGCGATCCCGTTGACACCACGGCCGGGGACGGCTGCTCCTGCACCGTCGGCGGTGGGCGGGATCCCGGCGGACTGCCGATGCTGCTTCCGCTGCTGTTCACCTTTGTGCTGATCCGCCGCCGTCGCGCCCGGCGCTGAATCCCCCCGCGAACAAGAAATCTGTCGACCGCGGCACCTTCAGGACACGGAAAATGGTGGAAACCGGTGATGAAGGCATGCACCCGGATCGGCATCGTGTATACTGCTGGGATCCCGCCCGGCCCCCTCGGCGACCGGGCATTACCGACGGAGTGACGCTTGCATTCACCTGATTGGACCTCCCACCTCACAGGCCGCGGCCTCGCTGCGTTCACCGCACGACTGTGGCTGCGCCTGGCCCGCAGGATCTCCCGAAGGCACGGCCCTGTGCGTGCCGCGAATCTCCTGGGGCGCGCCCTGCTGAAGGACGGTCTTCTCTCGGCCAGCATGCCCCGGCGGTTGGTCCGGCACCGGGGTCATGTCTGGGCCGTGCCCGACCTGCCCCCCCTCGATTCCGACGCATTCCTCGAATGCCTCGAGCGCGACCTGGGAGCCGGCCCTGCGACAGGACACTCCGCCCCCGTGACGGCCATCCTCTCGATCACCGGACGCTGCCCCCACCACTGTCCGTACTGCTACGTCGACGCGGCCAGACGCGAGGCGGTCGAGCCCACCGTCGACCTGCTCGAGGCGACCATCGCCGAGCTGGCCACCGCCGGTGTTTTCACCTTCCACTTCTCCGGGGGCGAACCCGCCCTGCGCACCGACGATCTCGTGGCGCTGCTGGGGCGCTGCGTGCGACCCGGGCGCCACTTCTGGATGCTCACCACCGGGACCGGGCTGGAGGCCGGACACCTTGCCCGCCTCGCCGGTGCCGGTCTTTCGGGCGTGATGGTCTCGATGGACTCCCACGACCTCGCCCACGTCAACCGCGTCAAGGGCGGCGACGACGCCTGGTCCACCGCGGCGCGCACCATGCGCGAAGCCCGCAAAGCCGGCCTCCTCGTGGCCGTCAACGCCGTGATTGGCCGTCCGCTCCTTGAGGAGGCGGCCTTCTTTGGCTTCATCGAAACGGTGGGCGGACTCGGTGCCTCGTTCGTGAACTGCTACGCGCCCCGTGTGCAGGATCAGTCGCTGCCGCCGGAGCTCGCGCCCTTCTCGGTCGCCGAGCACCGGGCCCTTGATCGCCTGTGCCGGCGGTGCAACGCCTCGTCCGATCCCGGTCCGCTGGCCTACACGCCGGACCTCTGGGAGGCGATCCGCGGATGCCAGGGCGGCCGCAGTTTCCTGTACGTCGATCCCGCCGGGGAAGTGCGCCGGTGTCCATTCCTGCAGCGGGCTTACGGCAACATCCGTGAAGGGAATATTGCGAAAATCATTGACAAAATGCAGCAGGACCCCGACGCCGAGGTCTGCGCCGGGCACCGGATGCTCACCGAGGCCCTTCGGACCGGACGCCGCCGATGAACACGCCGTTCTCGCTGCTGCTGGCGCGCAGAAAAACCGTCCTGCTGGCCGCGCTCCTGGTCATGGCGCTCTTTGTCCCGTTTCTGCCCCGGCTGCGGGCGGACTTTTCGCTGGAGAGCTTTTACGTCGTCTCCGGTGCCACGCAACGCGACTACCGCTTCTTCAAGGCAGCCTTTTCCCGGCAGGACGAGCAGGTGAGCCTGTTCGTCCAGGGCATCGGCCTTGACGGACCGGGGTGCCGGGCTCTTGAGGCCATCGGGCGCGACCTGGAGTCCATCGGTCTGACCCGCATTTTATGGTACGGCACCGTCGTGCCCGGCGCCGACTGCGGGCATCCCGGAGATCTTCACCGCCTGCTGACGGAGAATCCGCTGTTCGAGATTCTGCTTTGGAACCGCGCGCGCGACACCTTCGTCATCGCGGGTTCCATCGCACCTGCCGACAACCACCACGCATTTTTGCGCGGCTTCGGACGGAAGCTCGAAGGCGTCGCCGCCAGACACCGGATCGACGGCCGCCGCATCGAGGCCTCGGGCACGCCCGTGATCACGGCGCGCTACCTCGACGCCATGGAGCGGGACCAGGCCCGGTTCCTGCCGGTGGCCCTGGGCCTGATGTTCCTGCTGCTGTACTTTCTCTCCGGGACGCTTCCGGGGACGATCCTGTTCTTCCTGTCGGTGCTGCCTGCCTGGATCGTCACGCTGGGCCTCATGGCCCTGTTCGACGTTCGAATATCCTCGCTGCTGAGCGTTCTTCCGGTGATCCTCGTCATCGTCGGGGTGTCCGACTCGATTCACCTGCTCACCCCTTTGACCCGCATCGACGGCGAACGCGGACCTGCCATCGCTGCGACCTTCTCGCGGCTGTGGTTCCCGTGCCTGCTGACGTCGCTGACCACTGCGCTGGGGTTCGCCAGCCTGATGATCACGCGCATCCCGATCGTCGTGGAGTTCGCGTCGGTCACGGCCGCGGGCATCCTGATCACCTGGTGCTTCTCGATGACCCTCTTCCCGGTGCTGCTGTCGCTCTCGCCGCCGGGACGAACCTCCCGCGCAACCACCTGCGCCACTTCAGCTTTGGCCGGTCTGCATGCGTTCACCCGCCGGCATCACCGGTGGATTCTCGCGCTCACCCTGGCGGCAGTGGTCCTGGGCGCGGTCATGTACCGCCCGCTGGATTCCACCGTTTACATGGTCGACGACCTCGACGCCGATCACCCCGTCGCCCGAACCATGCGCGAGATCGATCAGAAGGGCTTCGGCCTGTTCCAGATCAACCTGGTCATGAAGGCTGGAGGGGAGTCGCTGTACACCCCCGCCGGGCGGGCCTGGATGCGCGGCTTTTCAAAGTTCGCCATGACCCAGGACGGGATCCGGAAGGTCCTCGGTCCCGAGGACATCCTCGCCCGGATGCAGGCTTCGATCCCGGTGCCCGTCGAGGACTGGGAGCCGCTGCTGCAGACGCAGACGGGAAAGAAGGCCCTGGACGGATTCCACAACGGCGACGCGAAGGCTGGCCAGATGCTGCTGTTCACGGGCGATCTCGGGACCCGGCGGACCGACGCGCTGCTTGGCGTGCTGGAGGCGTGGATCTCCCAAAATCCGCCCCCGTTCACGGTGGCGCTCACCGGCACCCTGGTAGTCGCCAACCGCTCGTTCGCGGCCTTCACCTCGGGCTTCTGGCGCTCGCTGGTCCTGGCGCTGGGTCTGATACAACTCGTGCTGCTGCTGGTTTCCAGGCGGCCGCTCGCGTCCCTGCTGCTGCTGATCCCGAGCCTGCTGCCGCTGCTGGCCTGCCTGCTCGTGGCCGGACGTCTCGGCTGGCGTCTGACCCCCTCTGTGGTGCTGGTGTTCTGTGTCGCGCTGGGCCTGATCGTGGACAACTCGATCCACCTGTTCGGCCGCATCATGCAGGCCCGCCGCGAGGGGCTGCCCGCCGCAGATCAGGTCGGCACGGCCCTGTCCACCGCCGGCGTCTCCGTGCTGCTGTCGTCGGTGATCATCTCCGGCGGCTTCGCGGGCCTGATGTTCTCCCAGTTCCGGGCCATCTCCGGGCTGGGCACCCTGGTGGTGCTCGCCTCGTTCTTCTCCCTGCTGGCGAACCTGGTGATCCTGCCCGCGGCCCTTCATGCCTTCGGCCGCCCCTCGTGATCGTAGTTGCAAATATTTTAAACTATATCAGGGACCCGAGCGGCCCACGGGCACGTTGCGCAGGGATTTGGTGGCGTCGGATACACCGATCTCGAAGAAATACGGCCACCAGACCCCCATGGAGGTCAGCACCTCGGAGGTGCGGTAATAGCGGCTCTCGCCCAGCGGCTGTGTCAGAGAGTCGTCGTAGTAGTCGAACTGCCAGTTGTTTGGGTCGTGGACTATCAGCCATCGCGCATTGTCAATATGTCCCTTGACGATCAGGAAATGTCCCGAGTCATAGCCGTAGAAGCGGTCGAAGTGGGTCTCGCGGGGATCCGTCGCCTGCGTGATCTCGCCCATGGTGATGCAGATCAGCAGGACGCTGCCGCGATCCAGGGCGTCGAGGACGGCCTGCTCGGAGGCGGCCCGCACCGCATACGGCGTGGCCCAGTTGGTCAGCGCGGCCTCGATGTGGTTCGTGTACCACCAGCCGGTGTCACCCGGCGTGATTGTGTCGCGGATCGTCCCGACGCTGACGGTCTGGCCCTGGTCGAACCAGCGCAGCGACATGGCCACCGAGGTGGGCCCGCAGTTGGAGCCCTCCGCGGGTCCGGTGCCCATCTGGGTCAGGTACCAGTCGTACTCCCGGTCGTTGTCGGCGAAGCCGTCGGACAGGCAGCCGAACTCCGGGTAGTACACCTCGGGCGCGGTGCAGTCCGTGTTTCCGTTGTTGGCCGGATCACCGCCGTCGTCGCAGGCGCTCACCCAGGAGAAGGCCGCCAGGAGCAGGAACAGGAGAAGATTACGCTTGCGCATTTTCGGTCGGAGCCTTCTTGATGTTGGGCAGTTGCAGGCCGTAGCCCTTCTTCTTGTCCTCGAGCTTGAGCAGGAAGCCCAGCCCGATGGCGAGCAGGCCGAAGCTCATGAAGATGAGCATCGGAATCGTGTAATTGTACGTGTTCACGGCCTGTCCGTCGACCATCTTCGTGCCGGTGATGCAGTACTTGTCGAGGACCCAGCCGATGAGCGCGGGCACGCCCATCAGGCCCCAGTTCTGCACCCAGAAGATCAGCGAGAACGCCGTCCCGAGCTGGCGGTCCGGGATGATCTTGGGCACCGACGGCCACATCGCCGACGGCACCAGGGAGAAGCCGATGCCCAGCAGCATCATCAGCACGATGGCGATGGACCAGTGGTTCAGGAGCGGCACCGCGAACAGCAGGTGGACGAGGGTGATGATCGAGGCGCCGATGATCATGATGGTGGCGCCCTTGCCGATCTTGTCATAGATGCCGCCGAACAGCGGCGTGAAAAAGATGGTTCCGAAGGGCAGCAGGCCAGGGAGGGAGCCCGCCCAGTTGGCGTTGACGCCGAACTTCTGGATCATGAGGTCGGTGGCGTACTTCAGGAACGGGAAGACCGCCGAGTAGAACAGCACGCACAACAGGGCGATATACCACCAGCCGCGGTTGCCCAGGATGTTGAAGATGTCGCTGAGCTTGAACTTCTCGTCCTCGGGGGTCTGATCGTCGCTCTGGGCGCGGGCCGCCACGATGGAGGCGTCGAGCTTGCGGTCCATCATGGCGTAGACGGAGAACGCCAGGACGCCGATGCACAGCATGATCAGGCAGAACAGAATCGGCGTGGAGACGTGGCCCGACATGCGCGCGATGGGCAGCGACGTGGACAGCGCCAGGGCCGTTCCCAGCCGGGCCACAGACAGTTGCATGCCCATGGCAAGGGCCATCTCCCTGCCCTTGAACCATTTGACGATGGCCTTGGAGGCCGTGATGCCCGTGATCTCGACGCCGACGCCGAAGATGGCATAGCCCAGGGCGGCCAGCATGACCTGCGCCTTCCAGGTACCCAAGATCGGCAGCGTCACGTCGATGCCGTCGAGGCTGCTCGTGGAGATGGCGTAATACTTCAGGGACGTGCCGGCCACCATGATGAGGGCCGCGCCAATACCGGTGATGCGGATGCCGAACTTGTCCAGGATGATGCCGCCGATGATCAGCAGGAACAGGAACACGTTGAACCAGCCGTAGGCGCTGGTGAAGAAGCCGTACTCGGTGGCCGACCACGAGAGCTGGTTCTGGACCAGGCCCTGCAGCGGCGCCATGACGTCGGCCAGATAATAGCCGGCGAACATGGTGAACGAGACGATCAGCAGCGCAGTCCAGCGCGCGGCCTTGGAATCACTCAGGATTTTTCGTACGTTTTCAGTCATCATCGTGTCCTTGCTGTGTCGAGCGGTGAAGGGAACCGATCAGTTAAATGGATATGAAACTCCGAACGGAGTATCCATGCTGGAATTGTGGATGTCAAGATGCCCAGAAGGCGAAAAGAAATCGGAGTGTGATCCGGTCAGAAGCGGATCGCGGCGATGATGGCGTTGAAGGTCCGACTCGGACGCAGGGCCACCAGGGCCTTGTCATCCTGAGGACGATAATAGCCGCCGAGGTCCTGTGGGGTTCCCTGCGCGGCGTTGATCTCGCCGAGGATCTTCTGCTCGTTCTCAGTGAGCTTCGCGGCGATCGGGGCGAACCGGGCCTTCAGATCCGGATCCCGATCCTGGGCGGCCAGGGCCTGCGCCCAGTACATGGCCACGAAGAAATGACAGCCGCGGTTGTCCATCTCGCCCACCTTCTGTCCGGGAGCCTTGTTGCTGTCCAGGAACTGGCCGTTGGCCGCATCCAGCGCCTCGGCAAGCACCCTTGCCTTGGCGTTGTTCGTGGTCTTGGCCAGGTGCTCCAGGGAGGCCGCCAGGGCCAGGAACTCACCGAGGCTGTCCCACCGCAGGTGCCCTTCCTCCTGGAACTGCTGCACGTGCTTGGGGGCCGAGCCGCCCGCGCCGGTCTCGAACAGGCCGCCGCCGTTCATCAGGGGCACGATCGACAGCATCTTGGCGCTGGTGCCGACCTCCAGGATCGGGAACAGATCGGTGAGATAGTCACGCAGCACGTTGCCGGTGACCGAGATCGTGTCCCTGCCCTCCTTGATCAACTGGCAGGAGAAGGTGCAGGCGTCCTCCGGAGACAGGATGCGGATGTCCAGGCCGGCGGTGTCATAGCCCTCGAGGTACCGGTTGACCTTCTGGATCAACTGGGCGTCGTGGGCGCGCAGCTCGTTGAGCCAGAACACCACGGGGAAGTGCGTGTCCCGGGCGCGGTTCACGGCCAGCTTGACCCAGTCCTGGATCGGCAGGTCCTTGACCTGGCACATGCGGAAGATGTCGCCCTTGCCGACGATCTGCTGGAGGACCCGCTCCCCGTTGGCCAGCAACACGCACACGCGGCCGGCCGCCGGCATCTCGAAGGTCTTGTCGTGGGATCCGTACTCCTCGGCCTGCTGGGCCATCAGGCCCACGTTCTGGACCGAACCCATGGTGCGCGGATCGAAGGCGCCGTTCTGCTTGCAGAACTCGACCGCGGCCCGGTACACCGGCGCATACGAGGAGTCGGGGATGACGAACTTGGCTTCCTTCTTTTTGCCTTCGCGATCCCACATGCAGCCGGAGAGCCGGATCGCCGCAGGCATGGACGCGTCGATGATGATGTCGCTGGGGACGTGCAGGTTGGTGATACCCTTGTCGGAGTTGACCATGGCCAGCTCGGGACGCTTCGCGTAAACGGCCTCGATGTCGGCCTCGATCTCCTTGCGCTGATCCTCGGGAAGGCCGGCGATGCGGGCGTACAGGTCCCCCATGCCGTTGTTGGGATGGATGCCGAGCCGGGCAAACGTGGCGGCGTGCTTCTCGAACACGTCGGCGTAGAACACGGAGACGAAGTGGCCGAACAGGATCGGATCGGACACCTTCATCATCGTGGCCTTCAGGTGCACCGAGAAAAGCACACCCAACCGCTTGGCGTCCTCGATCTGCTCGGCGATGAACCGGCGCAGCGCGGCGACGTCCATGTGGGAGGTGTCGATGACCTCGCCCTCGAGCAGCTTCACCTTGTCCTTGAGGATGGTGACCGAACCATCGGCGGCGGTGAACTCGATGCGGGCCTGGCCGGCCTGCGCCGCCGAGAGCGTCATGGACTTCTCGTTGGAGCAGAAGTCGTACCGGCCCATGGTGGAGATGTGGGCCTTGGAGTCCGACGTCCACTTGCCCATGGAGTGGGGGTTCTTGCGGGCGTAGTTCTTGACGGAGAGGGGGGCACGACGGTCGGAGTTGCCTTCGCGGATGACCGGATTGACGGCGCTGCCCTTGATCCTGTCATAGTTGGCGCGGATTTCTTTCTCCTCGTCGGTCTTGGGGTCGTCGGGATACTCCGGCAGCGCGTAACCCTTCCCTTGTAATTCTTTGACTGCGGCCTTCAACTGTGGAAGCGAGGCGGAGATGTTGGGCAGCTTGATGACGTTGGCCTCGGGCCGGGTCACCAGTTCGCCCAGCTCCGCCAGGTCGTCAGGGATGCGCTGTTCAGGTTTCAAATATTCTGAGAAACGGGCCAGAATGCGTCCGGCCAGGGAGATGTCGCGGGTCTCCACGCGCACGCCGGCTGCCCAGGTGAACGCGGACACGATCGGCAGGAACGAATAGGTCGCCAGCGCCGGTGCCTCGTCCACCATCGTGTAGATGATCTTGCTCGTATCATTCTTCATTTCGTTCGACATTCCGGATCCTCCTTGAGGGGGTTTGGGGCATTTGTGGGTCGCCATCGGGGTGGTTACACCTCAGATCGTGGGTACCATGGGCCTCCGAAGCAAGTCAAGACCCACCTTCAGCCAAAAATGGACCGCCTCGAAGTCCCGAATGCCTTTGTTTGCCGCGCCGGGATAGATTTGTTCGCCTTTTTGGGCGGATGTGGCAGAATTCCCGCAGGAGGCTGGTCATGACTCTCCGTCTTGAACCTACGCTATGTCTTTCCTTTTTGCTGCCCGTGGTCCTCGGGCTGACGACGGCCACGCATGCACGGGCCGCCGACACCTGGTCGACACCGCACCCCGGGCTGCGCCTGCTGCATCGCACGACCTCGGACCCGCTGCAGATCTGGTCCCTGCAGGTGGACGCCTGCGCCCGCGGCGTGAGCCACCGGGCCACCAGGGAGGACGAGCGCCAGCGTACACCGACGTCGTTTCGAAACCTCATCGGCGCCCAGGCGGTGATCAACGGCGACTTTTTCAACTACACCGGCTACATTCCCATCGGAATGGCCGTGGGCGACGGCACGAAGTGGCACGACGACAGTGCCTCGATGGGGTTTCTCGTGTCCGGCGCGGATCACCTCTTCCTCTCCCCGACCGAGGCCGTGGTCTCCACCCTCGACAGTTGGATGCGCAACGCCGTGGGCGGCTTTCCCACGCTGGTGCGCGACGGTGTGGCCCAGTACGGCGCCACCAGCCCGTCCCACTGTCCGGAGCGTCACCCGCGCACGGTCGTCGGCCTGTCCAAGGATCGGCAGTACCTGTATCTGGTGGTCGTCGATGGTCGTTCCACGGCCAGCCGCGGCATGACCTGTGACGAACTGGCCGATCTCATGGTCAACCTGGGCGCCTGGACGGCGATGAACCTCGACGGCGGCGGCTCCACGGCGATGACGGTCGCTGGCCTCGGCACGGTCAACGATCCCTCCGACGGGTCCGAGCGCGTCGTATCCAACCACTGGGCGGTCTTCGCCGACGGCACCGGCGCCCCGGGATCCTGCGACCTGTGGATCGATGAACTGATCGTCGACTCCGGCGTGCTCAACCAGGATCGGAGCACCGACCTCAACGGCGACGGCCAGTCCGACTTCTGCGCCCGCGGCGCGGCCGGCCTCCGCTGCTACCTGTCGACGGGAACCGGCTTCTCCACCGAGCCCTGGATCATCGCCGATCTCTCCGACGCGGCCGGCTTCGACACGGAGCCGACCTTCTCCACCATCCGCACCGGGGACATCAACGGAGACGGCCTCATGGACGTCTGCGCCCGCTCCTCGGAGGGTGTCCGGTGCTGGCCCTCCACGGGCACGTCATTCGGGGCCGCGATCCCCGGCCCGAACTGGACCGACGGCAGCGGCTGGGCCGCCCTGCAGCACGCCTCCACCTTCCGCCTCTCCGACGTCAATGGCGACGGCCTCGACGACTTCTGCGCGCTGGCCGCCGCGGGCTGGGTCTGCTATCCCTCCACGGGCTCGGGCATCGGCGCCTCCATCGCCGGACCGGCCTGGATCGGCGCCAACGGCTGGCACCAGCCGTACTATTTCGGCACCATCCGCACCGGCGATCTCGACGGCGACGGCCTCCACGACGTGTGCGGTCGTGGCGCCGCAGGCATGTGGTGCGCGCTGTCCACGGGCACCGCCTTCTCGCCGGCGTTCGCCGGACCCGCCTGGAGCGACGCGGCCGGGTTCACCGACGTCGCGTACTGGACCACCATCCGCATGGTGGACATCGACGCTGATGGCGCGGCCGAGTTGTGCGCGCGGACCTCCGCCGGAGTGGAGTGCTACCGCTATGCCGGCGGCAACTCCTTCGGACCCGCGATCCCGGGACCCCAGCTCTCCGACGCCACCGGCTGGAAGGACATGGACAACACCTCGACGATCCGGTTCGCCGACATCGACGGCGACGGGGATCTGGACCTCTGCGCGCGGGCCAACGCAGGGATCCGCTGCTGGCGGTTCGACGGCGCCGCCTGGGGGAACCAGGTCGACGGCCCCGCCTGGGACGAGGCCTCCGGCTGGGACGATTTCCGGCTGTACACCTCGATCCACTTCGGGGATCTCAACCACGACGGGCTGGCCGATCTCTGCGGCCGCAGCGCCGACGGCGTGCGCTGCCACCTGTCCAGCGGTGACGCCTTCGGCCCCGAGATCACCGGTCCGGCGCTCACCGACGCCTCGGGCTGGGCCGCCTATCCGTAT
>Ga0180007_10005518_pt1 | contig 12741 bp, 20 predicted proteins | sample MM_PC_MetaG_FD_121122 | JGI IMG/M metagenome (GOLD analysis project Ga0180007, IMG submission 121122) | Groundwater microbial communities from the Aspo Hard Rock Laboratory (HRL) deep subsurface site, Sweden - MM_PC_MetaG | ecosystem: Environmental > Aquatic > Deep subsurface > Groundwater... | reverse complement strand
TGTTGTATTGTTTGCTGTTCCATGATGAATATTTAAATATTTAAATATTTAAATTTAAATCTTAATTCCGCCCTTTTTTAATCCTTCGGCAATTGCTTTTACCCGGCCGTGAAACTTAAATCCTCCTCTATCAAAGACGGCTTCCTTAATTCCTAATTCCTTTGCTTTCTCTGCCAGCATCTCTCCAATAACTGATGCTCTTTCTGTCTTACTGCCTTTTATTTTACTCTTTTTTGACGAGATAATTTTACTGCTCAAAATTGTTTTTCCTTCTGTATCGTCTATAAATTGAGTAAAAATATGCCTGTTGCTTTTAAAAACCGAAACGCGGGGCCTTTTTGATGTGCCTTTTATTTTTGCCCTAATCTTTCTATGACGCCTGGATTTATTAATTTGTTTTTTAAAATTTTTATTCATGATTTTTATCCCGCGGCAACCGCTTTTTTACCGGCTTTTCTAACTATAATTTCATCTTGATATTTAATGCCGCTGCCTTTATAGGGTTCGGGCTTTCTTAGAGAACGAATCTCGGCGGCAACTTTTCCAACCAGTTCTTTGTCTATCCCCTGAACTTTAATGAGATTTTTCTCAATTTTGAAAGTTATCCCCTCGGGAGCGGTAAATGATACCGGATGAGAAAACCCCAATCCCATCTCTAGCCCGTTGTCTTTCACGGCCACTTTGTATCCGACTCCCTGAAATTCCAGAACTTTTTCAAATCCCTCCGAAACCCCTTTTATCATATTCCTGACCATTGAGCTGCCCAGCCCCCATAAGATTTTGCTTTCTCTTGTAATTATTTTAGGCCTTAATATAAATTGCGAATTCTCAACTTTTGTCTCCAGCCCAACTGGTAATTCTCTTTTTAATTCACCTTTCGGGCCTTTAACTGAAATCAAAGCCGCCTGCTTGCCGGCAGACAGGTCAATTTTCACATCGACTCCATTCGGGATTTGAATTGGTTTTTTGCCTATTTTACTCATAACTTTAAACTTTGAAACTTCCTGCCCGTCTGGCAGGCGGGTTAAACTATTTATTACCAAATTTCGCAAAGGATTTCTCCGCCAAGATTTTTTTTCCTGGCCTCTTTGGAATCCATTACTCCTTGCGGAGTAGAAATTATCGCCAGGCCATAACCGGAACGAACAGGTTTTATCTCTTTGGCTTTAATATACATTCTTCTGGATGGCCGGCTTATAATCCTGATACCGCTCAAAGCGCTTTGATTGTCTTGATATTTCAAGGTCAGATAAAGATATTCGTGTTCTCTTTTCTCGCCTTTCCCTGGCCGGGCGGGCTTGTTCTTCCTCTCCGCATTGGCAATAAATCCTCCATTTTTAAGTATTTCGGCAACCCGGAATCTCATCTTTGAGAAAGGCAAAACAATCTGCTCATGCCCAACCGCTTGGGCATTTTTGATTTGTATTAACATGTTTGAAATCGGATCTGTTACCATGATGATTTTTTAATTCCGGGTAAAAGTCCTTGACTGGCTAATTCCCGAAAATGAATTCTGCACAAACCGAATCTCCTCATATAGGCGCCCTTTTTTCCGCACATGAAACATCGGCGCACTATTCGTGTTGAGAATTTCGGTTTCTTATCTGATCTGGCAATTGTAGATTTCTTCGCCATATTTCAATGTTTAAATATTTAAATATTTCAAGATTTGATCGGGAACCCCATTAATTTTAACAGTTGGATTCCTTTTTCTCTGTTCTCGGCATTGGTCATAACCGTTATCTGAAGGCCAAAAATATCTTTTAAATTTTCGTAATTAACTTCGGGAAATATGCTTGACTCCTTGATCCCAAGATTTAAATTACCCATACCGTCAAAATTTTTCACGTCTATCCCCTGAAAATCCTTTGATCTTGGCAACGCTATTGATATTAAGCGGTCTACAAAATCATACATTCTCTTACCTCTTAATGTGACGATTATCCCTATATTCATCCCCTCTCTTACCTTGAATCCGGAAATCGATTTTTTCGCTTTTTTAAAAATTGGCTTCTGGCCCGAAATTACAGCTAAATCATTGGCGATTCTTTCCACAACTTTGTCTTCCTTGGCTACCCTACCAATACCCGTATTAATCACAACCTTTTCTATTTTTGGAACCGCCATAACATTACCGATATTAAACTCTTTCTGCATGGCAGGAATTATTTCTTTCCTGTATTTTTCCAATAATCTTGGCGTATTTTTGGATAATTTGGTAATAGCCATATATTATACCGTGTTTTTACACTTTTTACAAATTCTGACCTTGGTTTCTCCATCAATTCGGTAGCCGACTCTTGTCGGTTTTCCGCATGATTTGCATACCAGAGCAACACTGGCAATATTAACAGCCCTCTCTTTGGAAATTATCTGACCTTTTTGACCTTGTTTTCGGGCACGAATTGCTCTTTTAAGTAAATTCAAACCCTCAACGACTATTTTACTTTCGCCAGCCAGGACCCTACTGACCTTGCCGGTTTTTCCATTGTCTTTGCCGCTAAGCATTATTACATTGTCTCCTTTTCGAATTTTCATCCCGTTAGAAATAGTGCAAAGCACGTATTGCCACCGTGCGGTGCCATATACTATTAGTTATTGTTTTATTGATATTCATATTTATTCACACCCGATAGGATTATTTCTAACGGGATTATACCAATTCCTCCGCAAGCGAGGCGATCGTGTTAAATCCTTTCTCCCTTATTTCTCGGGGAATCGGACCGAAAATTCTTCCGCCCTTCGGTTCCTTACCATCAAGAATAACCACTGCATTGTCATCAAATTTTATATATGTTCCGTCTTTCCTCCGGAAGGGTTTTCTCTGTCTGACCACAACTGCCCTCAATACTTCTTTTTTCTTCACCGCTTTTCTTGGCTCAGCAACTTTAACAGAAACCACTACAATATCCCCCAATTCGGCATATCTGCGCTTTGAACCTCCGAGCACCTTGAATACGCCTACTTTTTTGGCGCCGCTATTATCAGCAACATCTACTATTGATCGCAATTGAAGCATATAAATAATTTACAATTTACTAATTTACAATTTTCATTAAATGTATCAATTGATCAATTGGAACATTGAAGAATTTATTGTAAATTGAAAAATTGATCATTGAAAATTATTGACTTTTACCAATAACTATCCATCTTTTCTCTTTGGACATGGGCTTGGTCTCCCCGATAATCACTTTGTCGCCGGTATGAAACTGATTGTCTGGATTATGGACTTTAAACTTTTTCGTTACCTTAAAATATTTTTTGTACTTTGAATGCTTCTTCAATCTTAAAATCTTCACGACAACCGTCTTGTCCATTTTATCCGATATTATGATGCCCTGAAGCAATCTTTGATTTTTATTTTGGTCGGTCATATTATTTGGGATTATTTAATGCAGTCAAAATTCTGGCTATATCTCTCTTTGTTTTTCTAACCTGACTCACGTCTTTCAATCTTTTTTCATTTAAATCAAATTTCAATTTTAAAAGTTTTGTCTTTTGATCTTTGAGTATGTTTGCCAATTCTTCCCTCGTTTTATTGGTATCAATGTGTTTCATCCCGTTAGAAGTAGTGCAAAGCACGAATTACCATCGTGCGGTGTAATATATTATTAATTGTTATTTTATTGAAATTCATATCCTTCGGACCCATTAGGGCTACTTCTAACGGGATTCATGTTTTTATCTTTTTACAATCCTGGTTTTTAACGGAAGTTTGTGCGCTCCCAAGGTTAAGGCCTCTCTTGCGGCTGTTTCGGGTAAACCATCTATTTCAAAAATAATTTTGCCGGCCTCTACTGGCGCAACAAAATGAGACAAAGCTCCTCTCCCTCCGCCCATTCCCACTTCGCTTGATTTGGCAGTTCTGGCTTTATCCGGGAAAACTCTTATCCATATTTTTCCGCCTCTTTGAATGAATCTCGTCATAACACGTCTTGCCGCTTCCAGCTGATTAGATTTCAGCCAAGTTGATTCTTCCGCCTTTAAGCCAAAACTGCCGAAACTCAAATAAGTACCTCGCGAGGCCTTGGCTTTTAACTTGCCCTTATGAACTTTCGTGTGTTTAACTCTGCTTGGTTGCAACATAAATATGTTTAAATATTATTCAAACTTTTCTCCTTTATAAATCCATACTTTTACCCCAATAGTTCCATAAGTAGTCATGGCGGTGGCTTTAGCAAAATCAATTTCGGCTCTTAAAGTTTGCAGGGGCAGATTTCCTTCTTCTAAGTGCTCTGATCTTGCTATCTCCGCTCCGTTTAAACGCCCGCCCAGTTGAATCTTTGCTCCTTTGGCTTGTTTATTCGCCATAATCTTGAAAAGCGCCTGTTTCATTATCCTTCTAAAAGGAAGTCTTTTCTCTATCTGGTCCACGATTGATTCGGCCATAATCATAGCCGACAGCTCCGGATTCCTTATCTCCTGAACTTCTATCCTAACGGATACTTTTTTCTTGAGCAATTTATGGACTAAGATTTTCAGATCTTCAACCCCGCCTCCGCCTCTTCCTATTAAAAGTCCCGGACGGGCAGTAAAGATTATTATATTAAGAGAATCCGTTCCCCTCTCAAGCTCAACTCTATCCACGCTCATTCCTTTCAATCTCTTGGTAAGAAAATCCCTGACGGCAACATCATCTTTTAAATATTGGACATATTTACGACCTCCAAACCAGCGGGATGCCCAATCCTTTTGAATGCCTGTTCTAAACGATGTTGGTGATATTTTTTGTCCCATGGGATGTTTGCCTATGAGCGAAGTGAATAGCTACAAACTTGCCACCCGCCTAAGTTTTACTTCGTAAAATTTAGGCGGGTAAGTATTTGTTACTGTGCTCGTTTCACTACGCCCAGACAACTACTTATACTACTTTTCTTCTAAATATTCTTTTACCTAAACCTCCGAAGATATTGGATTTTTTGCCCAACTCCTTTTTCGGTTCGGGTTTTTTGTCTCTTCGAACTTCCGGCATTATGTCCTTTTCGGCATGTTCGTGAACATGTTCGTGTTCTTTCGCTTGCCCGCCGGCAGGCACGGCTGTTTTTTCAACTTGTCTTTTTATCCCGGCAACTCTTTCGGCAAGAACCAGTTTTATCAAACTTGTTTTTTTCTGGATCGGCGAGACCCTTCCAAAACCTTTCGGCTTAAATCTTCTCAACTTGGTTCCCTCATTCACTATAAAATCTTTGATATACAAATTATCCTTAACCATACTGTAGGTGTTTTCGGCATTGGCTACGGCGGAATTTAAAAGCTTTAGTAAAGCCGGAGACGATCTCCTGACATAGTGCTCAAGCTGATTTGCGGCTTCGGTTACATTTTTGCCTTTGATCAAATTGACAATCGCCCTGACTTTTCTCGGGGCAATTCTCAATCCGTTCAGTTGTGCTTTTGCTTCTGCCATATTTGTCTATAAGCGTAGCGAATAGCTACAAATATGAGCACCCGCCGAAGCTTTAGCGTAGGCGGGTAGCCCACATATTATTTTTGTTTAGCCGCTCCTTCAGCCGGAGCAACTTTGGCGGCTTGGGCCGCTTCTATTTCTTTTTGCTTCTGGGCCGCTTCCAATTCTCTCTGCATTCTTCCTCCATGTCGGACGAATTTTCTGGTTAAAGAAAATTCTCCCAATTTATGCCCAACCATGTCTTCGGTTATGAACACCGGCACATGGACTCTGCCATTGTGAACGCCGAAAGTAAATCCTATCATTTCCGGAACTATTGTGGCGCTCCTTGCCCAGGTCTTAATTATCGTCTTTTCGCCCGCCTTTAAAGCGGCTATCTTTTTCATTAACCTTTGATCTACATATGGGCCTTTTTTAAGTGATCGTGACATGGTTTATTTTATCCTTCTCCTAATAACGAATTTATTGGATCTTTTCTTTCTGTTTCTGGTTTTTCTTCCGCCGGTAATTTTACCCTGAGCGGTCTTCGGCCTTCTGGTGCCTCTTCCCTGCCGTCCCTCTCCTCCGCCATAAGGATGGTCAACCGGATTCATAGCAGTTCCTCTGACTTTCGGACCCTTGCCAAGCCATCTTGTTCTTCCGGCTTTACCCAATACGATTGAGCTATGCTCGGCATTTGAAAGTTGTCCGATAGAAGCAAATGTCTCCTCGGAGATCATCCGAACTTCCGATGACGGCATAACCAACTGCACAAATCCGCCTTCTTTAGCTAAAACGGTTGCTCCGCTTCCGGCAGAACGGACGATCTTCCCTCCCTGGCCGGGTTGCAGTTCCACATTATGGACTATTGAACCTTGCGGAATATTTTTTAGTCGGATCCTATTACCCGGCTTCAAAGGCGCTCTCTCTGCGGTAATTATTGAATCGCCGATATTTAAATCTTGCGGTGCTAATATATATCTTTTTTCTCCGTCTGCATAGTAAATTTTAGCAATTCTTGAAGTTCTGTTCGGATCATATTCAAGAGCCACCACTCTTCCAGGAACATTAATTTTATTCTGTTTAAAATCAATTTCCCTGAATAATCTCTTGGCCTTTGCCGAGCCGCCCCTTCCTTTATATCCGGAGGTTTTTAGTCCGGCATTGTTCCTCCCGAAAGACCTGTGGAATCCTTTGGTTAATGACTTTAAAGGTTCAACTTTTGTCAAGTTTGAAAAATCATATCCTTTCATTCCTCTTCTTGATGGTGTTGTGGGCTTATACAATTTCATTGTAATTTTTATTTTATAGTTTTAAATTTTTAAATATTTCATTAAAAAATAGTAATTAAAAATTGAAAATTATCATTATGCTTTTGCCTGCCCGGCAGTGAAAGTTCGAGATACAATTTGCTCTGCAAATTGTTAGGCGAAAGCCAGCTCGAACTTCTACTGCCGGGCCTGTTCTATCGTATATCCTTTTTTAAGAATAACAATCGCTTTTTTAAATCCGGGTTTAAATCCGGAATATTTTCCGATATCTCTTCTCTTTCCCGGCGTATTTAAAATTTTAATGTCTTTTACTTTTACGTTGAACATTTTTTCTACCTGCTTCGTCAGCTGACTTTTATTCGCATTATTTGAAACTTTAAATACATACTGATTAAAATTATTCAAAAGCCCCGCTTTTTCACTTATATAAAAACCTGTTATTACGCTCTCTTGAACGGGTGTGAAAGAAGTTGTTGCTTCAAATGCCGCTTCTTGATCTTTGTTCTCAATTTCAACTTCGCTTTTCGGAAGCTTCTTTTCTTCTTTGTCTTTTTTGCCAAATAATTTCATCCCGTACGAAGTAGCTGCTACACAGTTATAATCATAAGTTATGCGCGCAGAACTACTTTTATTATATATTTTGATATCCCGTTCGTTTTACCCGTTAGGGCTACTTCGTTCGGGATTCATGATTAAATTTTAAATCTTTTCTCTAAAACATTTATCGAATCTTTAACCAGTATCAACTGTTTATGGGCCAATACTTCCAGCGGATTTAAATCCTTTGCCTCAACCGCAGAAAGATAGGGCAAATTTTTAACCGCTCTTTTTACATTTTCATTCCCAACGGGCATTATCAACAGCGCATTCGGCTTTTTGCCAAGCAAATCCCGGAAATTGCTGAATACTTTTGCCATCTCTTTGGTCTTGGGATTCTGAAGCTTCATATCGTCAATCACAAAAAGTTGGTTATCTTTGGCCTTAGAAGATAATGCCACAAATAAGGCCTTCCTTACCATTTTGCGATTCAGCTTTTTTTTAAAATTCCTTTCTTTTGTCGGACCAAAGGTAACTCCCCCGCCCTTCCAAATCGGCGACCTAATGGAACCGTGCCTTGCTCTTCCTGTCCCTTTTTGTCTCCAGGGTTTCTTGCCTCCGCCCCTCACTTCTGCCCGGCCTTTGGCATGGGCTATTACCTGCCTTTGATTGGACATTTGCGAAACGACAACCTGATGAAGAAGATCCTGATTCATTTTCAAACCGAAAATATTTTCCGGAAGATTTACGGTTCCTATATTCTGTCCTTCCTGATTATATAATGGGTACTCCATATCAATATAATTTTTAATTTCTAGTTTTTAATTTTTAAAAATTAATAATTATTGAAATTGAAAATTTATTTGATAAATTTTCAATAACTTTAATTTTGCATTTTACACTTTTCATTTTGAATTTTATTGTGTCTGCACAATAATGAGCCCGCCTTTATTTCCGGGCACCGCGCCCCTGATTGCCAAAAGACCGTTCTCGGCATCAACTCGGATAATTTTTAATCCCCGGACAGTGGATTTTACCCCGCCCATTCTTCCGGGCATTCTCATCCCTTTCAACGTGTGCTGGGGGAATCTTTGCCCGATTGAACCGCCATGTCTTGTAACATGATGATGGCCATGACTGAAAGGCATCCCATGGAAACCGTGTCTTTTCATTACCCCGGCAAATCCTTTTCCTTTGGATACACCGGTTATCTTAACTATATCACCCGGGGCAAATATAGAGACATCAATCGCATCACCGGGACTGAATTGTCCGCCTTCACTTCTAAATTCTTTTAACCATCTGATATTTTGATTTTTGATACTTGAATTTTGAATTTTTTTAAGGTGGCCTTTCAGCGGTTTAGTAATCTTGCGCCTTGAACCGGTTCCGATCTGGACGGCTTCATATCCGTCTTTGTCTTTGGTCTTTATCTGAACAACTACATTCGGTTCAACTTTGATCACGGTAACAGGAATGACCGTGCCGTCATCTTCAAAAACCTGCGTCATCCCTAATTTTGTGCCTAAAATAAATTTAGCCATTTTTAACGCAAAACGCCGGACTAGCCGGCGCAGCCGAAAGCTAATCTTTAATAATTTCTAACTTTTGGTTCTATGTGTGTTTAAAACCAATTTTTTGAAATTGGGGTAATAAAGCGATGGTGTAGTTTTAAGAAACCTGCTCATGCGCCTGTGGCGTACGATTAATCAGGATTACTTCTACTATCAATTTACTACCTTATTCTCTCGTCCCATCAAATGTGAGGCGAGAAGTAAGGGGGTAATTCTATTCCATATTGCTATGCGCAATCTTGTCTAAAAATCCATCGGGTTTATTCAGAGAAAACCGTAGCTCTTTTAAACTCTTCGCAACAATGGACAATTGCTCAGAATTCATTCTCTCCAAATTTGCATCGGCAAGACCATCTTTCGCCGTAGCAATATCTGTGTCTAGTTCTAGTAAATCTTCTTTAATTTGCCCCATCAAATTTTCTTTTGATTCCCATGATTTTGGTGTTCCTGGTTCCATGTTTTTTAAATTAATTTTTATAGTCATTTATCCCAACTCTTTAAACATCAAATGTTCTCAACAAAATTCATGCTTAATCGTATTTGTCTTGGAACTAAGCATAGAAACTTCTGCCGATGACATACTTAATAAAAGTTGATGTTCTAAAGAGCAGGATGAGTATTTGTTGCGAATCGCTTCGCTCTTCGACAAATACTCACATCTTTAATTCTATATCGACCCCTGAAGGCAAGCTCAGGTTCATTAATGCGTCTATTATTTTCGGCGTCGGAGAACTGATGTCTATTACCCTCTTGTGCGTCCTCATCTCAAATTGCTCTCTGGATTTCTTATCAATGAAAGACGAACGGTTAACCGTATATTTATGGGTCTCCGTCGGCAGAGGAACCGGACCTATCGGTTTGCCCCCGTAGCGTTCAATAGTTTCCACTATCTGCTTTGCCGAACGATCAATTATCTTGCTGTCATACGCCCTCAATTTGATTCGTATTTTCTGATTATTTTCCTTTTCTGCTATTTTTTTAGCCATGCTAGTTTAAAGAACATGTTTGCTCAAGGGCCAATGTCTAGGGCTTAAAGCTTCTAGCATTAGATCTTCAGCTTTTAGCTTTACGCTATTACTTTCGTTACAACCCCTGCACCCACCGTTTTGCCGCCCTCTCGGATGGCAAACCTTTGTTTTTCTTCCATGGCGATAGGAGCAATCAGTTGTATTTTTAAGTTTACGGTATCTCCGGGCATAACCATCTCGGTTCCTTCCGGCAATAATACTTCGCCCGTAACATCAGTGGTTCTGAAATAGAATTGCGGTTTATATCCCTTGAAGAACGGGGTATGCCGCCCGCCTTCTTCTTTGGTCAAGACATAAATCTCGGCTTCAAAATCGGTATGAGGAGTAATGGAACCCGGTTTGGCTAACACTTGGCCTCTTTCAATATCTTCTTTCTTGGTTCCTCTTAAAAGGATCCCCGCGTTATCTCCGGCCAAACCTTCGTCCAACTGTTTGTTGAACATTTCTATGCCGGTTACAACGGTCTTAGCGGTGGGTTTTAAACCGACTATTTCCACTTCTTCGTTAAGCTTGGTTTTCCCTCTTTCAATTCTGCCGGTAACAACCGTTCCTCTTCCTTCAATAGAGAAAATATCTTCAATCGGCATAAGAAACGGTTTTTCCGTTTCACGAACGGGGTCGGGGAAATACGTATCAAGCGCGTCAAGAAGCTCCTTAATCGGTTTAACCGCCTCATCGTCTTTTGACTTGGCTTCAAGCGCTTTGAGTCCCGAACCTCTTATGATTGGAGTTTTGTCCCCGTCATACTGATATTTGTTCAAAAGCTCTCTTACCTCGGCTTCAACCAAATCCAGCATTTCAGCGTCGTCAACCTGATCAACTTTGTTTAAAAATACTATTAACGACGGCAAGCCAACCTGCCTGGCTAAAAGAATATGTTCTCGGGTCTGAGGCATAGGGCCGTCAGTGGCAGCGACAACTAATACTGCTCCGTCCATCTGAGCGGCGCCGGTTATCATGTTTTTGATGTAATCCTGGTGTCCGGGAGCGTCTACGTGAGCATAATGGCGTTTAGGAGTTTCATATTCCGAATGATGTAAAGAAATGGTGATTCCTCTGGCTTTTTCTTCCGGAGCGGCATCGATTTTATCTACCGTCTCAACTCGGGCGCTGTATCCTTCATTTTTCATCATGTCGGCTACATGCAAAATAGCCGCCGTTAAGGTGGTTTTTCCATGGTCAACGTGCCCGATTGTGCCGACATTCATGTGCGGCTTTGTCCTCTCAAATTTTCCTGCCATTTCTTCAATTTTACTATTATTCAATACTTGACACCTAACTTTTTGATAGATGCCAGCTATCGGATACTAGTTTATTAACAAGCAAATGTAATTTTAGCCGAATATTAACTTTTAGTCAATAGATGGCGTTTTTTCTTCTTTTTCTATCTCTTCTTTCAGGGCTAATATGTCTTTATTGATCCTTTCCAGTATTTCCGGCTCCGCATCACTTGAAGCGGCGTTTTGGTCGTGTTCGCTTTGAGATAAGATAGATTTTGCTCTATCTCCGGTCAATCCATTAGCGCCCGAAACAGGTTTATCTTTGCCGGCGTGTTTTATTTTAATTTCCTTCTCGGATTCCTGAAGAACTAAATCTTTATACATATTATAGTTTAGAATAACAAAAGACGGCTCCCCGTTATCCAGAACCAAAACCGCCGTGGAATGTTTAACCAATTTTTTTAATTCATCAATGTCCATCCCGTTAGAGACAGGTTGCGGCTTTGCCGCAACCGTGCCTGGTTATGTTTATAATAATCCCCGTTAGCATATTCTATCCACCGTTTATATATAATACTCATTTATATTGTCTCTAACGGGATCCATTGGTTATTATATTATTAAAATCCAAATAAAAATGCAAACCAGATAGTGAAAGTTCGAGATACAATTTGCAAAGCAAATTGTCAGGCTGAGAGCCGCTCGAACTTCTACTATCTGGCAAACCAGGAAGTAGATTTTTGAGATGCGCTGGAAGCGCAGAGCCAAAGGCAACTCAAAAATTCACTTCCTGGCAAACAAAAAGCGCCTCGGATGTCTTGCGACAATCCTCGGCGCCCACAAGATTAGGTTCTGGATTCAGTATGGAATCGCATCCAGTCTAATATCTGAGCTTCTGAAGGATTAGGTTCGCGCATCTCTTGTGCCTTCGAGATTACAAGCTCGATATATGAGGCAATGTTCTGCGCCGCTGGTGAGCGATACCTCTGCTTATCGTTCTGGATAATTCGCCGAAGGGCAAATATCGCAGCTAGCGATTCCTGTCGCCGCTCATCCGCATGATCCTCTACCTTCTGAAGATGCTTGACTTGGTGCTCCAGCTCGTCAATCCGGTCAAGCAGACCCTCGAGTGGCTTGCCCATGTTGACTGTTCTTAGAGCCGCGGAGATCCCCAGACCATCAAGGTCTATAAGATGAAGATCTCTCCCTGCTGGTCCGGAAACCCTCGCAATCTTCCAGTGCTCGGCCCCTTCGCCGAAAATCTTTGCCCAGTTCTGGAATAGTAGAATTCTCCGAACCTCGATGACAGTGCTCTGAAGTCCGCAGTCCTTCCGTTGCACGTCTCGACGCAGAGGCCTTGAGATAATCTTCAGCTCGCCCGATGACTGATCAAGGCCGTAACTCTCCGATAAGCCCTTGAGCCAACGGAGAAATCTATCTCCCCACGCTGCCCAGGTCAACCAGATAAACCACACGACGAAGAGTGGAATGCCCATGAGTAATGCAAGGATACTTTTCGACATCTGACACCTCCAGCTCTGGGCCCAATGTTTACCCCGTACCAAGCCCGCCCCATTTCTGAATGGCGGTCAGCGGAAAAGCTTGGTGCAGGGGTCCCAGCGGTGGTTGTGGCTGCGAACGGCCATTCCCTCGGAGAATTCCTCGGGACATTCCGTCCGGAGCTCTTCGTCTTGGACTCCTCAGAGTCAAGACTTGTTAACGAAC
>Ga0180007_10005517_pt1 | contig 12741 bp, 12 predicted proteins | sample MM_PC_MetaG_FD_121122 | JGI IMG/M metagenome (GOLD analysis project Ga0180007, IMG submission 121122) | Groundwater microbial communities from the Aspo Hard Rock Laboratory (HRL) deep subsurface site, Sweden - MM_PC_MetaG | ecosystem: Environmental > Aquatic > Deep subsurface > Groundwater... | reverse complement strand
GACATTTAACTTCGGTTTTTTGTCTCTTTTTATTTTTATTTACTCCCGTGTTTTAATATTCTAAAATTATATAAACTATCTTTCTTTTTAAAAACAATGAACTCAAAACTAAAAGCATTAATGGAACTACTGATTATAATCTTAATATTTATCATTATAACTTATATTGTTCAGACCAACATTAATTTTTTTGAAAATTTAATTGGAAAAAACATCTATGGAATCCTATTTTATCTCATAGCAATAATTATAGCAATGGTTGTAGCTCCAATTTCATCAATTCCACTAATACCTTTAATGTCAAATATTTGGGGATGGCAGTTAACTGGAATAATTAGTATTATCGGTTGGACAATAGGTGCAATTATAGTATTCATAATTTGTAGAAGATATGGCGTGGATATAATAAAAAAATTAATACCTTTAAACGATATCTATGCAATAGAAAAAAAGATTCCACAAGAGAATTTATTTTGGGTAGTTTTATTCTTAAGAATGATTATCCCTGTAGATATCCTAAGTTATGCTCTAGGGTTATTTAGTAAAATAAAATTCTGGCCTTACACAATAACAACATTCATTGGAATAATTCCCGCAGCATTCTTATTAGCTTATGTAGGCTCTGTTAAACCAATCCAACAAATAATCATTTTTTTGATTGCAGGAATAATACTTCTAGGAGTTTGGATAATTAATGAAAAAAGAAAGAAATAATTCTACTCCAACTCTATAGCACCATGCTTACAAGCTTCAACACAAACACCACAACTAATGCACTTCTCCTCATCTAATTCAACTAAATCCGAACGAGTCAAAGCTCCAGTAGGGCATACTTCAACACAACCCTCACACTTTCCACCACAACTACATGAAGAACATTTTCCATTCTTCCAACAACATTTATCGTAATCAATTTTAATTACCATATAACATTCTAACTTAAATCTTATTTAAACTTTATCCCCACATTCTATCACCAACATGTTTAAAAAACAAATTTTGTTTAACCCTATATTCTCTTAAATTTTTAAAAGGAGTGATAAGATGTCAGAAGAAATTATAATAAATGAATCATTTGAAGATATAGAAGACGAATTAACATTCGAAGATTTAAAAGGTTTTGATAGCAGAGAAATAGCAGAGATAAAAATAAAAGCAACTGAACTAACAGCAGATATGAAGATTAACGAACTCATTTCATATCCAAGAATAAGCAAAAATTTAGCATATAAACTACCTCATCAAACAGAAGGAGCTTTAACTATTTTAAGAGATTTTAATTGTAATGCACTTTTAGCAGATGAAGTAGGATTAGGAAAAACAATCACAACAGGAATTGTAATAAGAGAAGCAATCGAAAGAGGATTTGTAAAAAAGATATTAATTTTAACACCACCTTCCTTAGTTGACCAATGGGTAGCAGAATTAAAAGAAAAATTTGAATTAGATTTCCAAATAATAGAAAATACAAAAGACTGGAGCAAATCAAATTTTGCAATTGCAAGTATTGACCGAGTTAAAACTTATAACCGGGAAGAAATGGAATTTAGACATAAAGCTGCTCAAGAAATTTCTTGGGATTTATTAATCGTTGATGAAGCACATAAATTAAAAGACAGAAGAAGTATGAGAACAAGATTTGTAGACCAAATTCAAAAAAAAAGATTTTTAATCTTAACTGCAACTCCATTTCAAAATGATTTAATAGAATTATACAATCTTTTAAATTTATTAAAAAAAGGCCATCTAGGAACAATTCAATCTTTTCGTAAAAAATTCTTAGATAAGGGAAACAAAAGAAAACCCCTTAACCATTTAGAATTAAAAACAAAACTTCAAGAATTAATGGTTAGAAGAAGAAGAGATGAAACAACTGTAGCATATAAACAAAGAATTCCCCAAACAATTAGTGTAGAATTAACTCCCGAAGAAAAAGATGTTTATGATGAAATTCAAGAATTAATAAAATCAAATTATTTTATGAGTTCTGGAATGCAAATAAATGGAAAATTAGCAATTTATGCAATTCTTCCAAAAATAACAAGCAGTTCAAAATCAGCAATGGAATCTTTAGCAAAAATTGTAAACGATAAAGAAAGATATCACGAATGCACAAGAGAACACGCAAAAATAATTCTAGAAAAATACAAGCAATTAAAAAAAGATTCAAAAATAGAAAAATTAACTGAAATAGTAAAAAAAATATATTCAAAAGATAGAAACCAAAAAATTTTAATTTACACAAAACATCCAACAACATTAAGTTACATTGCAGAAACATTAAAACCATTAGGATTAAAAATAGTAGAGTTTACTGGTGGAAAAAATAGAGAAGAAAAATCTGAAATAATTGAAGAATTTAGAAACAATGCAGACATAATGATTTCAACTGAAACTGGTTGTGAAGGATTAAATTTTCAATTTTGTAACAACCTAATAAACTACGATCTTCCATGGAACCCAATGGCAGTTGAACAAAGAATAGGAAGAATAGACAGAATTGGACAAACAAAAAACATGAATATTTTTAGCCTTGCAACAAAAGACACTATGGAAGAACATGTAATAGACCTCATAATAAATAAAATGTGCTGCGTAGGATTAGTTATTGGAGAATTACCAATAATATTGTTTAACTTAGGTCTAGATGACAACGGAAAAGCAGGAGCAAATAAAATTGAAGAAATGATACTAAACACATTCATAGATTCAAAAAACAATCTAGAAGTTTTTTCAAAAGGAATAAAAGAAATTGGAGAAATAATTGAAGGTGGAATTGAAGCATATAGAGAAACTAAAAAAAATACAGCAAGAGCCTTAGGAGAAGAATAAAATGGATCTCAAGTCACTAGTTTTAAATTTTTTTAAAGGAATGAATTGCAATATTCAAGAAGGAAATATTTTAATAATAAAAAATGTTCCAGAAAATTTTGAAAAACTCTACGGAAAAAGTTCACCCTACCAATTTGTCTTTGATGTGCTTTATTTACAACCTGAAACTGAACTAATAACAAATTCCTGCAATTTAATAAAAACAATAAACGATTACTTAAAAAACAAGGCAAAAACCACAGTATTAAAATTAGAACCTAAAACCAAATTAATAGATGACTTATCTAAATATTTGATTTTAAATAACTACAACATCCTGAATATAACAAAAAAAGAAGAGTTTGATTATGTTTTTAGATTTACTTTTGAAACCTTATTTCAATATCTAAACGAAAACGAAAAAATAATAAATCAAATTTATGTTCATGAATCTGGAACAATTGATAATTTCCAAATAGAAAATTACGAGACTGTAAATGGAGAAAAAGAAGATATTCAGATAAAAGATTTAAAAGACCAATCAAACGCAGCAAAAGAAAAAGCAAGAGAACTTCTTAAAGAAAAAATACAAGAGATAAGCAATAAATTAAAAGAATCTTTAGAAATTGAACTAAAAAGAATAGAAAATCATTACAACGAACTCCTAAAAGAAACTAATACTGAGATAAAAAAAAATCAACTAAAAATTAAAGAATTAAATGAAAAAAAGCCAGAAGATTATTCCTCAAAAATACAAAGGTTAAATGGAATTATAGAAAAATTAATAGAAAAATCTAATCAAGACCAAGTAAACCCGGAGAAGAATTTTCAAATAAAAAATGAAAAACAAAAACATAGTTTAGGAATATCAACAAAACTTCTAAATAAGGTAGTAATCTATTATCCAATATATTCTCTTAACATCAGTTTTAAAGATAAAAATACCCAAGGGACAGCAAATTTTAAATTTAATTCATTAACAAAACAAATCCAAGATTTAAAATGTCATTCTTGTCAAACACCTCTACTAAAAATAAAGTTTTGTTCTTCAAACCATTTAACTTGCGATAAATGTTCAATGATTTGCGGACTTTGTATGAGTGAAATATGCCTCTCATGTAATAAAGAAACCTGCAATGTTTGTGGAAGAGATGTTTGCAAAAATTGCAGAATATTATGTGACCATTGCAAAAAACCTATTTGTAATGAACACATAAGAAATGATTTTTTAAATAGCGGACATATTTGTTCCGGATGCAGCGAAACATGTTCTAAATGTGGCAAATCAACAGATAAAGATTTTTTTAAAAAAATCAACTACAGTCCTGTTTGCCCAAAATGTTTTGGAAAAAAGCTAGATCCTCTAAAAGAAAAAGAATGGGGAGTTTGAAGATAAATAATCATTTAACAAACTCACTAACAATTTTTATCTCTTTCTTATCAGCATCCATTTTAACATCACAACCAATGGGTAAAAACATATTCTTGCATCTATGCCCAAACTCATTAATCTTTAAAATAGGAAAATCATAGTCCTTTGTAGCTTCTAAAACTATTTCTTCATAATCAACATCCGACTCGTTTTCCTTTCTTTGTTCTTCATCTTGAAATCCGTAAACATAACCAATAACAATTCCTTTAATCTTATCAAATACACCAACTTGCTTTAATTGTTCTAATTTACATTGTGTATCTTTAACATTTGTTTTATATGCTTCTAAAAATAAAATAGAATCCGCAAAGTCCGGAAAATATTTTGTTCCAGCAAGTTTCAAAATACAATTAAGATTACAACCCATCGATTTACCTGCAGCACTGCCCCCACGAACCGTCTTCCATTCAGAATCTGCAACAATCTCTTTACTCCCTTCAAACATCCGAAAAATAAAACTTTTAAAAGAATATTCAAGATCCATATCCAAATTCCTACCTCTTTTTGCATCAGGGGTATTAAAAGTAATTAATCCTGTTTTTTGATTAAGAGTCAAAAGTAAAACATCAACATCACTCATGCCCATAAAGACCTTAGGATTATTTTTGATTAGATCATAATCTAAAAAATCTAGTGTTTGATTTGCAGGACTTCCTCCCTGAAAACACCAAATAGCATCAACACTCTCATCAGCAAACATCTCATTAATATCTGCCGCTCTTTGTTCACCACTCCCAGCAGCATGTCCAAATTTATCAACTTCAAAAATATGTTTACCCTCTACAATTTTCAAACCCAACTCTCCCTCTGCATATTTTTTAAAATCCTCAAGTTGCTTTTTATGTTCTTCATCTAAAGCTTTTGAAGGTGCAACTATCCCAATTGCATCTCCTTTCTTAAGTCTATTTCCTATCATTTTAAAAAACGCCGCCACTGGGAATCGAACCCAGGAGTCCCGGAGGACCGTGGTTAGCAACCACGTGCAATACCACTATGCGATGGCGGCTTATGAGTATGAAAATAAAAGAAATCAAGATATTTTAAAGCTTTGTATTCTAAATCAACCAGGATTTAGACTGCTACAAAATCAAAGATTTTCTATGTATTTTATTAAGTTAAGTTTTTAAATTCAGATACCATATCTATCTATGGGGATTCTGGTGAAAAAACAAAAAGGTGCATATAATTTTACTAATATTGCCAAACTCTCTATTGTAGGATTAATTGTCTCTTTATCAGCAGCATATATAAATACAATCTGGGCAGTATATCTAGATAGTTTTGTAAATAGTATCCTTTTTGTAGGGCTTTTATCGGCAGTTCTAACTTTAATTTCATTCTTATCTTATTTTTTATTTATACCTCTTATTGAAAAATCAGATAAAGTAAAAATATTTTCTTATGTTTTAATTCTTTTTATGATTTCATATATTCTTTTTGCAATTAATAATAATTTTTACTTATTCTTGACTCTAGCAGTTATTATCACTGTCCTTTATACCTTAAGGATTACTAGCTTTGGATTGATTATAAGAGACAACTCTAAAGATAATAAAGTTTCAAGTAATGTTGGAATTATGTATACTTCGGCAAATATTGCTTGGGTTGTTGGACCTTTAATAGCCGGTTTTGTTGCCTCAAATTTTGGGATAAACACAGTTTTTCTATTAAGCGCATTATTTTTATTTATTGGATTAATTATTTTTAGAGCTTCAGAGATAAAAGATTTAAAAAATAAAAACAAATCTAATAATAATCTTTTCAAAAATTTTATTGATTTTTTTAAAGATAAAGAAAGAGTTTTTGCATATATGCTTGGAGGAGGTGTTAATTTGTGGTGGTCATTTGTATATCTATTTATTCCATTAATGATTATTCGTTCAGATTTAGGAGAATTATGGATTGGTTATTTTCTATTCGGAATTGCAGTTCCATTAATTTTATTTGAATACATTTTTGCCAAATCAGCAGGTAAACACGGATTTAAGAAGTTATTTAAGATGGGATATTTTATTGTTTCGATTATATCATTTACTTGTTTTTTTGTTTCAAACATATATCTTATACTTTTTTTATTGATTCTAGCAAGTATGGGAATGGCAATGTTAGAATCAACAACAGAATCTTATTTTTTTGACATTTTGAAAAGAAAAGAAAAGTATAGATTTTATGGGCCTTATAATACCGCTATTGACATCGGGAGTTTTATCGGAAAGATTTTTGCTTCCATTTTATTAGTTTTTCTACCCTTCAAGTTTTTATTTTTATTATTTGGAAGTTTCATGTTTCTTTTGTTTTTAACAGCCTTTAAAACTAAAAATGTTATTGAATCCCGAAGAAAATAGTTTAAAATTTTTTCACTTTGAAGATTAATATCTCTTATTCAATAATATTTTAAATCTTTGTATTTTCATAAACTTTTTATACTGTATTCTCCAATGCATATTATGAAAATATTGATCAGATCCCTATTACATTCACTTTTATTATTTGTAACAATATTTTTAATTTCCGCTACAGTTATTTTATACACCTCTCCAGGAGAAGCTGAAACAATTTCTCAAATAAGCACTTTCAGTTTTAGTGTTGCAATGCCTTTTTTTATCTTCATGTTTATTTCAATTTATTTTATCCTCAACAACAAAGAGAATAATAAGGGATTTTGGAAAAGATTTTTAATCTTTTTATCAACCCTGATAGTTCTTACATTAATCTTGTTCATAACCACTGCTATTAATTCAAATCCAGATAATCCTGAAGAAAAAGGATTTGCCCTAGTTTTTTTAATATTTATTCCAATAATCTTTCTAACTATTTCTTTTCTTTTAACTATGCTTTATAAATTTATGTTTAGGTATACAGATAGATTAATAGTATATTTATTGGTAAGCATCATTCTAGCATCGATTCTAGCCATTATCCTTAGTATAGTTATGCACGGAGGATGTTTATCCGGAAATACTAACTGTAATAATAACAGAATATTAGAAAAAGCATTAGAAGAAAACAATATCAACCTTTGCAAGGGTAATGAGTTTTGCTATGCAAGTTTTTACACTACTAAGGATGATGTAACCCTCTGCTTAGACCTACCTGAATCAGGTTCTAGAATATATAATTTTAGGAATAACTGCTATTTTTATTTTGCTGAGAAAAATCAAGACCCCTTATTATGCGAGTCAATAAGTCATGATAATCTCAAAAACAGTTGTTTTAAAGAATTAGCAAACCAGTTAGATAATGCTTCTTTATGCGCAAAACTCTCTGGAATGTTTCAGGAAGAAAAAAGATCTGAATGCTGTAGGGAAGTATTAAGTATCAATGAGTTATCAGAAGCACAGGAATTATTGTGTAAGGTTGCAGAAGGATTTCAATAATTTTAAAAAATTTAAAAATATATCATGAAAAAAATAACCAAATACTTTTAAACCCTAATCCCCAATTACAATCATGGAAACTAAAAAATTTACAATAGAAGAAGCAAAAGACATAGGGGAGCAATTAAACATCAAATGGGATAAATTTGATGTTGAACAGTTCAGAAGAGGTATGGATGTTGAACTTGAACATGGGTCTAGGGATTCAGAAACAAATGTAACAAACGACGACCCCTTAACAACTGGAAAAATAGCCCTTGCACATCTAAAAGAATTTCCAGACTACTACACACGTCTGGATAAAATGGAAAAAGAAGCAGATGAATTCTGGGAAGGAAAAGAAAAAGAAAATGCTCAACCCACTCAATAAACTTTTAAAATCCATTTACGATATAGCTTCATGAAAAAAAAGAGAAATAAAAAAAACAAGTTTAAATTTAACAAAAAACTAATCTTAATTATAATAATTTTAATAATCCTGGCTATTGCAGTATCTTCATTAACTCTAACCGGAAATAGCATTAAAAGTTTTTTTGGAGTTAAAGAAAAACCTCAAACCCAATACGCAGAAATTCCAAACATTGTTGTAACAAAACAAAATATTGCAGCATTTTTACAAAGTACAAGTTTGGTTCAAGAGTTACCTGGTTCTGCAGAACTAGAATTAAAACTTTACAATTTTAATTCTGGCGAAAGACAATGGGAAGAAAGTTATGTAGTAAAAAAAGGACAAGTGTATCGAGGAACCGCAGAAAATCCAGACGTTGTAGCACTTCTTTCTTCTAATTACTTAAATGAGCTAAATAATTTCTGTGCAACAGTACAAAAAGCAAACCTAAATGGAGACTTAGCATTTGAATACAAAAAAAATAAAGCAAAATTATTATGGAAATATAAAAGTATGAATAAATACAAATCATGTTTAGGAATCTAGAACAAATTAACTAGACATAGCTTTATCATATTCACTATCTAATTGACCCATTAACTCACTCACAGAAATAATTTCATTACACTTATATGCATTAGAACCAGCAAATACAAAACCCTTTTGAAGATCCCCTTTTTGAGCATTTATTAATGCATCTGCAATACAATATGGAGATTCACTAGGCCTACAAGTTCTTAAACAATGAGACCTACAACCATGGTTCGGATCTTCAAATACAAAATCTCCATCAATTACCCTTCCCGGAAGACCGACCGGACTACAAATAATCTTTAAATCCCCATTCTTACAATCAATATAAGTTTGTTTAAATTCAAGAGAGGCATCACATTCATATGTTGGAACAAACCGTGTAGCCATTTGAACACCATCTGCACCCCATAAACGAGCCTCTTTAATGTCAGCCCCTGAAAAAATTCCTCCCGCAGCAATAACTGGAATATAAACCCCTTTTTCAATTTCATATTGTCTAACCACTCTAACAACCTCCGGAATTTCCCTTCTCAAATAAGATTCAACAAATTCAAAATTAGCCAATTCTTCAGGTTTAAATCCTAAATGCCCTCCAGCTTTAGGACCCTCAACAACAATAGCATCAGGAATATAATCAAACTGCTTTTTCCATCTTTTACATACTAATCTAGCCCCCTTTGCAGATGAAACAATAGGAACAAGTATTATGCCAGATTCACGAGGCACATATTTTGGAAGGTCAATTGGAAAAGGATCTCCCGCCCCAGAAGTAATAAAACAAACTTTCTCCTGAACTGAAACTTCAACAAGCCCCTCATATTTAGAAAGTACCTTCATTATATTAACCCCTAAAACCCCTCTCGGATTTGTTATTGCTTTTTTTGCTTGCCTTATTTCATGCCTTAACGCATTCATATTTGCTTCATCATGCTTTCCAGGATATCCTTTTAAAGTCCCCCATTCAACTCCAGCAATAATTCCAGCCCCACCTTCATTAGCTACAGCAGAAGCAAGTCGCCACCCAGAAATACCAACACCCATGCCTCCCTGAAATAATTTCATTTCTAAATTTCCGATTCTAAATGTAGGTATACCCATAATTTATCCAGAATTAAATAATATATAAAGATTTATGAACCCCGCAAAACATTCGTTTTTAACCCTATCCAAAAAAATTCCCAACAAAAAAACCAACATAGTATGTTAAAACCAGGACAACTACTGCTATAATTAAGTGCTCAAAAATTGTCTTAGATACACTTTCTTTATTACTCTTAGCAATTTTATAATTTAAAAAACTTAACATCAACAAACCATAAACCACACTAACAATAATTGCATCTCTTAAAGCAAAAATCAAAATAGGAACTAAAAAACTTAAACCATAAAAGAATTTAGACAAAAATGTTGAAAGAGTAGCATTCCAAATCCTTTTTTTATTAGCACCTTTTCTCGACTCTTCGGATATATGCATTGCAAGAGCATCTGACATAGCATCTGCAATTGCTATTGTAATAACACCCCCAATTACAACCATTTTTGAATGAGTTCCAGAATACAATCCCATCATCAAACCTAAAGTAGTAATAGTCCCCGATGTTATCCCAAAACTTATTCCTGATTTTACTGATTCATTCATTTTATTCTCCCCTAGTTACAATGATTAAGGACAAGTTATTCTCTTTCCTTTTTCCCACAGTTTATCTTTATAATATTTTGTTTGACACTTGTACCATTTATACAACAAATATCCATATTTTGTATACTTAGTATCTTTTGCCCCAGAGGCTTCAACAAGATTATTCATCTCATAAGGATCTTCCGTGATATTATAAACTTCTGGCAAAAAATTAAGTCCATCTAAAATATATTTTAAATCATTTTTTATTAATCCAAGTTTAAAATTCTGATTTTGAGCTATTAAGAATATATCTGTGTCTTCAGTCATCGGATGCCCCTGAAAATTTTCAGACTGAGAAAGATTAGAAATATCCAATAAAGTAGGAATAACATCTAAATGTCTAACTCTTTCATTAATAATCCTAGATTCTTGACCTGGAAGATATATTGCCAAAGGAATTTTTGTCTCTTCATTATAAACTCCAAATCCATGCCTAAAATAATCATGCCTTTTTTCAAGTATTTCCCCATGATCTGAAGATATAACAATTATTGTATCCTCAAAATAATTCTCTTTTTCAAAATAATCCAACAATTTTCCAACCTGTTTATCTACATAATAGATAGAATTATCATATGAATTTAAACTTGCAGCATAATCCCCTCCAGGAATACGATGATAACTCGTAAAAAAAGAAGGCTTATCTGGCAAAAAAATACTATTCCCTTCAGGATAAACATAAGGATAATGTGTTGCTTGAAGATTTACATATAGAAAAAAAGGATCCGAAGTTTCATCAAGCCAATCAATAACTTTCGAAGCTGTTACCTCATCATAATCCTTTCTTGCATTTCCAGAACCATAGTCATAACTACCATCTGAAATAGAATACTCATAAACATCAAGGGTATCTTTGTTATAGTAATTAATCATATTTGCCCAATTATCATCTTGGGCAGAGATGTACGCTGTGGCATAGTCCTCTTCTTTTAAAATGTCCCATATAAATGTTCTAGGATAATCCTTATCAAAAAAATTACGATACGAATTAATCAACATATACCTAGAAGACAAAAAAGAAGGCTGAGAATAATCAGAATGCGAAGCAGCACTATAAGAATTATTAAATGCAATAGCGCGATTAAAAAACAAATCAATATTAGGAGTTATATTTCTCTCATATCCATAAAAAGGCATATGCTCGGCAGCAATAGATTCAAGCATGATTATAATCACATTAGGTTTTTTAATATCCAGGCTTATATTCAATAATTTTGGTTTATTAGCATAACTTAAATTAAAATCTCCGCTGGCATTAGGCTCTCTAGACTTAAAAAATTGAGTAACAATGTCTATCAATGGAGAAGATTCATACGCATGTTTTGGAGGAATCAAAATAACCATAACTGCTAAAATAAATATTGGAACCAAAATTATCATCCAGACAATTTTTTTATTTATAATCTTTTTAGGGTGTTTTTTCTCAAAAATATATTTTCTGGATATAAAATAAAGAATAAATGTAAGACCTAGAACTATAAACGCAGACGAAATATAAAAAACCCAAGCCGCAACTTGAGTCCTAGTTGCAATGTAAAAATAAGCCCCACTCAAACTCAAAAAAGTTCCATATTGAAAATGCAACACCGCACTTATAACATACCAATAAAGAAAAGAAGAAACCACAAGGTAAAAAAGAAAAACCCAATATCCCTTATGGGAAATATCAACTATCTTATTAATCATCAAAATCAACAACAGACCCAAACACGCATTAAATAAAAGAATCATAAATATAAGATAAACACTAAAAAACCCCTGGAACTTAAGAAGGTTAAACACCACACTCATTACAGAGATGATAATAAAAATTATCAAATTAATCTTAGTTATCCCTTTCATTTTTACCTCTTTTTTTGATATTATTTATAATTTACAAAATTAACAAGAAAAACGCTTTTATAAAATGTACGATAAACAAACAATAAAGATAAAACCTAAACCTAATAACTATCCCAATAACTAGTTCTTCTTTCAGATCTTTGAGCATCATATCTCACAAGAGCAGGTAAAAACTCAGATTCATATCTAGATAGATTACCTGCAGCAACAACATCTTTAAGTTCAGGAGCACCTCCACCTGAATTCAAAATTGAAGCCACCCTCGGATCATAATCTCCTCTTGCAGGTTGTTCAGCTAAATCAACATTTTGTGATTGATTTCCTAATTCTTCAACCAAAAGTTCATGATACTCTTTTGCAGATCGAACAGAACAAATCGTATCGTCATCATTAATACCCCAACCTCTAGCCTCCCTTATAGCAGAACCCATATAATAATCAAATTCACTAGCCAAACTACTAGCCCTATCACTAGGACTCGCAGAAGCTTTCATATCCTCATAAGTACCCTTAGCATCATCTAAAACTCTCTCATATTCTGTCAATCTACCCAAAGAAGCTTCTACTAAATCAGGTCTAGCAGTAACAACCCCTTCAACTTCAAAAGCTTGAGCAGCTCTTAATCTTCCTATTGATTCCTCAACCTCTCTAAGAGTACTGTACAATTGATCTTCAT
>Ga0180007_10005516_pt1 | contig 12742 bp, 12 predicted proteins | sample MM_PC_MetaG_FD_121122 | JGI IMG/M metagenome (GOLD analysis project Ga0180007, IMG submission 121122) | Groundwater microbial communities from the Aspo Hard Rock Laboratory (HRL) deep subsurface site, Sweden - MM_PC_MetaG | ecosystem: Environmental > Aquatic > Deep subsurface > Groundwater... | reverse complement strand
TCCTTTCAACTTCTCTAGTAATCCATTTTATTTTCTTCTTATTCAGTTTCTTCATAAGAACCTGCTTCACAGCAGGCCTTATCTTATTTGTCGAGGTAACCTTATTTCTGGATAAGACAGTTTAGAAAAGGATTTATTTTGTCACGTTGGCCTAATATTTGATAGAAATTGAGGGAGTTTTAAAGGTTTGGTGGGTGTAGAAAAAAGGATTATTATTTAGTCTCTAATGGAAGAGTAAAAACCCATTCTCTTGTTTATGGGGCTTGATCAAGTCTTCCAGATATCTTACAATGTTGCAGTGTAACGCCTTCCCCATCTGTTAAACTATATTTTTGCCCTTGTTTTATTAGTTCATCATAAGCAGAAGTAAGTAACGGATTACTGTGTGTTCTTTGGCTAAGGAGAACATAATTTTCTCCTATGTTTTTTTCTTACAGTAATCCTTTCTTTGTCCATATAAAATAAGAAAAGCGACTCCATAAAAACCTTTTGATTAACCGAACATCTCTAAGAAGTGTTACACTTTCGTAACCTCTCTCTCCAAGCACGTCGCAAGAACCACTCAGATAATTTCTACTCAATAAGTTAGTTGTCAATTAATTGAATGTTACTCAACTAACTAATCTCTGCTCAATCATTTAACTCTTAATTAATAATGATAATCATGAGTTAAATAATCTCCCCATATCCTATCAACCGCCAGTGTCCCTGGATTCTTCGGGCAATGCCAACATTGTTGCCTTTGAATAAAATGGCGGGGACTTTTAGATCTATGGCTATTTCATTTTCGTTTACTGATTTGATGGTTCCTCCTGTAATTGAGGTGTTAATGCTGAGCATAAGCATTTCTTTTTGCTCTATCTTTTCAACGTTTATATGTGAGGAGATACCGAAAACTTGAGGGAACAAAACATATTTTAGTTTTACTTCTGATGCAGCGTCGGGCAAATTTCCTATTTGGGAGACTACATTGCCAGAAAGAAGGTCTCCTTTGCCAAGAGCCATGTCCAGCCCTGTTTCTATTGATGTGCTCCCTCCAGGAGTTAACTCAGAAACTTTTTTTGAACCTATGAACAGACCCAATACTTTTGTTTTTACAGAATTGTATTCTTTCTTGCCTTCTTTTGTAACATTCCTTCCGGGTTTTATTTCTATCTCATCACCAACTTTTAATTTTCCTTGTTTAAGTGTTCCACCTAAAACAGCTCCCTTAAGCTTTGATGGAATCGTTCCAGGACGATTAATATCAAAACTTCTTGCAATAAGGAAGATTGGCTTGTCTTTTGTGTTTCTTTTAGGGATTGGAACTTCTGCAATAGATTTTAGGATTTCTTTAATGTTGACGCCTTGTTGTGCAGAGACAGGGATAATCTCAGACTCTGAATGACACTTACCTAAAAAATCTTTTATTTTTTTATAACTTTTTTTTGCTTGTTCTTTGTCTATTAGGTCTATCTTGTTCTGCACTATAATTATCTTATCAACATTTTTTGCCTGCAAGGTCATTAAGTGTTCATGTGTCTGCGGTTTTATCCCTTCATTTGCAGCGATGACAAGGATTGCCGCATCTATCAAAGTTGCTCCGGATAATGTTGTTGCCATAAGCATTTCATGACCTGGAGCGTCAATGAATGAAACGTGTCTAATTGGGGTTCCTTTTTTCTCTATGTTATAATTGTCTTTATCTTTGTAGATTGTTGTGTCTGCGTAGCCAAGCTTGATTGTAATTCCTCTTTTTAACTCTTCAGAGTGTGTGTCTGCCCACTTGCCAGTAAGCTGTTTTAACAATGTGGTTTTTCCGTGGTCTATGTGGCCGAATATTCCTATGTTAATTGTTTCTATTTGTTCTGTCATGACTGATAAAGAGAAATTGGTTTTTTAAAGTGTTTGGTTCTTTAAAGTTGGGGTTTTAACAGATATATCCAAATCAGCATTATACATAACTTGCTATTGGGATTTATTGACAAGAGGTAATAATTATTACATGAACAATTGAGGGTGTTGTCTCAACTTTCAATTAATCTTTTTTATTCAGAACATATTTAAACAGGCAAGCCTAGTTTTCTGTAAGTAAAAGAGTGTTACTGCACAATTTAAATGGTTTACAAGAAGTATATAAAAAGAGGGAAAAAACTTCACGGGCCTTATTATTATGAATCTTATCGTGATGGTTCTGGGAAAATAAAGAAGAGGTATCTGGGAACTTCTTTGATGAAAGAGAGTGTTTGGAAAAATAAATATTTTGTTTTGTTAGTTGTTTTTCTTGTAGCATTTGTTCTCGCAGGAAGTTTTAAGTTAACGGCTTTTTCAGTTGTTGATTTTGGAGATGGGGAAATTGAAAGTGGAAATGGTGAAGTCGGTGTTGTTGAGGATGAAAGCAAGGAATCAGAGGTTGTTAGAGAGGTTTCTTCTGGGTCTGCAAAACCGAAAGATTCTGGAGATAGTGAGACTAAAGACGAAAAAGAAAGTGAAGAAAAAGTTGAGCTAAGTAAAATATCTAATTCAAAAATTACAACAGGAAGAATTATTGAAGAATTTGAAAGAGGGCTTATGCACGAGGAACCTGCTAGCGAACCTTTATATAGGGGTGGGCAGAGTAATGATTTTGGAATTGATAAGGAAGATAGTGAAAATTTCTTGGAAAAATTATCTCGGCTGTTTAAAGCGTTTTTAAGGTTAGGCCAGGACTTTGTGCTTTTGGTTCAGGGTGATTGTGGCGATGGCATTTGTGAAGGGGAGGAGGATGATGTTAATTGTCCCGGAGATTGTATTGATTTAGATAGTTCCCTTAAATCTTATTCAAATACAATTGATGTTTCTAGGGATGGGTTTAAGATTGTCCAATTATATGGTGAGGGGGGGGAGAATTATGTGGTGCTGCAACTTCCAGAAAATGGAGCTTTGAAAGATAGGGGAAATCAGCAGCCTATTAACGCGGAGGATTTACCCTACACACTGCAAAATGGTGGAAACGAAGTAGACTATGTTCCTGAGGTTGATTTTACTGGTTTTGATAATTTTAAATTTAAGGTAGCAACAGGACAGGGCAGTAGCAGAGCTTCAAATATTTACTTGACTGTTGTAAAGTCCTGTGAAGAGGCTTATAAAACTAAAATCCCTTCAATTACAGATGAACGATGGTTAAATCCAGTGGATTTTGTTCCTTCTGGCGGTTTTACAAAACAAGATTATTTAAACTACATTGATGAAGTGTACCTTAGACGCCAAGCAGGATTTAGATTGCAGTTGGATAATCCGGACTCGGCGTATGGAGCTGATTTTGCTTATTACGAAGCGTTTTTCTATAGTATTACTGGAGAAGAAGAATACTACGACTACACAATGCAGTTTCTTAGACATAATGATGCTTACTACAGAACAGGGCCAGGACAAGGCACCCTGTTTTTTGAACTTGCACTAGTTCCCATAAAAACAATTTTGTTAATTAAGGATAGCCCTTATTTAACACAAGAAGATGATGATTTTTTGAGAGATTATTTGATGTTGCTTGATTCAAAGTTGAAGAATGAATATCTAAATAATTATGAATATGGGGCAAATAATCGGGCAATTGTTACTGCAATGAGCAGGAGAATCATTGCAAGGTTATATCCTGATGATTCAGATACGCAAAGTAGGATTGATTATGCTAACGCGGTTTGGGAAGATTGGTGGGAATTTAGGCATACTGCTGAGAACTCTGCACATTATAATGCCTTGTCGTTGTATGCAATTGACTTATGGATTAAAGCACTTGAAACAGAAGAACTATATCAAGATGAGGGAATGCAATATTTTGTAGATACATTTTATTCGGAATTTTCACCGCTTGGACTGATTCCGCAGCATGGTGATAGTATTGGCTTGAATTACAGGAAGGGAAAGTTAATTTACTTGCTTGAGAGATGGTCAAATCTTTATCAAAATGGAAAATACAAGGCTGTTGCACACAGGCTGTTTGATTGGACGTTGAGAGAGGAAGATAAAATAATTAACACGCAAGAAGAGCAATTTTTCATGGAGAACCTTATGGATGCATATCTAATTTCTGATGACAGTGTTGTTCCGGAATCACCTGAATTTAAGAGCGAGTTAAGTTATAGGAAAGAAAGCACAGGTCCTGGGAGGGAATATTTGACAGATGTAACAATTCCAAATAAATTAATTTTGAAAAGCGGAGATGATGAAACAGATATGTATGCAGAAGTTGAGGTTGCAGACCATTTTATGGCTCATGGTCATTGCGATTCTGGAAGCATTAACTTTTTGTCAAGCAGTGGAAGTGTTCTACTTGGAGATACAGGATATTTGGTGAAAGAGCCGAGGTTTCATAATGCTTTTCAGTTGATGGTAGAGGGTGATGGGAGGTGTAATACGGAAGATATAAAGGATTTGTCTGAGACCACGGTGCCTGTTTTTGAGGATTCTGGAATTGCCACATACTCTGAGATTGAGATATTTAATTATTTAGGGAAGACTGCAGATCTTAAAAGGCAAGTCTTTTTTGTTAAGAACAATTTTATTTGGGTGAGGGATGTGTTGGTTGCTAATGATAATTTGGACGCTGAAATCGGGCCGGCATGGCAGACTTTGGCTGTTTATGGAACAGAAGGCGGGAATTACATCAATACAGCCTACACTACTTTGCCTAATTCACATATTTGGAAAATAGAATGTCCTGCAGATGATTTGAATTATCCGGCTTATACAATGCAATGGAATAATTATCCTTATGATTTGTTGGTTGTTTTTCCTTCACTAAAGGGGGAAATGCAGTTAGATTCTGTTAATCTTGATGAAACCTTTTTTATTTTAGATGAAGAGGTACAAAGCAATGTCAAATACAGGGTTTGGGATAAGAAGGATGTTGCGCTTGGGCAGGGTTCTGTGGAGTATTTTAATAGTGTTTTGATGCCGCATGAGCCAGATCCAGACAATGGGGAGCTTGCCGGAGAGTTTGCAATGCTTAGTGATGAGGAAGATGTTTCTGTTTTGAGTTTTGGAAGTATGAGTGATAGTCTTTATTTATTGGGGGTCAATGAGCAATGCGGCGATATAACTACAGGGCCAATAAGCACTGATGCTTGTGTTTTTATTATTGAATTTGCAAATAATCAGGTTCTTAGATTTTGGCTGGTGGATACAACAAATCTTTATTTTGAAGGGAACTTGATTTACAGTTCTGCTGGCAGGACAACTGTTTATGAGCCGGATTATGAACCCACATTAACAGGGTGTGGTGATGGGGTTTGTGATAATGGGGAAACTTGCAGTTCGTGTCCAGGAGATTGTGGGGTTTGTTCTGGTGGCGGAAATGGGGGTGGTGGTGGAGGGGAGGGTGGCGGTTTAGATTATGACGAGTGTGAAGATGGGTTTGATAATGACGGAGATGGTCTTATTGATTATCCAGAGGATCCTGGATGTGCTACAAGCAATGACGATAATGAGACAAATCCTAGTTATAATCAATTATTAGGGAATGGAAATTGTGTAGAATTATGGCAATGCGGGGTATGGGGTACTTGTATTAGTGGAACAAAAGCAAGGGCGTGCAAGGATATTCATTATTGTGAAACTGAAAAGGATAAACCTTTAACTAAAGAAGAGTGTGATGTGGATGTGGCTGTTGCTGGCAGAAGGTATGATCTTGTTGCTGCAGTTGTTGCTTCGGTTCTCAGTGCTGGGGCATTTACCTGGGCTGTTGCATGGAGATTTATGAAAAGATTGAGAGCTAGGAAGAAGTTGATTGAGGGTGTTAGGAAGAGTAGCGCTGTGTTAAGATAGACTAACCGTACAATCATTTGCCTACCCCATCCAACTCACCAAAAATTAGTTGATAATGTTATTTAAAATCATAATGGCTGATGTCATTATATGTTGTAACTGTTTAAATGATGTAACCGAACTAATTATTGTATTTTAGTTGGGTGGATGATTTTTGAGATAATGAGTTTTAATTGGTATGGGGAACTGTTGCTTGGCTTCGCCAAAATTTTTCTATATGGTTGATTACTTTTATTTTAGTTTTAGATTCATCTTTTTCACATTTTCCTTGAAACCAAACCTTTTGTAAAGTTTTAGTGTCGGTAAATTGCTTGAGCTTACACTTAGAGATACTATTTTTATACCTTTTGATTTGGATAAATCCAATGTCTTGTTAATGAGGGCCTTGCCAATACCTTTCTTTCTATACTCTCCTAAAACAAACAAATCATCTATTGCACTTTTTTTCTTTGTTTTTGTGTAGGGGGTTTTCCCTTGAAAAGAAGCAGTAATATATCCCACAATTTTTCCATACACCTCTGCTACAAAAATAATTGTTTTAGATCTCTTCAAATCTTTTTTTAGTTCTTCTGATTCTGCTTTTCTTATCTTTTTAATAGGTTCCCAATTTAATTTAGTTAGTTTCATATGATATCCCATATTTTGCATAACTAACTTAAAAAGTTCTTTGAAATCTTTTTGATTGGCTTTTCTTACTTCCATCTTCTTACTCAATGGAATAGATTTATTAAGCTATCTAAAAGTGCCCGTCTTCTTTTTAGAAAAAAGAAGCAAAAAGGCAGGTAATCTCTCTTATTTATTTTATTCTGGTTTTTCTTCTTCCTTGGAAATTTCTTGAGGAGGAGATTCAGTTGATTTTTGTTCTGGTTCTTTTTCTTTTGGTTGTTCAGCAGGTGCTTCTTTGTTTGCTTTTGGGCTCTCTACGGGTTTTGGCTTGTTCTGTTCTGGGAAGATTTTTTCTAAAGGTGTTTTTCCTGTTTTGAGAATATTTAAATTTATTTGAATTGACTTTTCATAGATAGTTTTTCCGCGAACAGTTTTTCTTAATCTTAAACCTTTGTTCAATCTTGGCTTTTTCTTTTTTAGGCCTTTTGGATTGCTTTTCATGGCAAAGCCTTTTGTTAGTAAAACTCGTTTTAAGCCAATACCTTCAACATCTTTTGACATTGGGAAACCAGAGAAATCACTGCCTCCTGTTATTCTCAGTTCATATCCTTCTAGTTCTGGTTTGATGCTTTTTCCATCTATTTTGTCTCCGATGGATTTTCCTGCTAAGACTTCTGGTTGGACTTCTAGTTTCCAAGCTTTTCCTTGGTTTGAGATATTTAGTTTTAGTGTCATGTTTTGATTTTAGGGAAGGGGGTTTTTAAGTTTATTGGGCGAAGCCAAGCAACATCAGGATTATGAGAAGTCGTGCGTAGCACGATTTGGGTGGAGAAGTCTGTAAGGTTTCGGAACTCTTTATCCCCTGTTAAATCCTTTTTCTCGAAGAGAAAAACCGAGAGCCGAAGGCTCGGAGGAGTCGCCAGCACTATATTTGTTTTTAGGGGTTTGTCGTCGCCTTTTTTGTTTCTTTTTTTATAAAAAAGAAAATAATCTTTTAGGGGTGGGAGAAAATTTATTCTTCTTTAGCCAAAAAACTCCACCAAGGTTTTTCTATTGAAGGTATTTCGCCAGTTTCAGCACTAACTTTTGCTTGTATTTTCATATCAACTGGAAATATTGCTACTATTCTAGCTTTTTTAGTTCCAGTTACAGAATAAACAGCTTTCTCAGATTCTTCTTTTAGTTCTGTAATTTCAATAGTACTTGTTCCTAAAATTTCAGAAATTTCTTCAGGCATAACTTTTATTTCCTTAGTTCCTGTAGAAGTTTGCATTGTAAGTTTTGAATTTATTACAGACACTTTTTCAGAAGTAACAGCTTCTACATTTCCACTCTGAATAGATGTTCCTCCTGATTCTGTTTTTGAGATTGCAATATGCTTCTTTGAGATTCTTCTTCAAAGAGATTTTGAAAGAGCCATTTACAACAGAAGAGATTCCAGTGAGGAAGAAGGAGAAAACTCTTCCAAGAGTCATTAGTGCTGAGAAAATTAAGGAAATAATTGATGCTACGGACAATTTGAAGCATAAGCTTGTGTTGAAACTACTTTATTCCTCGGGATTGAGATTACAGGAATTGATTAATTTGAAGCGGAGCGATATGGATTTTGATAGGGGGATGATTCACGTCCGTAGGGGCAAGGGGAAGAAGGATCGAATGACTCTGATGTCTGAATCTTTAAAGATGGATTTGTTGAAGTATTATAGCAAAGAGGCGTTTAAGACAGATTACGTGTTTGAAGGGCGAAATGGAAAATACACTAAGAAGAGTGTGCAGAAAGTTTTGAAGGAGCTTGGCAGGAAGGTTGGGATTAACGTGACTCCGTATATGTTGAGGCATAGTTTTGCGACGCACTTACTTGAGCAAGGTACTGATATAAGACATATTCAGAAGTTGCTCGGGCATAGTGATCTGTCAACAACAGAGATTTATACCCATGTTTCACAAGCAAGCATACAGAGAAAACCGATAATTATACAAGCTTGCCCTGTTTTCTCTTACGGATAAACTCTTGAATAGCAATTTATTATCATTGTGTTTATCCATAAAGAATATAAGGAGTCCTTTAGATAATATATAATGCCAGAACAACTATCTTTCCACGATCAAATAAAATAACGAAAACTTTAATAACAAATAAAATAGGCGAAAGTATGCCTAATAAACAGTATTCGAGCGAAGATTTGAAAGATACATTATCGCGGCTGAGTCGTGGTGAATTTAATCCATATTGTGCAGTAAATTTAGATGTGTTGCTAGAGAAGTGTTTTACACTCCAGGAATTGAGATTTGCTTTGGCAAGATATGAATAAATGGATAAGCCGAGGCGGGATGCCTCAGATTTTCGTTTTCGCAAGAGGCTGGGATCATATTGTGGCTAACTGGGAATTGCATAGGGCTAACTTTATATATTGAGTTTACCTTTTTCTTCCATGCCAGAAAGAATATCGTTCCACGATCAGATACGTCGTAATAAAATGAAATCGTTTTTTCTTATTGTGATTATATTTGTGTTTTTTATTTTGCTTGGCTGGATTATTGCGCTGGCTGTTAATCCAGGGTATTTCTTTTTTATCATGATTTTTGCGATAATATTTTCTTTACTTTATGTTTTGATTTCATATTACAATTCTGATAAGATTGCTCTGGCTTCGGTGGGAGCGAAGAAGGCTAATCGGGAAGAGCATGCGAAATTTTATCATGCTGCAGAGAATATGGCGATTGCTTCAGGATATAAAAGGCCGGGATTGTATGTTATGGAGTCGGAGCAGATAAATGCGTTTGCTTCTGGCAGGAATCCGGAGAAGGCTGTGATTTGTGTTACAACTGGTTGTTTGAGGAAGTTAGAGAAGCACGAGTTGGAGGGAGTGATTGCGCACGAAATGTCGCATATTGCGAATTATGATATTAGGTTTATGACTTTGGTAGCAGTGATGGTTGGGTTGATTTCAATCACAGCGCAGATTTTTTTAAGGAGTTTGTGGTTTTCATCTGGAAGGGACAGAAAAGGAAATGCGTGGATAATGATTATTGCGGTTGTTGCTGCTATTTTGGCGCCACTTGTTGCGCATTTGGTTTCGTTAGCTATTTCGAGGAAGAGGGAATTTAGCGCTGATGCAACTGCGGTTAAGTTTACGCGTTATCCTGTTGGGTTGAAAAAGGCGCTGGAAAAAATAAGGCATGAGCATTTGGAAGATAAGGATAAAAAAAGATATCCTCAGGCTATGGCTTCGTTGTTTATTTCTGACCCTTTTAAGTCGAAGATAAAAGGTCTTTTCAGTACGCATCCACCGATTGACGTGAGGATTGCGAAGTTGGAGAAGATGTAATTTATCTTGAATTTATTTAGGGTAAGAAAAGCCCGTGATGTCCTTCTGCTATTGAAACGGCAGTCATTTTTCTTAGAGTTGTCGGATCCCTGCCATCAAGATATTTTTTGCGGGCCCTCCTGGTTTCATCAGATACAACATCAACTCCAATGTTCATTAACTCAAGAACTGCTGTCCTCAGACCATATGTCTCTCTAAGATGCTCTCTTACTATGAAATGAAGATTAGATTCTGTTGTTAGGCCTCTTGTGTATACAATGCCTCTTGCTCCTGTCCGGTTTTCTGCTACTATTGCTTCTGCAACTGATAAGGCATATTTTTCATCTGTTTGGAAATTACACACTGATTTCTCTAATTCTGTAACTGCTTCTGGAGGCATTGCTGCTTTTACAGATTCAGAGAGAGCTTCGCCTCCTGCTACGATGAGTGCTGCTGCCTGTTCGATTGGGTCGAGTATTTCTGTATTTCTTACCCATTGTCTTCTCGGCAACCCTATTATTTCGAATCCTTGTTTTACACTTTCTGTTGCAATAGCATAGCATGATGGATGATAAGGATAGGATAAAAAAGCAAGGCACATTTGAGGTGTTGTGTCCATTGATGTGAGGCCTGTTCTTTGGAATTCTGTTAATTCTTGTTCAGGGATGCCTCTTGGGAAGTAGTTTGTGTAAATTGTCCTGTAGGGATTTCTTCCTATTCTCTCTAAGGCTTTTAGGCCAAATTCTGCAAATTGGTCTATGGTTAAGGTTTGTCTTTCTTTTCCTTGAGAGTTGTCTTGCTCTAAGGCTTCTGTGATGTACAAGATATCGTGTGGTGACAGTCCTTGTAAAAAACTTTCAAATGTTAAAACATTTTTTCTTTCTTCCCGGTCTTTTTGTTCTGGTTGAATTTCAATGGTGTCTTTGTCTTGAGTTGTTGTTGGCAAAGCTGTTGCTACAGTTGCTCCCACAACCTGTGCTGCTTTTGTTAGAAAATCACGTCTTGTCACACCCATACCTTTATTTAAAACCCTGAGAATATAAATTTAACGGAGTTTTTTTGGTTTTGTGGCGGATTTTTGGATTGGTCGGAGGGTTTAACATCGGGCTTAAGGGAAGTTTGCGAAGCAAATTTGGGAAAATTCCTGCAAGGGATTTTCCTCATAATCCTTGTTATATGAGGGTGAGCGTAACGCAGTGAAGCGAAAGTCTGCAAGACGTCCCCGAGGATTTTTTGTGTAACAAAAAACCGCAGAGTTGAGTTTGAGTTTTATTTTATCAATTTCTGCGAAGCAGACTATCTTTTAGGGCACGCGCGCTTTTTTTGTTTCTTTTTTTCTAAAAAAGAAAATGGAAATAATCTTGGGGGTGGGAGAAATTTTTAACCGAATAAATTCTTAAACCAGCTAATTATTTTTTGAAATAATCCTTGACTAACGCATTGGCTATCAATACACAAGTTTGAAAAACACTCAAAGTTATTCTCACAAACTGCGTTTCCTTTTGATTGTTCAACAAAAGAACCTGTATCAGCGCAGAATTTTTCAGATTTTCTATATCCGTAAGGGTAACACTTTTTATTTAATTCACATCCTTGACAAAGATAGTTAGCTTCTTCGGTCTCCCCAATGATTTCGATAGACTCTTCTTTAGGTTTTAAAATTATATCTTTTCCACAACTTTCATACGCTTCAAAATCATCTAATTCTTTACTTTGGCTGTTCTCTTTACAATATTCAATTGCATAGAATTTCCATGTTGCTTCACTTTTACAGGAAGTTTCTCCCCCTTCCTCTACTATCTCGTCATCATCTTCACAGACCCAATGAGCTCTTCTGTATTTTTCTGTTGTATATTCCTCATCTGACCCACAATAAAATTCGATATAATCATCTTTTCCATCAATTACAGTATGGGCATACCCTCCACAAGTACTATACCAATTTAAATCATAACCTTTATCTCCAAAAACATAGGCGACACATTTCTCTGTACCACTACATTTAAAACCTACACCATCACGGGTATAACAACTTTGTTCGCTATTAGAACCTCTGAAAATACATCCAACCGCTTCTTTTTTCCCACCTTCCTCATTTCCATCGTCTTCTTTGCCACAAACTTCATCCCACTCTTCACAAGCGCCCTCATTTCCAGCACCACATTGCACAAATAAATGGTCGCATTCTGCAAAAACTCCAGTGCCTAAACAAATATCCAACCAATCATTACAAGCACTTACAATCCCTGCTCCGCATTGCACAAATAAATGTTGACACTCGGTAACACCACTATCTAAACAAGTGCTTAACCACAGTTCACATGCATTCTCATTATTCCCATCCTCACATAATTCATAGAGATGTTCACATTCTGTTCCAATACTGCCTGTGCAGAGACATCATCCCACTCTTCACAAGCATCTTCATCTCCTGCTCCGCACTGCACAAATAAATGGTCGCATTCTGCAAAAACTCCAGTGCCTAAACAAATATCCAACCAATCATTACAAGCACTTACAATCCCTGCTCCGCATTGTATTAATAGATGTTCACATTCAGTAATACTTCCATCCAGACAAATATCCAACCAATCATTACAAGCGCCCTCATTTCCAGCCTTGCATTGCTCAAAAAAGTAATCACATTCTGTTGCCCCACCCTCTTGTGCGTAAACAAAAGAAGTCATAAGTCCTACTATTAAGATTAAGAAGACTGGCAAAATAATTTTCTTGTTCATAGTGTAAATTAAATTATAATTCCTTTAAAAACCTTTCGAAAGCTTTGGTACAAATGTTTGGATATTGCACTTTAAAGTATTTGGTATAAACATTTGTATGGGCAAATACGATGAAATGATTTTGTCTGTTCTTTCAAAAGATGAGATAAAAAGCACAAACCAAGGTTTAGAGGAATTGCAAAAGAAAGTAGATAAGGTAATCAATTGGCACGCTTTGTATCGGGTTTTAATGGAACTTAAAGCAAGTGGAAAAATAGAAAGATTGCAGAGTAAAGCTGGATTCTTTTGGAGGAAAAAATGACTTGC
>Ga0180007_10005515_pt1 | contig 12747 bp, 13 predicted proteins | sample MM_PC_MetaG_FD_121122 | JGI IMG/M metagenome (GOLD analysis project Ga0180007, IMG submission 121122) | Groundwater microbial communities from the Aspo Hard Rock Laboratory (HRL) deep subsurface site, Sweden - MM_PC_MetaG | ecosystem: Environmental > Aquatic > Deep subsurface > Groundwater... | reverse complement strand
TGATCCTCTTTTCCATTCTCTTTGTCAGCAGCCTGGGAGCCGAAGTAATCTGCAACGACAGGCCGATTCTCATCATCTACGATGGTTCCTTTTATTGCCCGCTGTTCAGAACCTATGCGGAAACAACCTTTGGCGGCGATTTCGCAACCGAAGCCGACTATCGCGACCCATATATTCTTGAGAAGATCACGACAAACGGCAACAAGGCCTTTTTCCCTCTCAATCCTCACAGTTACGCATCAATCAACCCGAACCTCATTGTTCCCGTCCCCTCCCCGCCAACCAGAGAGAACCTCTTCGGCACCGATGACCGGGGCCGGGATGTTCTGGCCCGTCTCATTTACGGATTCCGCCTTTCCATTGTCTTCGGTCTGCTGCTTACGGCGGTGGGCACGCTATTGGGCATAGTGGCCGGGGCAATGCAGGGCTATTTCGGCGGCAGAACCGATCTTTTCTTCCAGCGCTTCATCGAGATCTGGGGCTCCATGCCCGAACTCTATCTGCTGATTATCTTTTCCTCCATTTTCAAACCGAGCCTCCTGCTTCTTTTGATACTACTCTCCATGTTCGGCTGGATGGGACTGTCCGACTACGTCAGGGCGGAATTCCTCAAAAGCCGTAACCTGGATTATGTCATGGCAGCCAGGGCCATGGGGGTGGGGAACGTCACCATCATGATCCGTCACCTCCTGCCAAACGGCATGACGCCGGTCATCACCTTTCTGCCCTTCCGCATGTCAGGGGCTATTCTTGCCCTGACCAGCCTCGATTTCCTCGGTCTTGGCGTTCCCCCTCCCACCCCCAGTCTCGGGGAGCTGCTGGCGCAGGGGAAGGCCAATATTGATGCCTGGTGGCTGTCACTCAGCACCTTTTTTGTCTTAGTCGGCACCCTGATTCTGTTGATCTTTATCGGCGAGGCGCTGCGGGAAACATTTGACCCGAGGAAGGTATGAATAAACTGCTTCTTCAGATTACTAATCTCAATGCAGGCTTTCACACCCAGGACGGTTTTGAGCCGGTCCTCCATGATGTGTCGTTTTCCATCAATCAGGGAGAAACCATGGCGCTGGTGGGTGAATCAGGCTCGGGCAAATCCGTAACCGCCTTTTCCATTCTGCAGCTACTTGACCGCCAGTCTTTCAGCTGCCGGGGAGAAATCATATTTGAGGGTCAGGACCTGATTACAAAAAGTGAGGCACAGCTGCAGAAAATCAGGGGCAATGATATTGCCATGATTTTTCAGGAGCCCATGACCTCGCTCAATCCTGTTTACTCCATCGGCGACCAGCTTATTGAACCGCTGATGATCCACCAGAATCTTACGCAGGAACAAGCCAGGAACAAGGCGGTGCAGCTTCTTGACAAGACCGGCATCCCGGACCCGGAAAGCAGGATGCACAGCTTCGCTCATCAGCTTTCCGGCGGGCAGCGGCAACGGGTGATGATCGCCATGGCCCTGGCCTGCCGGCCCAAACTGCTGATCGCCGATGAGCCGACCACTGCCCTTGATGTGACCATTCAGGCCCAGATCCTTGTCCTGCTGCAGGAACTGCAGAAGGAGCTCGGCATGGCCATCCTGCTCATCACCCATGATCTCCACATGGTCAAAAAGATCTCTGATACCGTGCATATCATGCACCAGGGCCGCATCGTTGAGCACGGCCCATGCTCCACCATCTTTTCATCGCCAAAAGACCCTTACACCATCAAACTGCTTGACAGTGTGCCGAAAGGCAAACCCGCTTATAAGCAAGGCGGCAAACCACTGCTCACCATTGAAAATCTCCATTGCCATTTCACCGTCAGAAGGGGTTTTTTCAAACGCAAGGTGGGAGAGATCAGGGCGGTCAATGGCGTTACCCTGACCGTCAATGAAGGGACGACCTATGGCATTGTCGGCGAATCAGGCTCCGGCAAGAGCACTCTCGGCATGGGGATCCTGCGGCTCACCCAGAGCAAAGGGCGGATCAGCTACCTGGGAACGGATCTGCTTGCCAGAAAGAGCGGCGAGATGCGCAGCCTGCGGCGTGAACTGCAGGTTGTCTTCCAGGACCCGTTTTCATCGCTGTCACCCAGGATGACGATTTTTCAGATCATCGAGGAAGGGCTCAAGGTGCATCATATCGGTCAGGACAAACGGCAAAGGCGTGAAATCGTCGAACGGGTGCTGGGGGAGGTTGGGCTGACCCACGAAATGCTGGACCGCTATCCCCACGAGTTTTCAGGAGGACAGAGGCAAAGGATCGCCATCGCGCGGGCCATCGCCCTGCAGCCGAAATTCATCGTGCTCGACGAGCCGACCAGCGCCCTTGACATGACCATTCAGGCCCAGATTATCGATCTCCTCCGCAGTCTGCAGGAAAAATACTTCATCACCTATCTGTTCATATCCCACGATCTGCGTGTTGTCCGGGCCCTGGCTGATGATGTAGCAGTCATGAAAGACGGCATGATCGTTGAGAGCGGTCCGGCGGCAGAAATTTTTGCAAATCCCACCCATCCATACACCCGTAAACTTTTCAGTGCGGCTTTTGAGCTGCAGGCTTAATTTTAACTTGTTAGGTGCAAAAAATCTTATATGGTGCCTTTATGAAATATTTCTTCGCAGTTTAACAATCTTCAAACTTACAGGCACTCTCTTCTTAACAGGAACTTGCTGAAAAAATATGATTAGATTTGAGTTAGATAAATATAACAGACATGTTCCAGATAAAGAATTAATTGCGGACTTGAGGTATGTAGCTTCTGAGTTAAAATCAGACTCATTAACCCAACAGGAATATAAAAAGCATGGCAAATTTGGAGTCACCATATTTTATAACCGATTTGGCTCTTGGTCTAACGCTTTGGAGAAAGCAGTTTTAAAAAGCGGCAAAAGTAGAACAAGAATTATTATAGGAGACGAAGAATTAATTACAGACTTAAAACGGGTTTCTTTTGAGCTAGAAAATGATTCTGTTACTAGAGATGAATATAAACGGCACGGGAAATTTCATAGTGCGACACTCGAAGATAGATTTGGTTCTTGGATAAAAGCAAAAGAAAAAGCAGGATTGAGAAGAAGAGAACATCCAAGTATATCAGATGAAGAATATTTCAAAAATTTAGAGGATGTTTGGATAAGACTCGGTAGGCAACCACATTTTTCTGACATGAAAATACCATTTTCTAAATATTCGGGAAGTGGTTATGTGCATAACTTTGGCACTTGGAGAAAAGCACTTGAACGATTTATGGAGTATGTCAATAAAGATGTAGAAACAACTGTTGAGGGTGAAAAAGCTATTATTAATGAAGAGAAAAAACCAGCTCAAGAAGTAACTCAAGCACTAATTTTAGAATACCCCAATAAAGAATTAGTTTATGAGTCTGTGGATAAAACACCATTAGCCAAGAGCCCAAAATCATTACAAAAAGCGGAAAATAAACACCGAACTAAAAGAGAAGTCAATGATAGGCTTAGATTTAGGATTATGAAAAAAGATAATTTTAAATGTTACTACTGTGGCAGATCTCCAGCCATTGACCCTAAAATAATATTACACGTTGATCATATAAAACCTTGGTCAAAAGGCGGTGAAACCACTTTTGAGAATCTTAGAACTCTTTGTTCAAACTGCAATATAGGTAAGGGAAACCTTGAATAAAGGGTAACATAGGGTCATGCACTGACACAGGAAAGAAAGTGAAGAAAACAATATTTCATCTAACACGACGCTGCACTGGGTGGCTATTTCGCTACGCTCCATAGCCACCAGCTTGATCGTTATTCAACTTTCCTTAACAGTATGATCCAGGCAAATATCCTCATTAACCAACAATAATAAAAAATCTGGTGCCGACTATGAAAACAAGACTTACCCTGTTCATGCTTTGTCTCCTTCTCAGCTTTGTTCTCTGCACAACCGCCTCTGCAGAAAAAAATCCATGGGACATAAAACTTCCTTTCAAGGAAGCAACCATCCAGTACAGCATCACCGGTTCCGAGACAGGCTCGGAAACCCTCTCTATACGAGACTACGGCAAAGAGAGATCAAGACACCGCAAGTCAACGGCAAAAATGATGTTCATGACCACGGATACGGATCAAATTGAAATCACCAACCCTGACTGGCTCTATACAATCGACATGAAGGCCGGAACCGGCACGAAGATGACCAATCCGGTAAAATTCATGATCGAGGAATACAACCGGTTGTCATCCAAGGAAAAGGACATGGTCAATAAAAATGTTCAGGAAATGGGCACTTCCGCAATGCAGGGCATGCAGGTCACCGTCCAGCAGAATGCCGAAAACATCCTGGGCTACAACTGTGATCGCGCGTCCGTTGCCGGAACCACGTCATACTCCATCCACGGAACGGATATCACCCTGAAATCGGATGTCAGCATGATGGGCATGAATTTTTCCACGGTCGCCACCCAGATCAATGAAGGATCAGTGCCCGGCAACGTCTTTACCCCACCCGCCGGCATCCAGATCACCCATGACAAGGAGGCTGATGATGCGGCCAGGGCCATGGCGAAATCCACCATTGATACGCTGAAATCACCGGATGCCACCCGGAAAATGCAGGAACAGGCGGGAGGTGCCATGAATCAGACCCAACCCTCAGGACAGCAGGCTCCGCCGGCAAACCAGGGATCACAGCAGGATATGCAGAAGGCAATGGATGCCTTGAAAGGTCTTTTCGGTAAATAATCTTAACTGAGAAAGCTCTATGACGGAAGATATCTACGCGTTCAAATACGGTGAGTACGGCAACACCGAGGCGATTATTGCAAAAAAACCGGGCCTTGCCCTGCAATACTTCAATTACATCAACAAAGGCACGGCCTTCACCGGGGATGAGCGGAGAAGGCTGGCGCTCGACGGAGCCCTGCCGCCCTCTCCCCGTTCACTGGCAAGCCAGGTGATCAACAGCGCCGAAAAGGTAAAAAACAAGGATGATGACATTGAACGTTACATCTATATCCGCGCGCTTTTCGACCGCAACGTGACCCTGGCCCACGCCCTGATCCGCAGTGATATCAAAACGTACATGGGCATTATCTACACCCCTACCGTGGGTCTTGCCTGCCAGCGTTATTCGTCTATTTTCCGCAATGCCAACGGCATTCACTTTTATCCCGGCAACATCGACCGGGCGGAAGACATCCTGCGCCAGTATGTGCACCAGGGAATCAGGGTGGCGGTGGTGACGGACAACCAGGGGATCCTGGGCATCGGCGACCAGGGCGCCGGCGGCATTGCCATCTGTCTCGGCAAACTTATGCTCTACACCCAGGGGGCGGGAATCGCCCCTTGGCATTGCCTGCCCATCTCCCTTGACGTGGGCACTAACAACAAGGCGCTGCTTGCCGATGATTTTTACCTGGGCTGGCGGCATGAGAGGCTGAGCGGCAGTGATTACCTCCGTTTCGTGCAGCGCTTTGCCAAGGCCTTCAGGGCTGTTTTTCCCAATGCACTCTGCCAGTGGGAAGACTTTTCCAAACAGAACGCTTTTGCCATCCGGGACGCCTACCTGCATGACCTGATTTCCTTTAATGACGACATCCAGGGAACAGGCGCTGTCACACTGGCGGGAATACTCACCGCCATGAGGATCAAAAAGGAAAAACTGGAAGATCAGATTTATCTGATCCACGGAGCCGGGGCCGGTGGTGTGGGCATTGCCGAACAGATCGAAACCGCCCTGATTGAAAACGGTTTAAGCCCGGAAACGGCGCGCAGCCGCATCTATACCCTGGACAGCCAGGGGCTGGTCACCTCGGACCGCAAACTTGAACCGTACAAGGAAAAATTCGCCAAGGACCCGTCTCAGCTCCCATGGCTGAAAAAGGCTGGTGACGGCGCCCTGGAAAACGTTGTGAAGCACGAAAAAGTGACCGTACTCATCGGCACCTCAGGCCAGTCAGGCTGTTTCACCAGGGAAGTGGTGCAGGCAGCGGCGGCCAATACCCCCCGGCCGGTCATTCTGCCCTTGAGCAACCCCACCTCCATGGCAGAGGCCCTGCCGGAAGATATCTACAAGTGGACTGACGGCAAGGCGCTGGTCGCCACCGGCAGCCCCTTCCCGCCTGTTGTGCACAACGGCAAAACATATAAAGTCGGCCAGTGCAACAATGTTTTTATTTTCCCCGGGGTGGGACTCGGCATTATTGCCTCAGGGGCCAAGGAGGTGCTGCCGTCCTTTTTCACGGCGGCTGCCCATGCGGCTTCACAATGCGTCCAGCCCGACGCCATGGCAAGGGGCGAGCTTCTGCCGCCGATATCGGAACTGCGGAACGTAAGCCTCAAAGTGGCCCAGGCCGTGGGCCTTACCGCCATCAGGGCCAATGTCGGTCATCTCTGCGCCTGCAGCGACTTCCAGCATGACAATGATGAGGAAAAGCTGAACAAACTGATCACCAACATGCGCTGGCAGCCGGAGTATCTGCCCATTATCCTGGCTTCGTAAAAAAGCACGTTCACTCCTTGCCTTGGCGGCGCAGGAACGGAACTCTGTCTACCTCCGGCACCTGTGAACTGCCATCCGCCCTGATAAGCCAGTAGCGCTCCGGGTATCTGCGTATCTCCTGCTGCAGTTGCGCAGTTACCCAGTGCGAGTCATCAATCAGATTATAAAATGCGGAATCTATCCCGAAAAAACCGTCCAGCAGATGGGCGATTTCATGGACGGTTTTGCTGGGATAGCCCTGCGGCATGCTCTGCCAGGCGCCGAGGTCACCGAAACCCTCCTGCCGTAATTCGGTCAACAATTGCCCTACCCTCTCCCTGTTCTTCTCCACCCAGGATTCCAGTTTTTCCATGAAGTCATCCTGCAGCGCGGACGCCGATTCATCGGCAATGACGGTCACCCGGTCGTATTTCACCAGAACGGTATTATGAAAAAAACGCAGCACATTGTCACTGCAAGACTCATAGTTCTGACCTGCCACCAACAGCATATGCGAACTTATCAAATCTGAATCCATGGCCTCCCCAATATGGTACTTGCCGGAAATATGAAAGTGTCACCTAACGTGAAAATCACCGGTTTATCCGGTGCATTTTATTGTTGGAATTAGATATGATGTCGCCCGAATTCTTGCCATTGATCCGTCCCCGTCGGCTAATTTTCTCAACCAGAGTGAATAAGACAAGGATCAAACCGTTATCATGGAAATGTCATCTGGAGGAGGGTTGTTTCGGAGATAATCCCGTGCTTCACGGATGATCTGTTCCGCCGATTCATCACGAGGTTGGCACCTCTCCGCCCATGGACGTCCAGGATGGAGAACATCCCAGCGTGGACGCAAACCGGCATGGCGTCCCTTACCAGGGTCATGGTTGCCGAATCCATCTATGAGCTTGTTCCATAGTGGATCAAACTTTGCGATAAGCAGCGATTCACCGAGGGGAATCCAGATATCGTCAACGATTAAATAACGGCAGTGGAAATCAGCAATATTTAGGTTGGATGCTTCCTCGATGCTCCTGGCGTGTTGATTGAGTCTACTATAGAGAACCTTTCCGGGGGGCGCTTCCAGATCTCCACCCTTTCTAGCCCCTTTGGGTACGGCTTTACCAACGTAAATAGGTGCGTTAAAGCGTTTCTTTGCGTTGCGCTTGGCTATTGCCTCGTAGCCCCGAAAATCACCCGAATAATAAATAGCATAGATTCCCGCGCCATCAAAGATTTCCAAGTTGCCCAAGGGGGTGACGGGTTGCCGCAGCATGGCTTGGCCGACGCTTTCCCCCAAATGTCGTTTATTCAGAGGGTTAAAAGGAATGACTTTGCTATCCGTCATGCAACGTTCCTTCCCATGGCGCGGCTTATTTTGCGTATTTCTGCTTCCGCGAGACGTTCCGCCACGGATGCGGCGACGCGCCGAGCCAAGGCAACGGGAACGGCGTTGCCGAGTTGCCTCATGGCCTCTGTCCACGATCCATGAAACACATAACCATCCGGAAATGTCTGGAGGCGGGCGGATTCACGCACACTGAAATAGCGAACGTTCCCGTCATCCAACACCAACATGTTTTCCCCGCCGGGCACGCCGTGGTCTCCCGCCTTAAGCGTTTTCGCGGGCAAATCGAGCGGACTACCCGTGTGCCCCTTATATATTCTGGCGCCATCCTGAAAGTTGTGATTGTAGAATGCCTTTGCCGCCCCCTTGCGAGGGTCTGGAACATCCATCAAGGCATCCCGGACAGTTCGCCAAGCGCTACCATCCACGGGGAAAAGCAACCCGCTTAGTTTTTTGATTCGGTCTTTAATCTTTTCAGGAACCCCTGGGCACCTCGTTTGCGGAATTCGGTGCTTTTCCCAATACCGCCCTGTAACCCATTGCGAATACAGAAGCGCATCGTATGAATGGGTTGGGCGAGGGAAGGACCATTCAATGCCAAGGTCGGAACGAAAGCCTACAATAAATACCCGTTCACGCTTTTGGGGAATGCCGTAATCCGCGGCGTTCGCAAGTGTAGGGGCAACATTATAGGTAAGTCCGCTCCCATGAAGGGTACCGGAGGTCTTTTCCTCCTGAAGCCTGCGCAAGTGATCCATCCAAGTTTCACGTTGCCGTCTTGCGACTTCTGGAAATTCCAACTGAAGCAGGATGTATTGGTAATAGTTCGCGAAGCTGGACCGGGTAAGTCCTTTTACATTTTCAATTATGAAGGACTTTGGCTTTAGCCCCCGGACGAGTTCCACCGCTGAAGGGAACATATCCCTCATATCTCCATATGCCTTGTGCTTGCCTCCCATCGAGAATGGTTGGCATGGCGGTCCTCCCGCAATCAAGTCAATCCCCTCTGGAATTGAAGACCAGTCAAAATCCCTCACATCACCTTCCCAAAGTGGCCAATCCTGGACCAATGGATATCCCCGCCTTTGGTTTTCCCTGACGGTGTCACAGGCCCATTTATCCCACTCCACCACGGCCAGCGACTCGAAGCCCGCCAATGAAACCCCCATGGCAAGCCCTCCCGCGCCCGCGAAAAGTTCCACTGATTTCATTTTTCACCTTCCTTTTCGCACAGAAAATTCATGACGATTGTCGATACACGCTCTGTATAAACCATTTCACATTCCCACACAACCAGAACGCGCCATCCCAAGTCCCGTAACTGTCGATGATGGACTAAATCCCGCTCCTTGTTTGCTTCCAGCTTTGGCTTCCAAAAATCCAATTTGGATTTTGGAAGCCTTGCAAGTTTGCATCCCTCGTGGCGGTGCCAAAAACATCCATGCATGAAGATGACAGCTCGCCGGGATGGAAAAACTAAATCTGGCTTGCCCGGTAACTCCTTGACATGTAAGCGGTAACGAAAACCCATTCCATGAATCAGACGACGTAGTTTCATTTCCGGCGTCGAGCCCTTGTCTCGAATCAGGGACATTCGCTCGCTTCGTTCTATTCGCGAAAGCGTATCCGTCAATTTTTTCCTCTCTGAATCCACCCAATCGAGTCATAAGTGCCGCAACTTTATCCAGAACCGTAGCAAGGCGTTTCATGAGGCCCAACGGCTCGCGTTTCTGCTGCGGGCGACTCGCCCAAGGGCGAACCGCCCCTTTGCGCGTGGTACGTGGCGCCGGCCACAGCGCACAACCCGACGCTTCCTTACCATACCGGACGCGCCCGACAGCAGCAAACGCTGGTTAGCGCCCTACAAGGATTTTCACAAACAAATACGAGAAATACAATCCCCAGCTGATCAGCCACAAGGCGTAACAGCCGATGCCAACACCAATGCATTTCTGGTCCTTTGTCCCTTTAGCTATCAAATCAAACCCGCCACATATGAAGGAAATGGGCACCACCAAGAAACAGAGTACAGAGGCCAAGATGCCTATCTCGACCGACAGATGCCCCATACTAGCTATAGTTGACGGGTCTAAGAACCAAAATGGGCTTGAAAAGAAATCTGCAACGCTGCGTTGCTCAGATTCGCCACCAAGACCTGCAAGCAGCACCGTAAAGTTCTTCATAAGACTAAATGTTCCGTAGGTAGCCAAAGACATGGCAAAGAAGCCCGGATTTTGAATGGACTTACCACGCGCCGTATCTGCGCCAGCTGCAAAAAGTGAAAGGGCTGACTTAACGAGTCTGATTTTGATCTTGCCTAATAACCAGGCCGCAGGGCTAATGCAAAGGCCAACGTAAAACCCGGCTATCCAAAAACTTGAGGCCAATAGAATGCCCCGAATGATGAGTGTAAACCTTCTAGGAATTCTTGCTATGAACTCTATCGCTGTGAAAAGCTGGAAACTGATGCGGCTATGTTCGAAATGCTGCCTGTAGGCACCAAGTCTGCTGACTATTCCGCTTGCCATATTCGATAGAGAGTCAGCGAATATGAACAGGACGAAGCAAATGGAAAAGAGCATGAGGCCAGCAAAACTGAGCACTGGTACGATGTGGAAGATGACTCCGATGAGTGTTAGCAACAACGCCAGCACCACGGGGGAAACAAGCAGCAAGACAACAACGTTCAACCGTCTTGTGCCAGAGGCAGTATCAGTGATCGGTTCTGTCACCCAACCTCCAATCTATATGCATTGCGCTAACGACCTAAATCAGCGGAGCGTGTAATAAACGAAAGCTAAAACCAAACCGCATTTATCCCGCGTCCGCTGGATTATTTTGTTAGAGCCTTAAAAAAGTATTTTATACTCAAGACCGTTGCTGTGTTTGCAGGCGCCATGTCCGTGAACACTGAGACCCATCTGCAATACACACTCCATTGTTGATCCTTTGTCTCCGCTTCCATACCAGAAACCAGAAGCGTCAACATTGCCTGACGATGCGCTTCCCACTGATCCAACTGCAGGAAACAGGCTCCCTTGGGGAACTATTACGTTCCCTTGCGTCCGGCTATATGCCGTTCGGTCTACAATGACAAAAGGCCCTGTGAATTTTTCTCCGTTCGGTCCGACCTCGACGCTCAATATACCGCCTTCACCGTTGTAATCCAGTCGTCCGATGTACAGCTCTTTGTCGTGTCCCACCAAAGTTACGGTTCTCAAAGTATTAACAGCGCCGACGCATCCAGTTATCAACAGAGATAAAACCAAAAGTGAAATTATTTTTATTTTCATCTGTTGCCTCCTTATGGCCCTAACCCATGCTCAGGGGCGCGATGTACGATGAAAGTTGAAACCAAAAAACGGTGTTTACCGCGTCGCCTGGAGCAATTTGTTAAACCCTGTTTTCGTCTTTATATTATTCGATTTAGAATCTCTTCAAGGTTTTTAAAGCCGTGTGTTTTTTCGCAGTCTGTATTTTCGTTTACTTTGTAATCTCCGTCATTGCTCAGTTCAAATTTGCCGTTATTTATTCCCTGTATGACCTCGCCTTTAGTAAATAAATACCCGTTATTCACATCTCCCGCTAAGAGAACTGCGAACCAGTCTAGTTTATTTTCTTTGAGTCGGTCTATCTGATTTTTGGTAAGGCCCCAGAAACCCGGATTGCTGTTACTTATTTTGACGTAAAGGACTGAAGGATGCGGTTCTGTATTTAGTTCGAGTAGGTTAGGCGAACGACGTGTTGCCCCATGCCATGATGATATTGTAATTTTTCGTTTTAAGGCTAAGGCCGATAATGCTTTGCGAAAATCAGTAATTGAAGCGGCCATAGTTTATCTCCTTTTTATTTATTCGTGGGTTTAACGCCACGGGTAACCTGACCGCGCCAATGACCTGACCGCGCAGCGCCACCGAGCTTCCCGCAGTCAGGTTGACCCGATTGTTGGGTCCCCATACTTTCATTCGTTCAATAATCGTGACGAAGCTAGCACTATCGAGAGCATTGCAGCTATTGCAAACGCCCATAGCACACCTCTCCACACCCAGTATGAAGATAATCTCAGTGCCCAGTTAGAGGAAGGTTTCAGTGCCCGGTTTGCTGCGTACGATTTACACGCTGTCTCACGTGCGTGCAGGATCTTTGCGTATTCTGTTTCCATGAAGCGTTGTTTGCCAAACAGCTGGAGAGATGCTAGTGCGGAGATGCATGCAAGAACACTTGCAATGATACAATTAAGGTCTGAAACTTCAGATGATAAAATAATTGTGAAAAGAAAAGCAAGAGCAGTTAGGCTGATTATAGGCGTTTGCCAAACAAGGTTATTAAAAGAATCCCGTCTTGCGTTTAGAATCTGATACTGTGCATTGTCCATCTGAGACGGGTGAATGAAATACGCCAAAACATATTCGTGAATGTCATGGTCGGCATTTTCAGACGTCGACCATTTAAATTCGGAGTGTTGTAAGTTCGCGTGCATTGGAAACTCATTACGCAGTCGAATTTCAAATGCCAAAACAATGTAGTGCGTAGCAATGCCCTCGACGCTGAAGAAATTTGTATTGTAGATATGGGTAAAAGTACCGATAAATTGCGCTTCGTTTCGTGAATATCGTTCACCAATTTCTTCAACACAGATCCTCTCGAACGCAACCTCCAAAGTTTCACCCTTATGAATACGGCCGCCAGGTACAAACCACTTGCCCTTAGCTGGTTCATTTAAGCGGCGTCCTAATAGTATTCTATTCTCGCTATCTCGTATTACAAGATCAATGGCGACCAGAGGTGCATTGGCGATCAAATCAAGGAATTTTTCTTTATTTAATTGAACAGACATATGGAAGCACTCCCGAGTCATGACCACCGGCATAGCCGGTGGCTTGGATAAAGCCCTAAAAGGGCATTCTATACACATTACCCCTAAAGGGGTTTTTCGTACCTTTTCAGAAACCG
>Ga0180007_10005514_pt1 | contig 12747 bp, 10 predicted proteins | sample MM_PC_MetaG_FD_121122 | JGI IMG/M metagenome (GOLD analysis project Ga0180007, IMG submission 121122) | Groundwater microbial communities from the Aspo Hard Rock Laboratory (HRL) deep subsurface site, Sweden - MM_PC_MetaG | ecosystem: Environmental > Aquatic > Deep subsurface > Groundwater... | reverse complement strand
AGAGAGAGGTTTTTGAAATATGGGGTGGAGGTTTTGAGTGATGCTGAACTCTTTGCAATTCTTTTGAGATAATGTTTTTCCTTTTATCCGAGGCTGTTTTACCAAGAAGTGCTAAAATAGTGATAATTGAGGGTTAATTGATTTGTGGGGGTTATTTCATTCCACCAGCTTTAACCCAATCTTCCCTATCTTTTTTCTTCTCAGCTAACTCTTCTTTTCTAAACATTTCCTCTTCTCTCTTATCATCTGCCTCTTCTTTTTTCTTTTGATTTATTTCTTTTTTATATCTCTGTGGGTTTAGATCTTTCAAAATTTTATAATATTCATTCTTAAGATTATTAAATATAAAACTTGAACTCCAGGTCATCTTCCTCTTCCCAAGTATATAATCCTCAAGAAAAATCAGATTGTCAATATATCCTCTATCTTTGAACTTTGTCTGCTTTATCTTCTCCCGAATATAATTTGACTTCACACCATTATATTTTACCATTTTATATTTAGGAAGAGGTTATATTTATATTTTGTGGAGGTTTATTGGTATTTTGGAGAAAGGGTTAATTACTATTTTGAAAATTTTCCGATATAATATATTACAATATACAAGATTAGCAATACACCCATTAAAGTCAAAGTGAATATTATAATACTCCAGCTTAGTTTATTAGTTAAATTAGTTTGATCATTAAGCCAGATGTTATTTATTACTAAAGATAAAATTCCTCCGAGAAATGCAGAAAAAGCAATTAGAAAACTATTAAAATAAAATTTTACATAATCTTTTTTCATTTTCTCCTCAACTTTATCTCCCCATCCTTTGCCTCTGCCTCGAGTTCGTCTCCTTCTTTGAGTTTAGCTAGAAAATATAATTTTTTAATTCTCTTTCAAATACTTCTTTAATTTCCTTTTTTAAATTAATTATATTCTCCCTATGTTTTATCGCTTCTTTATACCTTTCAGAAGATTTTTTTATTATTTCTTCTCTTATCTTACCTTTTGGAAAAGGGAATAATACATATTTTCTAAAGTTGTTTGGAGAAATCTCTGGTTGAGAACATCCAGATTGTAAATAAAAAAATTGTTTTTGCATAATATCACTTTTCAACATTACCCATAATAATATCGCTTCATCTTTATTTCTTGGTCTTATTTGTATATTTCCTGTTGTAAATAACTCTCCATCAAAATCAGATGGAATTTTAATAATTCCTTGTGTTGAACCGATTGGTCTTGGAATTAAAAGGTCATTTTCCTTACCTATCATTTTTGCCCTTGAAGGTAAATTAAATAATATATCTTCCTCAAATCCTAAAATCCAACCTAAATATTTTTCTGTGTTACCAATATCTACATATTTGAAAATATGAGTTTTATTGCTTTCTCTCTCTGTTTTATCCATAACTGAAATAACATCTAATTTCTTGGATTTAACAATATCAAATTTATTTTTATCTAAATTATTAATAATCTCCTGTATTTTTTCTAATTGTTGAGAATTAAAATAACAATCAATTCTATCAAATATCTTTTCGCTTGGTGTAATCCATGTTTTAGAAATATTGCTTAAATCTAAATTAGTATATTCATCCAAAACACTATTTAATTTATGTAGATAACTTTGGTATAATTTTTGTTCTTCTTCAACTTCTTTTTTTAATTTGTTTATTATATCTAAAATTTCTTTTTGTTTATCTTCTTCTGGAAGGATAACATAAACTGAACCAATCTCATCAAGAGATAAACCGCTTTGTCCTGCCCTGTATCCTCCAAACATCATAAATTGTTTATATGCAAAATTGCTATTAAGATAAAAATGTATGAATTCTGGAATTATCTTTTTTTCTTCATATTCTTCTTTTAATCTAATAATCCCCAGTGCTTGATTTAAATTTGCTTCATATTCCTCTTTAAATAAAGCAATCCTTCCCAATGTTCCTGTTATAGCAATAATTAAATCCTCTTTTTTTACTTGGGAAACTTTCCATTTTTTATGTAATTCCTCTGGAATAAATTTATCTCTATTGGTGTTAATTATTTCTCCGTTTTCGTCTATGTTTGAAATCTGTAATAATTTAACTGCGTTGGGATAACCTTCTGGAACATAATCAGTTGTTTTTAATTCCCATTTACCAGAACCATAAGTTATCTTATTTGATAAGTCATTTAGTAATATTCCCTTAGTCTTTAATTCAGAAATTAATTTTAAAATTTCTGGGTTGTGGCTGTGACAACTAAGTTTATCTAAATTTTCAGTTTTATTAAGAATAAATGTTTTAACTTCCATTTTCCCATTTTTGATATTCTTTTAATATATCCCATAAATCACATTTTTCTGGCTCTGGTCTACCACTATCACTATGCCCTATATTTTCAGATATAGCCATAAAAATTGGTGGCTGTTCTTCATCTTCAGTTATCTTTTTTCTTAGATACAGAATAGATGTCTTTGTTCCTGTATCTGCATTTGTAAATGTGTTTCTTGGTAAAGATATAACTGCTTTAACAATAAACTTTTTTAATATATATTCTCTAAAGTATTTTTCTTGGTCTGCATTTAAAACACTTTCATCTATAACTGTTAAAAGTTTTCCTTGCTCTTTTAATAAATCACAATATCTTTCAATAAACATAACATTAGATTTTAATGAAGAAACCCTTTTGTCTTTTTCTTTGTCTAATTCTTTATAACTAATATCATATTCTTCTAAAATTTCTCTTTCGTCTTTTTTACTCCATTCATATTTTGTAGAAAATGGTGGATTAGTAAATATTATCTCAAATTCAAGATTTTCGTTTAAGATTTTTTGTTTTAATTCTTCAATTTCTTTTTTTCTTTCATCTGAAAGACTTTTATCATATTTAAAATTTTTATCTAAAGTATCTAAACAATAAACATTACTTGAACCATCTCCATGAAACCATAAATTCATTCTCGTAACCCTTGAATTTTTTAAACTCTTTTCAGAACCGTAAATATTACCTAAATAAACTTTCTCTTTTAATTTCTCTTTTTCTTTATTTGTTAGACTTTTCATATCTTCAATCTTCTTAACGATATCTGCCATGGCATCTATTAGGAAGCCCCCAGAACCACTACACCCATCAAATATTTTATCAATATTATCTTTTCCAACATTTATATTAGCCATTTTTACCATAAACTTAACAACAGTTCTTGGAGTAAAAAACTGCCCTAAATCTTTTCCTCTAACCGTAGCAGATAAAAATGTTTCAAACATTCTCCCATTTAAATCCTCATCAATATTATAAAAATCAATATTCTCTAATAGTTTAACAACTTCTTTTATCGTTGCTGATTGAAGATTAATATCTTCGTTGTCTTCAAATATTCTCTTTTTTCCTTTATCTTCTTTTTCTTTTTTTAGAAAAGGTAATAATTCTTCTTTAAATAAAATTGAATTAATAGGATTTACTGCACCTTGTTTATTTATCCATTGTTCAGAAAACTTAAATTCTTCTATTGGTGGAAATTTCCCATTATTAATATAATTACTATGCAAATCCTTATCTTGTTTTAGTTTAATAAAGAATAGTTTACAAAACTCATAAAAAGCATCCGTTGGATTAATGGTTTCTTTTTTCCATATTAGATTATGACATGCTCTAAATATTCCATCTATTTCTTTCGTAGATACTTTTTCAAATTTAAATTCTGAAGATACATTTTCTTCAACTAATCTATCAAAAGTAAGTAAGTTTAGTAATGATTTATATTTTGGAGATTTATCTGTAAATTCTTCAAATTTTAATGTAGTAATTGGTTTATCTTCATCCCACTTAAAGACTTTAGTTATTATTCCATTTGACATAATAAAAAACTTTATTGGATTTTCATTTTTGTAAGCCCTGTTTAGCAATAAAGAATAATTAGCACCCTGATAAATAAATTCATCAACATCTTCATTAATTGCTTTTGCTTCAACAACAATTATAGGTTTTTTATTTTTATATAGAACATAATCAGGTTTGTAGTTTTCTTTTTTCCTTCCTTTACTTATTGTTAATTGTTTTATTGATTGTTTAGTTTTAATATCACTATCCTTAAAGTTAAGTTTCTTGATTAACCTATCTAAAAATAATTTTTCAACACTATCTTCATTATTCAGATTCTTTTTTTCACAAAATAAGTTTTTCATTTTTCTTTAAGAAATTTAATTTAATCACTCCTCTTTTTTTCATATAATCTATTACATTCCTACCATTTTAAACTTAATCATCTCCACCCCTCCCCAACCTCACTCATCTTCTCCCCCCTTCTTCTTCCCAACCCCAACTCCTTCTCTAATCATCTCCACCCCCTCCTTTTTCTTTCCCAAACTAACCCCAACACTAACTCTCTCATCTCCAATCCTTCTCCACTTGCTCACAATTTATTTTTCTCATCTTAACTTCTTCTTTACTTAACATATCATTATCTAGAAAATTTAATATAAAAAACTATCTCTCCACCAATCAACAATCAAATATCATCTTCAAAATCCCAAAATTTACCTATATTTACACATAAAAAATGAACAAAAATTCAAAAAACCGAAAGGTTTTTATATTTCATTTCTGTTAATACATCATAATAGATGAAGGGATTCTGACGAAGACGGCTTTATGTCGCCAGTAGGTTAGAGGAATCTTGGATTCTATTTACTTTGATTTTTTCTTTCAATATTTAATAAATTATCAATCACTCTCATCATTTTTATTTTGTCTAACTTTCTGAAAATTATATTCATCAATAGCTTTCCCAATTCCCCTTTCAAATTCCCTAACCTTCTTATTATTTTCACTAAGATTTATATTCTTGAAATTTTCTTGCATCAACAACAAAAATCTTATATAATCTTCACTATTATCACTCTTAATTTCATACCATTTTTTAATATCTCCGTCCCAAGCTATAAAAACATTATCATTAAGGAGCATCATAATTTTTGTAGCTCCAACATTTCTTATATTATCATTATTCTCTAAAATCTCATAAATCTCAGATATTTTTTCTTTATTATCTTCTATATTCAATGTCTTTATATTTAATTCTTTAAATTCATCTATGATGGGCAGAATTTTCATAACATCACTTTTTATTTTATTATAATTAAACTCCCACTTATTTCCGTTTTTTAATGTTCTTCCTTTCAATACATTACTAAAGTGGGCAACATTCCAAGTAGAAAGTAAAAGAATAATAGCGTCAACAGTATATTTAGGATTACTTTTTATTATTTCTTTAGCTCTCCAATATATTGCTCCACGCTCTTTAAAAGTTTCAAATTCTGATATTACTTTATTAAATTCTTCTTCTATTATTTCCATATTATTCCTTACAATCCTACCATTTTAAATTTATTCCCCATTCTTCCCCCAACCCTCCATCTCCTTCTTCATACTTTCTGAATATTTAGGAACTTTACACATACATCTCTTTCCTTTAATTTGAGAAGCCATACTTGTTGCATAACTTTTAACAATAACTCCATCACACTTCTGACAACTAAGACTTTCAAGTGCTTTTCCATTTTCTTCAGCCCACATCTCTCTTCCCTCTCTTCTTATTTTTTCATTTTCATCTTCTTCAATATAATTCTCTAATTTCTTTTTAATTCTCTCTAAATCTTCAAGTGCTTTTTTTATTTCTTTAGTTGTTATTTTTTTATTCATTTTTCTCCCACATCCTTACATTTACTTAAACTTAACCTAAAATCTTTTTCCATTTTAACATTACATTTAATTTCATCTCCAATCAGGCCTCATCATTATATTGTTCTATAATGCTTAACCATATTAAATCTTCTGATTTCTTATCAGTTAATTCTTCCCAAAAGGCATTTGGGTTTTCTTTCCATTCAATAATTTTATTTACTTTTTTTTCAAAAGTATCAAAAGATCTCTTTGTAGGTTTTTTATCTTCAAGTTCAGAATTAATTCTTCCTAAATTAATAGTTTCTCTTAAACCAACAAAACCAATTGCAACCTTTATTTTATCTAAAGGGACGTTTTCTTCAATTGCATATGCTTTCTTATATGCCTCTAACTGCTGTTTATGTTTTGAAGAATTAGATGTTTTCTTATCAGTTTTCCAATCTAATATTAGATATTCACCCTTATCATTTTTCAAGATTAAATCAATAAATCCCTTAAAGTTTAACTCAGAATCTGAACTAATCATTTTTGATATGGGAACATTTATCTGTTTTTCAGTTTCAACTAAATCAGGATAATCTTTTCTAACATCTTCTAGAATCTTGATTATATTTTCTTTAAAGGGTTTTAACTCTTTTCTAACATCAACATCTTTTCCCTTAACTAATTCTTCTGCTAAATTATGAACTTCAGTTCCAATATTTGTTGCATAACTAAATTCCCTCAACTTCAAAATGTTATTTATTAAATAATCAAATGCATTTGATTGTAAGTATGAAAATGAGATTCTATCTATACTTTCAAAATGTTCTTTTACATAATTAACTACCCATTTATTATTACTATTCAATAATTCTTTAGCTTTATCAAATTCTTTTTCTATAAAGTATCCATATGCTTTCTTACCTCTTTCAAAAATACCTTGTTCATCAATACTTTCAATATCAATCTCGTAAATTTCTGATTGATCATCTAAATAATCTTCAATTTTCTCAGTTAAGATAAACAATCTATTTTTTGCTCTTGTGAATGCAACAAAATCAATTCTCAATGCTTCTTCTTCAATTTCTTCTGATGCATCTATGCCATTTGAAGCTAGAATCTCTTCAGCAATTATATCTTGAAAATTTGAATTATCTTTTGGTTTCTTAGGTAAATAGATAACATTATCATATTCTCTTCCTTTAGATTTATGAACAGTAGTTATGATAATTTCGTTTTCAATTGTACTTTCACTTGATAATAAATCAGAGGATTGGATATAATCAAGAATATTCTTTAAGCTTATATCTTCAATATTCTCAAATGCTTCTAGATATGCATCTCTAACACTCATTGAAGCAAGCATATATTCTCTACCATAAGTGATAGATATAGGAATCATTCTTGAAACAAATAATTGTTTTAAATCCTCAAGGTTATTAATAGATTCTCTAATTTTCTTAAATTCTGGACTCTTTGTGTAAATATCTTCAATGACTAAATCTTTATTTTCTGCTAAAGAAAAAGCTTCTTGCATTGAAATAGGGAAAAAGGGAGTAAACATTGAATTCTTAATGTCATTTAAGTCATTAGATAGAACTCCCTTAAGAAATTTCACTATATTTTTTTTAGTATCGCTAGAAGCTGAAAAATATGTTGAACTGTGGTGAATATTTCTATTTTTTAATTCCTTAGAAACTTTAGTTATTTGTTGATTTGTTCGAACAATTATTGCAGTTTTCTTTCCTTTCTCATATAGTTTATTTGCTAACTCACTTGCAGAAGCATATATATTCTCCCTATCAACACTACAAATTTTAACCTTCTCTTTTCCCTTATTTGTATTATTGTGTAATGCATCCAATTCTTTTTTGTGAGATTTTTCTTTAGTTTTTTCAAGATATTGGCCTTTAGAATAATCAAGAACAGTATTTGCACTTCTAAAATTTTCAGTTAATACAAATTGTTTTGAATCTTTGAATAATTCAAAATTATAAATTGAACCCCCTTGGAATCCAAATATGGCCTGTTTTTTATCTCCTACAGCAACAAAATTCTCTCCAACATCTAAAGCAATCTCTGCCTCAATTCTGTTTACGTCTTGTAATTCATCTACTAAGACATATTTGAATTTATTAGAATTTTTTAATTCAGAAAATTTAATCAAAATATCTGCATAATCTAATCCTGATTTATTTTTTATCTTTTCATAATGTTCGTAAATCTTTAAGAAATCCTCTGCAAATTTATCAAACTCTTCTTTTGATACTTTGTCATTCCCTACTAATTTCTTTTGGACCTCTTTAACATTAATCTTATTAGGAGTTATTCCAAAGCTTTTCAGATATCTTAATAGATTTTCCATCTTAGGAACAATTGTATCTAAAAGGTAATCATCTCCATAATTCAGAGTTTCATTATCTTTTAAGAATTTATATATGGAATATCTTAGTAAATTTGAAGATACAATTTTTTCTTCATCTAAACTATCTAAGGCATAGGAATGGAATGTATGTATATTCAAGCTAGAATAATCTACAGAAATATTAAATTCTTTAATCCCTTCAAGTATTCTCTCTTCAAGCTCTCTTTTAGCTTTATTTGTAAAAGTTAAACAGAGTATGTCTTTAGGATCTACTCCCTGTTCGCTTATTAGATATAAATACTTACAAACAAGTAATTTGGTCTTACCAGTTCCCGGATTTGCAATAACAAGTATATTTCCATCAGTTTTGACTATGTCTTGTTTTTCCTTATTCAATCCTACAATACACTTTGGATTTACCATATTAATTCTATAAATTAAGGGATTTTAAGTTTATTTGTTTACCTCAACACACTTTACACATCTTTTTTTTGCTAATAACCCTAAAAAAGCTTTCTTATAAACAACACATTTCTTACAAATTTTACTTCCACATTTCTTACAATTTAGAAGGTCTCCCTGACATACAAGTTTTCCACAACCTTCACACTTTCTTAAACAACTCTTGCAAAAAGAGTTATTGCAAACTGAGCATTTTTTTAAGTGTTCTAGACAAAAAATAGAATCACAATCCTTACATTTTTTAGCATGTTTTTTACATAAAGTTTTTTTACAAGTTTTACAACTTAAACCACATTTACTACAAATATTATCAGAGCAAACATCACATTTATCAACTTCTTTTTTGAAACACTTTTCACAAATCTCTCTATCGCAAGAAGTACATTTTTTAAAATGATCTTTACAAACCATTTCTTTACAGAATTCACATTCTTTTAAACAATCCATACACAAATCCTCTTTACAAATAGGACATTTTTTAATATGGTCTTTACAAAATTTGCCTTTGCAAGATTTACAATTAGTTACACAATCTTTACATATCTTCTTATGACAATCATCGCATTCAGAGTTAAGACATACTCCACATAATTCATTTTTGCAATCAGGACATTTTTTTATACAATTATTACAAACAATATGCCCATTGGTACATAAATTTATATCTTTTGTAGGATTTTTACATGAATCACAAATTGGTAAATCTAATTTTTTCAAAAGAGAATCATAGCTAATCTTTATTTCCTTTTTAAGATCTCCTTTTTTTAAAGAAATAGTAAATATAAAAGCAGGATAATGAACAATACTTAAATTAATTAAATTATTATCTATTTTTAAGCTATATTTATCAATTTCATCTTGGATATGAAATGACTTTTCTACTTTTAATCTTTCTTTATAACCTTCTTTTTTAAGACGTTCGACATAATCTTCATATTTTTTTATTTTATTTTTTAAGGCTTTAATATCTTTATCATAATAGGCATTTTCAAGCTGACCTTTAAAGATTGTAACCTTTTCTTGATATTTATCTAATTCTTCATCCTTTTCATTAATTTGTTGATTAAAGTGTTTATTTAATCTATTAAGCTCATTATCTAACTTTTCCTTTAATAGCAATTTTGTATCTTTTATCTCTTTTTTAATTACATTATTTAGCTCCTCTTTAGCAACATTATAAGAATCATGCAGATTTTTAACTTCTAAATCGTTTTTGTCTCCTTCCTGAAAATTATATTTTTCTAAATCTAAATCCAATACTTTATTATTTGATATATAAAAAGGACTAACAAATTGTTTTTTTTCGTTAAGATATTGACAACTAGAAAAAAATGTGAACTTTGTTAGATATTTTTTCCCTTCTTTTTTCCCAACATCAATTAATTTACAATTATTAAAATTAATCTCTTTTTTTATTTCTTTATTAGGATTTACAATAGGAATCATTAAACTTAAAACAGTTGTTTGACCTTTATCGTCAAGATAATCTCTGATTGAAGCTAAAAAATAACTGCCTTTAGTAATCAATTCAGCATCCCCTAGTTCTTTTAATTGTTCTTGATTAAATACCAATATGTAAGGTGCTTCTTTACCTAAAAAATCTTCAAAATCTTTAGGTGCATTGTTTATTTTTAAATAATTTTCTTTTTCAATAACTTTACATTTTAAAAATTTAAAAAATTCTAAAACAAATTCTCTCATATCCTGTGTTTTTTCGTTTACCATTTAATCTAATAAATCTGAGTTATACTTTTTAGTTTCCTCATACTGTTTAATTCCTTTACTTATCTCTTTATCTAATTCTTTAACTTCTGTAGAAAATCTTGAAAGATTATTCTTAGAATCTAAAAATGCACGCATTAATCTTTCTTCAAATTTAATTGCTCCTGTATTTCCACTAGAATCAAGACCCATATTAAATAAGATTATTGGTAATTCACCAATGACCAATCCAATACAACACATCTTGTTTATTATTAAGTCAACAATATACTCTTCCATAGTATCTTTTGTAGCAAGATTATATACCTTAACGTTTTGACTTTGACAGATTCTATCTAATCTACCAATCCTCTGCTCTACAGCCATTGGATTCCAAGGTAAATCATAATTAATAATATTAGAACAAAATTGAAAATTTAATCCTTCTGCACCAGTATCTGTACTCAACATAACTTGAGCTCTTTCTTTAAATTCTTTAATTCTTTTAGTTTTTTCTTCTCTAGTAAGACCTCCGAGAAAGTCAACTGTTTTTATTTTCTTCGATTTTAATATTGTTGAAATATATTTTAATGTTGCAGGATGTTTAGTATATGCTAAAATTTTAGAATTTTTATCTTTTTTAAAAATATTTTCTATTATTTTGATTAAATCTTCTATTTTTGAATCGGTTTTCAATTTCTTATATCTCTCAATCAAATTTTTTGCAATATCTTGAGTTGACTTATGATATTTTGGATTTTTTATAAGATTATATAAAAATTCCTTAGAGGATTCAGAAGAACTTGTGATTTTTGGTAAAATAGAATAAACTGCCATTTTAGTATTGATTGGATCCCCTTTGTAATTTAAATATTTAGAAACCACTAAATCACAAACCTCATCGTAAATCTCTCCTTCATCCTTAGACAAATGAACTTCTTTTATTCGCGGAATTCTTTTCTTATATTTTATATTTGTTTCATCCCTTCTTCTTCTTATCATAACTTCATATAATTTCTTTTTTAATTCTCTAGGGTTCAAGGGATGTCTTTTGTTTCCTTTATGTAAGAATTTCTTTTTAAATTCACTAATAGTTCCTAGGTGGCCCCTTCTAAGAAGATATAATAAGTTATATAGCTCAATTAAATCATTTTGAAAAGGTGTAGCAGTTAACAAAAGAAGTCTTTTTTTCTGTAACTTATCTACAAATTGCCATCTAATTGTTTTTTTATTTTTTAATTTGTGTGCTTCATCAATTATAATCATGTCCCAATATATTTCATGTGCTTGAGAATGCTTAAATTTCTTTGTAGAAATATCAAAATTTTTAACTTTATCTAGTGAGGCTATAGCAAAATCAGTATTTTCCCATTCAGATTCATTATCAATAGGTTTAAAATCCAATTCAAATTTTGTTTTTAATTCATCTACCCATTGATCTACTAATGAAGGGGGTGTAAGGATGAGAACTCTTTTTACAAATCCCCTTGTAATACATTCTTTTAATACGATTCCAGAAGTTATTGTTTTTCCAAGACCGACTTCATCAGCCAATAATGCCCTACAATCCATATCTCTTAATATTTTAAGAGCTCCTTCTCTTTGAAATGGAAAATCATACTCTAAATTTTTCTTTATTTGAGGATAAGATAATAATTCAGTTATTTCAGACTCTTTCAAAATATCTTCAGCCATTAATCTCAAATTTAATATTTCTTGATTTTCAAATTCTTTGTTTTCAGTTTTTTTAATTATTTCAAGATCATTATCAGAAAAGGATTCAATTATTTTTAATTCATTATCATTCACTTCATCTTCGTCTTCATCATCTTCATCATCTTCATCATCTTCATCATCTTCATCATCTTCATAGTCTTTGCTCTCATCTTCATCTTCATATTCGCAAGTAGTTTTTTCATGACAATATGGACAATTTACCCTTATTTTTCCTTTTTCATCTATTTTGTCTTCCTCATCCTCATCTAGTTCAAACATTTCCCCACAATTTTCACATTCCCAATCGTCTTCTTCTGTTTTAATTTTTTTTGCCATTTTAGTTTTGTTTTTTACTCCCCATATTTTCCATTAACTCTTCTAAGGCTTTATTAAACAATAATGCAGGAGAAATATCATTTTTCTTCATCCATTCACTCTTAGCTTTGCTAGTTCTTATTGTCATTGTGACATTTTTTGTTTCACGTTTAACTTCTTTAAGTTCCATTTTATTTTGTGTTCCTTTTGAATTCTTATTGAAATAAGATAGAATACGTTCTTTTTAAATCTTTTTATTTGTAACTACTTAAGAATAACACTATATCCAAGATATTTTAGAAGTTTTATCTTATCTATAGATAATCATTTAATTTTTTCTTTAATAATTCTTTTAATTCAGGATCATTTCTCGTATAAGTATTTGGAATGTTTAACACAATTATTTTATTAATATCAGGAAACATCTCAAATAACATAATTTTATGCTCATGCTCCATAACAAAAATCTTATCAGCCCACTCAATAGATTGTTTAGTTAGTTTTTTCTCTGCATAAGGAGCTAATCCTGCAGATTTTGCCTCAACTTTATT
>Ga0180007_10005513_pt1 | contig 12748 bp, 7 predicted proteins | sample MM_PC_MetaG_FD_121122 | JGI IMG/M metagenome (GOLD analysis project Ga0180007, IMG submission 121122) | Groundwater microbial communities from the Aspo Hard Rock Laboratory (HRL) deep subsurface site, Sweden - MM_PC_MetaG | ecosystem: Environmental > Aquatic > Deep subsurface > Groundwater... | reverse complement strand
TCGACCTTGTAGACCACGACGCAGTCGATCCTCCCGGCCTCAATGTCGGCCATCATGCGCTTGAACGCCGGGCGCTCCATGTTACCGCCGGTGTAGCCGCCGTCATCGTAGCGGTCTGGCAGGCAGACCCACCCTTCGCTCTTCTGACTGGCGATGAAGGCCTCGCCGGCCTCGCGCTGGGCGTCGAGACTGTTGAACTCCTGTTCGAGGCCCTCCTCGGTGCTCTTGCGCGTGTAGATGGCGCAGTGAATCGCCGGGGTGTCCGTCTTTCTACCGGCCATCAGCACACCCCGCATCGCCCAACTTGAAGAAGTTGAATCCATTCCAGTGGGTGCCCGTGACCTTCTTGGCCACCGCGCTCAGGGTCCGGTATACATCGCCCTCGTACTCAAACCCCCGCGGGAGGACACGCACTTCGACGTTCTGGTTCTTGTACCGGCGTGTGATGATGGCCCCGGGCATGGGCAGGCGGACGTCCTGGGGGAACTCGATGGACGCGGTGGTCGTCTCACCACCGGGGGCGACGGGTCGCGGCCTGGGTGCGGTCAGGCGGACGTCCGATTCGGTGGCCAATTCCCGGGCCCGCTGCCTGGCGCGTTCGGACAGGCCGCCTTCCTGGTTGACCTGAAGCCGCCAGACGATGCGGCGGATCAGGAATTCCTTGTGTCGGGATGTCGTGTCTTCGCCGAAGACGTGCCCGTACTTCCGTCGCAATTCTGGCACGGTCATGCGCTTCAGCGCGGTGATCTCTTTTCCGATGTTCAGCGCCATGGTGCATCTCCTCTCATGATCTCGGTTGAGCTAACCAGGACACATGAGGGTCGCCGGGCGCGGACACATCAAGGGCTTTCTGGTCCTTTGAATTGGGCGCTGAATCGCATGCAGCCGGTGGATTCCCGCATGGACTGTTGAGGCGGAGTAGACCGCGGCCGAGTATGGCGGCGACTTCCTTGCGGCGTTGGCCAGGGGTCAGGTCCTCAGTGTTCGATTTCGGCATGGGTCGTCTCCGGGTTGCGGTCACACCTCTGGTGTTTACCTACCCGGAGACCCATCGATGTGTAGTGAATCGTGAACTACTCGATTAGCGCCTTGATCTTCAGGGCAGTGTTCTTCAGGTCCGCCGAATCAAGGCCTGAGCCTGCATGTTCAATCGACGTAAATAACGTCTGGCCCTCAACGTATCCGTTTCTCTCGTACCAATTTCGTTTCCATTCCCACCCGCGCCTGTAATCCGGCCGATCGAGCATTCCAAGGTGCTCCCAAAGAATCAAGTCGCCGTCGGTAGCAACAAACGAGAAGTCAGGGCGCATTCGACCCGGCTCAACGGTTCCTTCGCAGACACGTTCGTATTCGTACTCGACACCGTGCTGAAACAGCATATTCGCGATTACAAGTTCCGACTTGCTGCGAACAAGGTGGCCCTTCTCCGTTCTGTGGATTAGGTGCTCCGCGTAGGGAATCGTGTCCTCTGCAAGACGAACAGTGCCGTGGAATAGGTTGGTACTGCGGCGTGCAGTTTCTGATCGCTCCGGCCGTGTTAGGTCAAAGAGAACGGTAGCATCGGCACCCTCAATCAGCAGCACCAACTGTTCGCGCGACCTCGTAAGCGCCGTATAGAGCAGTTCGCGAGATAGCAGTCTGCAGTTCTTGGGAAGAATCACGAAGACCTTCCCAAACTCGCTGCCTTGAGACTTGTGCACCGTCAGTGCGTATGCCAGTTCAAGCGGTCCGGCTCCGCCTGGAAAATCCCGTCCCCTATATCCAAATCGCAGTCCGGGGCGTCCTGCAAAGAGCACGTTTAGCCAGCCGTTCTTTCCGGTCGCAACGAGCCCGACTTCACCATTTGCCAAGTAATGCTTATCGGAGGTGCGACCATCGTAGGCATTTCGTCGTTGATTGGATGTCTGGATTACCTTGTCCTTGGTGACGATGTTCTCGTCACCCAGACTAACCCCCCGCCGATTCGCTGCCGCCTCAAGCTCTTTGGCCCGAAATTGTCTTTGGACCCACCGATTAATGTCATACACACCGTGTGAGTGCATTCTCACCGGCGAAATTATCTGCCAACGCTCGGAGCCATTAGGATCTTCGAATGGAACCCACCCACGCTCGTCCAGGCCCAGCGAGGTGTTGAAGCCAGAAATGTCGTCTGCGTTCTTGAGCCCGAGGTGTCGCCGGAAGGATTGGAGCAGCGTGGCCCGAAGCTCTTCAGGTGAATCCCAGAAAGCCAGCTCCAGGTCATTAAAATCGGAACCGATCTCCAAATCACTCATGACACGGTCCGCGTCCACTGGCTGCGGTTCGCGTGTAAACCACGACGCTAAGCGGAGTGCGTCAGACGTTTCGGCTCCCTTAGTTGCTGCTCGTACTTCAACCGTTAGCCGGGCCAAAGCATCGCGCATTTTCTGGCCGCTTGCGCTCTCCGCATCTGTGGTTTCAAGGTAGGAGACCAGGTCTGCGAACGGCCGTCCAACGCCAATAGGTGGAAGCTGGTTGGGATCGCCAACGAGAATCACGCGTTGAACGTGGGCAAGGTCTAGAGCGTCAAGTACTGCTGCAAGATCATCCATAGTGAGCATTGAACACTCGTCCACGACCACCGTCTTCTCTTTGCGATACTTTTCCTTTCCCGTAAACAACGGGCGCTGTCGTGCTCCGTCGTATCGGTTTAGACGATTGAGAAACTGCGCAATAGTCATAGCTTCTGCGCTGGTAGCCTTGCCGAGTCGCACTCTTGCCTTGCCTGTCGGGGCGAGCAGCAGGATCCCGTCCCCGGCAATGGGGGCGCAGAGCATTAGTGCACCCATAACGGATGTTTTGCCTGTACCAGCCCGCCCAACAAGCACGGTCAATCGGCGGGACATCAACCGATCAAGAGCAGTTGCCTGTTCTTTTATCGCCTGAACGTGTCTCTCGTTACTGGGGTCGTATGACCCCCCGGCATCCGAGATTGCATTGACAAGAAGCTCTTGCCAGTCACCCTTCACTGAGCCCGCGAGCTTCCCGGCGCGATTGGACAGAATAGAGCGCAGCCTATCTTCGCGTTGCTTCAACTCCGTGAGTTGAAGGGCGCTCATCGGCAGATTGTCCCGTTGGCCCAAAACTTCAACCTGGTCGACGACACCATCGAGAGCGGGCTTGTTTGCTGCAGGCCAATCGCTGCCAACGATGCATGGATGAGCGAGGTCGAGCTTAGCCACGTATTGCAATGCTTCAGATGTGCTGAGAATCGAATCCCCTCGCTCTGCGGCCGTTCTGAGGACTGCGACAATCCCGGCACGGATGCGTCGTGGGTCTGAGGTGGATCCAACACCAGAAGGAACTGGGACCGGATGTCGTGCCGCTATTTTGCTCTCAGGAAGCAACCCGCGGTCAATAATCCCGACGGAGACTGGGGAGTCACTGTAATCACCGAGGTCTACCTCGCTCATCCGGTAGGGATTAGATAAGATCTCACCGTCGGATACCGGTACAGATGTGCCTTTCGTCCGCTCCGCACTGTCGAACCAGCGGCGGGCCTGTGCAGTAGTTAGGGCGAAGCGAGACAATAGCTTGGCCAGTTCCCGGCGTTCTTCAGGCAGATTGACCCAAGTATCCCGAACGGTACGAACGTCTGCTGCATAGGATGGTTGTGGCGGTTGCTGCTTTCCTCGAAGAATGGCATCAACAACTGGCCACGGATCGTCGTCGGCTGCCACCAATCCCGATGATAGCAATTCGAGTGTTAAGGCTGTGCCGAGGCGCATACCGAGTGATTCTAGAACAGGCCCCACGCCCGGGAAAGCCCCCCGGTCGCTCCAGGCTTGCGCTATCTGATCATTTAGCCACTCTTCTCTTTGCGTCCAAGGCCCTGCCGCAATTCCATGTTCCTTGATCTTCCGAACGGACTCTAGACATCGAATTAGAGTTGAAAGGGCGATGTCCGGCGGAGCCAGCTCTGCGGCGTAGGAAAATACCCGGATATGCGCCGGGTCAGCTGGTACAGCGATTTCTCGGAGAAGATCTTGTCGGCGGGCGTCTTCGACCGGATCGCCGGTTGGTTCAACATAGTCGTGATATGGGAGGAGGAAGCCGTCATGCCCGTCGGGGCGAATCGAGTGCCGAACTAGCGTGTCCCACATCAAGTGGGATGGTTTGGCTTCGCTTACATCATACGCCTTGGGCGGAGCAATACTTGCAATTCTCCCAACGCCCATTATCAGGCGGGAAATCGAATCGCCGAGCGGCTGTCCTTCCTTGCAGTAGAAGAATACAAGTGAGCGGTCTGCGGTGAGCCTGCCAGCGAATAGCTTCAGAATCGCTTCCTGCCGCGCCCGACCAAACACCCACGGACTATTAAACGGAGATTCCTCATCTGGGGGCAGTGGATCCGGAAGCCGTTCGTCAATTGCAGATTGTTCGCTTCTGAGCATCCAGGCAAAGGGGACAGCAAACGCCGAATATTGAGGTACTTTGACCAACGTCGGCTTCAAATGCCCGTGAGATTCCACGGCCTTCTTTATGCCTGCATAGGGATGCTGAAATCGACGGACCCATTCGGTCGGGTTCATGAAGGCGCCAGACTCTGCCTTGCAGGGAGGAAGCTCCTCCGGACGTAGTTCGCTCCATGGCTTGCCCGCAAATGTATCTTCGGTTGCATCGTCGCGCTCTTCGCGAATCCGATCGAGTGCCACGCAGAAAGAGTTGCAGGAGGGCGCATTGCACACGGTCCCATTCCATCGCGAATCATGCCATGCAACGCGAGCGGTGAGGTGAAACATTTGGTGCGGCTCCCCCTGGTTTCAAGGGCGTATAAACACCCTTCTGGCTTCACGCAATAAGGTTTACTGGTTTCAGGCACCCAACTGGGTGCAGGCTAGCCGATTCTATCACGCAACCGTACCTCGAACTAGGCGGCGAGCACCGCGAGAAGAGAGGTCTACCACAGATACCGTTTGGCAAAAGCCCCCGCAAAAGCGCTCGGCAGAACATCAGCATTGAGCAGATCCTCAATGGAGGCCACTCGGATATCTGCTCCGGCACCTAGCAGCTTGCGATATCGGTCCGTGGCCTCGGCATAGCTCGGATTGCGGCCCGGATGAACGAGGGCGAATCCAGCCCACATCCATCTCTTTGATTCGTGGAGGAGCATCGACTCGGCGAGTAAGTGATCCAGCCAAATCTGCTGAATATCAGTCCCGAGAATTGAGTCCACCTGACCTTGTTCAAGCACACCCCTCGACTCAGTCACGAACTCGTAGCGGGCTTTCCGTTTCTCACCCGGTGCTTTCTCGCGTTTGCAATCCTCATGGTACTTCGTTTCAACGCCGAGTACGCCGAGCCCCCCATTGCTCAATTCGAGTTCGAATGCGACATCGAATGCGCTTCGGTTTTCAAGAAATTCGCCCCTACATCTTCTTCCCGGGGACCACTCAAACCTCACTGCCGAGACGCGACCGGGCACGTCCGGCCACCACGTACGCACAGCCTTATCGGCCAACTTCAGATCAGCGGATAACTCGCTGAAGAGATTGAAGCACATCGGCATAGAAGACAACAAGTCGCAGTATAGTCTATCAACATCCAGGGTCTGATGGGGTTCAGGGTGGGCAACCCGCCACCTTGCGCACTCGCGCGCATTGTCGGTGAGGAAGTTGGCACCAGACTCAAGTGCGTAGTCGAGATCGATTCGGCTACCTAGAGGCCGAGATTCCTTGCCCTCTTTTTTTCGCATTGGCTGGGAGCCGATGGGATACCCGCGCGATTCCCTCCACAGTGCCTGGTGAAGTCGTGCACGGCGCTTGAACGCCGTCACTTCCGGATGGCCGGGAACCCGGTCTACCGATTCAAGACAGAAATGTGATCTTAGTTCTTCATCAGTAGCAAGGTGCTGTTGTGGCATATCGGATCCCAGTTCGATGTTCGAGATTCAATCGTCTTCGAAATAGTCCGAATCGAGGCGCTTTACTTCGTAGGTTGCAACTGCCGAAACGCCGACGTTGTGATCGATCATCAGGCCGGCGAGCATCTTCCCGTCGATGAGGACAATCTTATTCTCGAGGTTGCGTGCGTACTCTACAGCCCCATCGCTAAACGCCGAGGTGGTGATGAACACCCCTTTACGTGCGCGCACTCCTTGAAGTGCACCGGCAAATTTCTGAATTTCTGGGCGAGGAACGGGTTTGTCCCACTTCTTGGCCTGAATGAAGATTGTGTCGAGACCGAGCTTATCTTCCTTGATAATCCCGTCGATTCCACCGTCACCGCTTTTGCCGACAGCCCGTCCTGCGTCTTTGCGATTCCCGCCGTATCCCATATGCACAAGAACGTCGACAACGAGGTGCTCGAAGAACTCGGGAGTACCGGCGTACACCGCAGCGAGGATCTCGGCCTCCAAACTGGCTCGCATCTGTTCGTATGCAGTATCAAGCGCCTCTTCTGGTGTCTTCGTATCGTCCTCCGGAACGACTGGCTGCTCCTTTGCCCTGCGAGTATTCCGAAACTCAACGAACTCCGGAAACTGCTCGAGGTACTTGACATCAATGCGATCGGGCTTCTCCCCAAGGACCTGCTTCCCTCGGCCAGTGATTCGAAACACCCCACGCTTGGGGTGTTCAATCAATCCCGCCTTCTTCATGTAGGTACGGGCCCAGCCCAATCGATTTCGAATGATCGTTTGGTTGCCGCTAGGGGTGAGTTCCTTCTGCTCTTCTTCAGTAAGATTGAACTGCTCGCAGATGAATGGAACCAGCTCTGGCATCCTGTGGTCGCTCCCATCATCCAACAATTTGAGCAGTGGGAGCATTAGAGTTTGATAATCCGGTATTGCCATACCCCATCCCCGCGTAGATTCAGGTGTCGCAACGAACGACGTCCGTCAGAACGCACATGTGTGCCCTGATTCAATCATTGAACCGATGGAGTCTATCACGACAATGAATGCACTGCTAGGAGAGACGGTTACGATCGGTTATCGGAGAACCCAGCACCGCTAAATCCGAGAGGGGTGTCAAACAGAGAATCCGAGAGTTTTTCAACCACCCAACAGGGTCCGGTCGTGACCCCTGACTGTTCCCACCGACCCCCAATCTCTCCCTATCAAACCAGAGAATCCGGCGGCACCCGCCGAAATCCCGCAATCCGTTGCCAGACTTGGGAATAAACGAAAAGCCCGAGAGCTCTCGCCCCGGGCCACGCCGCTAACCGGAAGGTATGTCGAATTCCGCTGAAAAAGGATTGGCTCCTCGGGTAGGACTTGAACCTACAACCCTTCGGTTAACAGCCGAATGCTCTACCATTGAGCTACCGAGGAACCTGATGAGGATCGTCCAGCCTGAGAAGGCTGGAACATAGGGGCGGAAATATAGACGACCCTTGTGTTTCTGTCAAGAAATCGACCGCCCATCTCGCGGCATGATGTTGTTTCCCTGAAGGGCCGATCAGAGATGTCCGACGCGGGGACCGAAGCTGAGCCGCCTTTCCTCACTCCTCAATACGAGACTTCCATCATCACCAGCATCCGCCACCCCGACCCGCTCATGTTCTGACCGATTGGACGGGACGCCGTCAGACTGAGATGAGCGGGGCCGTCTTCGCCAAAACCCATCACACGCCGCACGCCGAATCCGGCGTCGGCACGCCAGCCCTGGTCGCCAAATCCTGTGTCCAGCTCTGCGTCGCCGGTCGAATTGCCTGCCCGTCCATATTCCACGAATGTGAGAGGTTGCAGCGCCCAGTCTTTCAGCATCGGCACACGCAATGTTCGCAAGGGGTCGACGTTCCAGTTCACCTGGAGGACGGCGAGGCCGCCGAAGTCGCCGACCAGTTCGGCCGCCTCGAAGCCGCGGAGCGAGCCCTCGCCGCCGAGCCATGTTTTCCACTGCAACGGGGCGCGGCGGTCGACCGACGACCAGAACCCGCGAAACGCCCATTCGTTGCGCAGAAAATCGTGACGGACAAGACGTCCCCGGGCCTCGAAGCGGCGTGCCCAGCGACCCTCGACCCGGCTGACCGTCAGATCAGTGTCGAACCGCAGGCCGTGGCGACGCAGGCTGAGGCCCGTCTCGAGATCGGTCGTCGATTGCTCGCGGACCTGGAGGTTGTCGGACACATCCGACTCGTCGCCGAACACACTCCAGCGCGTGGCCACGTCAAGGGAATGATCCCTGCCTCTGGAGGCGCCGGTCCACAGAGACAGCCACGGTGTCGGTCGTGTGCGCAGGCCGACGCGACCCCAGGTCCGTTCATGATAGTGAGTCGGATCTTCGCCTATGAGCAGGCTCTGCAGTGTGGGCAGGATCACGGATTCGCCGGCGAAACCTATGATCGTGCGGCCTGCGTCGGCCTCGAGAGTGATCCTGGTCCACGGCGTGCGGCTCAGGAGGCCCTGGGCGTCCCGGGGGCGGGCTACCATGACCGGTACGGTCAATTTGGTCGACGCCGTGGGCTTCTTGCGGGCAAAGGCGTAGGCCAGTCGAGTCGTCCACGACGGCTGGCGGGCTCCGGGCCGCGACACTTCCACCGACGCTCCCAGCGTGGGACCTTCGGTCCGATTGTAGCGGAACTCATCGACCGGGCTCAGGTCGATCCGCCAGGGGCGACCGCGAAGCATGCCCGCCAGCACGATGTCGCCAGCGGCGATCAGCGAGTCATAGCGAGCCGCCGTCAGACCGACGCCCAGATCCAGGGGCGTCAACGGATCGTACCAGTCACCGTCGCTCAGATGGCTCCAGTAGCTCGCCAGGGAATCGGCGGCGGCCTGATCGCTGACCCAGATCAAGGAGTCGGGGGCTGCTGGTTCGGAGACTGCAGGGGTCGCCGACGACATCAGGATGAACAGCAGCGCGCAGCGGATCATCGCAAGACCTCTTCGGCGACGATCGGGGGGCCGAACTCGAACTGGTCCAGCGTCACATGGATTTCCAGCTCGTCCGGAATGCGCGGCAGCGACCCATTGAGTTCGATGACAGCATGGAAGGCATCAGCGACCCAGCGGCCCTGATCCTTTTTCAGCGTGAACGTGAAGCGCGGAATGCCGCGCATGATCAACGGTACCGGCATGGGCCCGACCATCGCGCCCTCCATGCGGCGGATCACGAAATCGCTGTAGTCGATCCACACTTCGCCCCGCAGGCCGGGCTTGAACCGGCTCTTGGGTTCGAAGCCGATCCGGAACACAAGATGCTCGCCGATCAGCGTGCGCTCGAGGATTTCGTAGCGGTAGTCGTTGGCCGTGAGCAGATCGAAGGGCATGGCCATGGCGTTCTCGACGATCTCGTCCTGCCACTCTTCAGTCGGTTTTTCGTCGATCTCTTCGTCGACGAGTTCACCGGATTTGAAAACCCTCTTCGAGTGCAGCAGGCGAGTGCGACGTTGCTCCCCGTCGGCGTCCACGTGGATGCGGGCGACGTCGACGTACTCCTCGCGTTTCACTCTGGCCGGATCGTGGCGGTCGCTCCAGGCGTCGACTCGCGCCAGTTCGGTGAACGCGTGTTCCCCGATGGTCCGGCCGGCATCGGCCATGGCTTCGGACACGCGACGCACGACCTCGCTCACCCGCAGGCGCGGCGCGGCGACCCGGATCGTGTCGACCGAGGCATCGGCCAGGGCGACCGTGTCGGTGTCGGTCACGATCACTGCGAAACCTTCACGCAGCAGAGCATCGACATCGATCAGCCAGGGATCGTCCTCGTCGCCGACGCCGGCAATCACGCCGGTCGAATCGGCCACTGTTGGAACGATCCCGGCCTGGGCGACAGACATCGCGGCCAGCACCAGCATCAGGAATCCTGGAATCCGCAGCATCGAGTATCCCCTCTCGATCCAAGTCGTGGTGTCGGGTTCAAGTCGATCGGCACCGGCCCCCCTCCGACCAGGGGCGCGTCGTGCGAAACTCGTCAGCGGATTCGTTTCACAAGATGTCACTCGCATTCGGCAATCCCGACGTCCCGCCGCGTCGGCCCTCGTCCCATCCGGGCCGATGCCGATCGACGCAGTCCCTACCGCAAAGAGGGGGCCAGTCACTGTCGATTCGGCAGACGGCCCACAACCCGTATTTTTCCAGTATGTTCGCCGTGTGTCACAAGAGCGGGACACACGGTCGAGCCGTGATCGATCACCTCACCTGTCGCCCGGGGACGACAGTCGCCCACCTGTCCACACCGCAGGGGCGGCGGTGACGGCGGCGGTCCGGTTGTGCTAATCTGCTCCCCATGAAACAACACGAAGACCCCCAGAGGCTCCTCGAGCAGCTGTTCACGGCCTCCCCTGTCGGCGTCGCTTTCCTCGACCGCAACCTGCGCTACTTGCGAGTGAACGACTCTATGGCCGCGATCAACGGTTGCGCTGCGTCCGAGCATGTCGGCCGATCGGTGGCCGACATCGTGCCGCACCTCGCCCCCACGATCGTGCCCCAGTACGAGGCCATCATCGCAACCGGCATCGCGGTCACCGGAAGGAATGTTCGCACCGGCGACCGCGACGACGTCCGGCATTGGCTATCGAGCTATTTTCCTGTTCATGACCACACCGGCACCGTGATGGGCATCTGCACCATCGTTCAGGACATCACCGAACGAAAGCGATATGAAGCGACTCTCCTGGCTCAGAGCGATTTCCACGGCGAATTCATCGCCGGCATGCCGGGGCTGCTCCTGCTGCTCGATCAGGACAGTCACCTCCGTCACTGGAACCGTCAGCTCCAGCAGACGCTGAAGCGCGACATCAACGAGCTGGCCGGCAGCAGGATCTTCGATCACATCCTCGCCGAGGACCGCCTGGCCATCCGCCACGTCATCGCCGACTGCATGGAGAAGGGGCACGCCTCGGCCGAGGCCCGTTTCCTGGCTTCGGACGGCCGAACGATTCCCACGTCGGGCCAGAGCGTGCGGATCATGCTCGATGGAAAGCCCCATGTCTGCGTTCAGGTCGTCGACGTGACCGAGCAGACCCGAACCCGGAGCGCCCTCGAGGATCAGCTCCGTTACCAGTCGCTGGTGGCCGATCTCTCGGCGACCCTGCTCGCCGCTTCGGCTGCCGACATTCCCGCCCTGATCGAACAGGCGCTCCCCGACATCGCCGCCTCCTTCGACGCCGATCGCCTGGTCCTCTGGGAGTTCAAGCAGGAGCGCAACCTCCTGGTCCCGACCATGAGCTGGCACGCCGCTCACGCACCTCCGGTGCCGATGGACATGACGTCGGACGACTTTCCCGACACGGCCTCCCGAATTTTCGCCGGCAAGCCCATCGTTTTTTCCTCTGTCGAGAGCCTTTTCCAACCCGGCACGCCGTCCCGGCAATACTTCGAGGAATCGAACCTCCGGTCCGGACTGATGGTACCCGTGAAGCTGGGAGGCTCGGTCGTCGCCATGATCGCCATGGCCACCTTCGACCGCTCGATCGACTTCGGCGACCACGACGTGCAGCGCTGTCAGGTTTTCGCCGGCGTCGTCGCCGGGGCCCTCAAGCGCCACCAGACCGAACTCGATCTCCAGACCGCCTTCGATCACATCGCCCAGCTGAAGGACAGCCTCGAAGCCGAATGTGTCGTGCTGCGCGAGGAGATCAGTCTCTCCTACGACCACAATGAGATCATCGGCCAGAGCGCCGCCCTCAGGGACATGCTGTTCCGCGCCGAACAGGTTGCCGCCACGGACGTGAGCGTGTTGGTCAACGGCGAAACCGGCGTGGGCAAGGAGCTGGTCGCCCGGGCCATCCATCGTGCCAGCCGGCGGCACATGAAACCCCTGATCACGATCAACTGCGCCGCCTTGCCGCCCTCCCTGATCGAGAGCGAGCTCTTTGGTCACGAAAAGGGCGCCTTCACCGGCGCCGATGTCCGCCGGGCCGGCCGCTTCGAGGTCGCCGACGGAGGAACGCTGTTTCTCGATGAGATCGGCGAATTGCCCCACAACCTCCAGGCCAAGCTCCTGCGCGTGCTCCAGGTCGGAGAATTCGAACGCCTCGGCAGCTCCAAAACCCTGACCTCGGATGTCCGCATCATCGCGGCGACCAACCGCGATCTCGAAAGCGAAGTGGCGGCCGGACGTTTTCGTGAAGACCTCTGGTATCGTCTGAACGTCTTTCCCTTGCTCGTCCCTCCGCTGCGCGAACGGCTCGAGGACATCCCGGCTTTGGTCGTGTTCTTCCTCGACCGCCTGGCTCACAAAACAGGAAGGAAATTGAGGCGCGTACCCCAGTCGGTCATGAACGCCCTGCAAGCCTACTCCTGGCCCGGCAACGTGCGTGAGCTGGATAACATCCTCCAGGTCCTCCAGGACCGCAGGTGGCGCATCGAGGGTGAGCAGGGAGCCGCCAGAGTTCTGGGGCTGAAGGCAAGCACCTTGCGAGCCAGACTCCGGCGGCACGGATTGATTCGGCCGAAGCCACAAGCCCGCCATATTTGGTGATGTCCGCCATATAGTGCGGGCTTGGCCCCAGGGGGGTCCTCACAATCGCTCAAAATCATACGGCAAGAGCTTCATTAACAACAGGTTATATTTATCGTCAATTTGACTGTAATTAGGCACGTAACTTGTTAAGATAATCGTGAGATGTTTAGCTCCAATCTCCTTAGGGATTAGGGTCTCCCCCCGAGGCCTGAGCGACATGACGCGTGTCGGAACCACCCCCGATGTTTCCCTCCTCCGACACGATGTTCAAGGGGAGCCGTAATCACGGCTCCCCTTCTTGTTCTCATCAGTCCGGTTTCTAGCGGGAAAAGAACGCCCTCACGTCGGCGAGAGCCTGGGTGTTGAGGATCTGGCGGCAG
>Ga0180007_10005512_pt1 | contig 12749 bp, 7 predicted proteins | sample MM_PC_MetaG_FD_121122 | JGI IMG/M metagenome (GOLD analysis project Ga0180007, IMG submission 121122) | Groundwater microbial communities from the Aspo Hard Rock Laboratory (HRL) deep subsurface site, Sweden - MM_PC_MetaG | ecosystem: Environmental > Aquatic > Deep subsurface > Groundwater... | reverse complement strand
TATTTTTCTCCAGTCGCTTAAAAGCGACGGCAATTGCCGTTTACTTTAGTAAACTGATTTTAGAAAAACAAAAATTATAATGGCTTTAGCCACATTTGGATCATTAAGTTGACAGCATTGCTTTTTAAGAGAGGGATTTAGGGTGAGTTCTTTATTTTTCACACAGCCTCTAAAGAAAATGGCAAAGTTTTATCTTTGCCATTTTGCTAAATAAACTAATTTATTTGTTCCTAACATCTTAAGTCTAACATCTTGTGTCTTGATTCTTGATTCTAGAATCTACTATCTTTCTTCTAATAAATACTCATTAATTGCAGCAGCTGCTTTTCTTCCTTCGCCCATTGCAAGAATTACGGTTGCGGCTCCAAGTACAATATCGCCACCAGCATAAATTCCATCAATTGAGGTTTTCATTTTATCATCAACAATCAAATTTCCCCATTTGTTTACTGTAAGTTCTGGAGTTGTTTGGCTGACTAATGGATTACTTCCATTTCCAATTGCGACAATTACAGTATCAACATCGAGCATAAATTCACTGCCTTCAATTACAACTGGACGGCGGCGACCTGATGAATCTGGCTCACCAAGTTCATATCGCAAACATTCCATTCCAACAACACGACTTTTTTCATTACCTTTTATACTTTTTGCATTTTGTAGGAATAAAAACTGAACGCCTTCTTCTTTTGCATGTTCAACTTCTTCAACACGAGCTGGCATTTCAACTTCCGTTCGGCGATAAACAACATAAACATTTTCGGCACCGAGTCTTAAAGCCATTCTGGCAGAATCCATTGCCACATTTCCACCACCAAGAACAGCAACATTTTTGGAATGGAAAAATGGAGTATCGGAATGTTCTTCGTCATAAGCTTTCATTAAATTAGCGCGAGTTAAATATTCGTTAGCAGAAAAAACTCCAACAAGATTTTCACCTGCAATACCCATAAACATTGGAAGTCCTGCACCAGTACCAATAAATACAGAATCAAAACCATCTTTTTTCATTAAATCAAGTAATTTACGAGTTCTTCCAACCACAAAATTTTTCTGGAATTTTACACCCATTTTTTCAAGTGTGGAAACCTCTTGGTCAATTATATCATTTGGAAGTCTAAATTCTGGAATTCCATAACGCATAACTCCACCAAGTTTGTGGAATGCTTCAAAAAGAGTAACATCATGACCTTCGCGGCGAACATCGGCTGCAACTACAAGTCCTGCTGGACCACTTCCAACAATAGCCACTTTTTTGCCTGTTTCTGGTTTTACAATTGGAGGTTTAATTGTGCCTTGCTCACGTTCCCAATCGGCAACAAATCTTTCAAGCCTACCAATTGCAACAGCTTTATCAACACTTTTGTTGAATTTTCCAGTTGCACAATTAAGTTGGCACTGAGTTTCTTGAGGACAAACTCTTCCGCAAATTGAAGGAAGCAGGGAAGTCTCTTTTATAACATCAATTGCGCTTTGAAAATCATTTTCGGCAACGTGTTTTATAAATCCAGGAATATTTATTGAAACGGGGCAATCAGAAATACAAGATGGTTTTGCACATTGAATGCAACGCATTGCTTCAACTCGCGCTTGCTCAGCAGAATAACCCACAGCAACTTCTTCTAAATTGTATCTGCGAATATTTTCATCTTGGGCAGGCATCATTTGTGGAGGAATTGCTAATTGCTCTTTTTTAGTTAATGGAGTAGTTCTATTAAAAATTTGGTCAAATAATATTTTTACTTGTTCATTAATTTCTGCTTGTGAAAGGTGACTCATTTTTTCTCCTCTAATTTTGCTTCAAATTCTTTATCAACATTACATTTATGAAGTGCTTCGGTTTCAAGTCCTTTAAATGAACTTAAACGTGCCATCATGTTATCAAAATCAACCAAATGTCCGTCAAACTCTGGTCCATCAACACAAACAAATTTTACTTGATTTCCTACATTAACTCTGCAACCGCCGCACATTCCAGTGCCATCAACCATTATTGTGTTTAACGAAACTTGCGTAAAAACTCCATAAGGTTTTGTTGTTAAAGAGCAGAATTTCATCATAATTGGAGGTCCAATTGCAATTACCATATTTGGTTTTGTAGCTTCATTTTCGCAAATTTCTTTAAGTGGGGCAGTAACTAAATCTTTTCTTCCATAAGAACCGTCATCAGTACAAATAATTAAATTATCAGCAATTGCTTTCATTTCTTTTTCAAGAATAATTAAATCCTTATTTCTTGCACCAATTATTGTTGTAACTTCATTTCCAGCAGCTTTTAATGCTTGCGCAATTGGATGCAAAGGAGCAACACCAATTCCGCCACCGACGCAGACAACTTTTCCAAAATTTTCAATATGTGTTGGTTTTCCCAAAGGTCCAACTAAAACAGGTAAATCATCACCAACATTAAATTGTGAAAGTTCTGTAGTGGTTTTTCCAACAACTTGAAAAATAAGCGTAATTGAACCTTCGGCTTCGTTTGCATCCGCAATTGTTAGTGGAATACGTTCGCCAAATTCTTCATTTGTTTGAAGTATAATAAACTGTCCAGCTTTTCTTTCTTCAACAATTAGCGGTGCATGAACTCGCATTAAATAAACATCTGCTGATAATTGTTCTTTGTGGAGTATTTTTGCCATTGGTAAATCCTATTGGTTATATGTAAAACTTTGTTTTTATTATTATACAGTATAAAATTACCAAATTATGCTTACTTAGAAAAGAGGTGTTTTTTGTTATTTAAGATTATTTGCTTTCAAAAAAAAGATAAGGTATACTTTAAGGATGTTTTTATTATATTTAGTTAAAATATTTCAATAATAATAATTTACTAACTATGAGGTAGGAATGAAAAAAATAGCAATACTTGTTTTAATATTTTCATCGGTTATATTCGCACAGGCTTCGCTCCAAAAGTCATCACCTAGTTCAAACATGACTTTTTTTGAAATTCAAAAGGAGTTTAATGAATTTGAAAAAGAACAAGAAATAGTTCACGGATATACTTATAAAAATGGAGTTAAGAGTAAAGCTCCAAATTGGAAAATATTCAAGAGGGAAGAGTGGTTATGGGAAAATAGAATTAACACACAAACAGGTGAATTTCCTAAAACTAATTCTATAGCTGAGTATAAAAAATATAAACTAAATAAATCATTAAAAAAAGAAACAAGTTTAAATGAAAGTTGGACTAATCTTGGCACAAACAGTTCAACAGGTGGTTATGCTGGTATTGGTAGAATTAATTGTATTGCTTTTCACCCAACAGATGTAAATACTTTTTGGGTTGGTAGCCCTTCAGGTGGAATATGGAAAACTACAGATGGTGGAAGTAATTGGACTATTCTTAATAATAATATGTCTGTTCTTGGAGTTAGTGATATTGCTATTCCTAGTGACTATACAATATCTAATACAATTTACATTATGACTGGTGATAGAGATGGTGGGAGCATGTGGTCATTAAGTGGTGGACAAGGTGCCGATAATGTTAGTCAAGGTGTTTATAAATCTACTGATGACGGAATAACATGGGTTGCAACGGGGTTATCAATTGCTGCTACATCAAATGCAAAAATGGGGAGATTGTTATTAGCATCAAATAACACAACTTTATATGCTTCCATTTATCTTGATGGTATTTATAAATCAATAGATAGTGGTATCAGCTGGTCTAAAGTGGCTAATATTTCTTATAGCTATGTAATTGATATGGAATTTAAACCTGGAGATGATAATACAATCTATGCATCTACAGTTAGCATTTATTCAAATGTTAACACTTATATATATAGAACTACTGATGGCGGAAGCACATGGGCTGGAACTGCTGCAAGTGGATTTTCAAATATCAATTACGAATTTATGGGGCCAATAGGTTCCGGAAGAATAGAACTTGCTGTAACTGCTGCTGATCCAACTTATGTGTATGCCATTGTTGCTGCTGGTAGTACACTATATGGTATTTATAAATCAACCGATAGTGGGGATAATTTTGTTCAAGTATTCAATGGGACTATTAGTGGAAATTTTCTGTTAGGTTATTACAGTGACGGTTCAGTTGATGGTGGACAAGGAAAATATGACCTATGCATTGCTGCTTCTCCTAGCGTTGCCAATACAGTATACATTGGTGGAGTAAACACTTGGAAAACTACAGATGGTGGAACCAATTGGGTTATAAATAATATGTGGACTTCCAGTACAACGTACAACAAAAGTGCTGCTCCAGTTGTTCATGCTGATAAACATGCTTTAGAATATCAACCGGTTTCAGGAGCATTATTTGAAGGCAACGATGGTGGTATCTACAAAACAATGAATGGTGGAACTTCCTGGACAGATTTATCAAATGGATTAGTAATTAGTCAACTCTATAGAATTGGTGTTTCTCAAACTAGTAGTACTACTGTTTTAACTGGGTTACAGGATAATGGTTCAAAACTCTTTAGCGGTTCTTGGAGTGATGTTAAAGGTGGCGATGGAATGGAGTGTATTGTTGATTACTCCAATAGCAATTATATGTACGCAACCTATGTAGAGGGTCAAATAACAAGAAGTGTTAATGGATTTACTAATTGGACTACTGAAGTTGATATCTCAGCAAATATACCTGGCGGACAGCCAACAGGAGCATGGGTTACACCATATATTATTGACCCAAATAGTAGTTCAACACTTTATGCTGGTTATGAATATGTTTATAAAACAACTGATAGAGGTAATAATTGGACAACTATTTCTCAATCTTTAAGCTCTGGTGATAAATTAAGGTCTTTAGCAATTGCTCCATCAAATTCATTAGTGATGTATGCAGCAGATAAAACCCACATGTGGAAAACAACCGATGGAGGAGCAACTAATTGGACTTCAATTACACTTCCTTCAACATCAACAAGTGTTACATATATTGCTGTTCATCCAACAGACCCAAATACAGTATGGATAACTTATGGAGGTTATGTTGATGGACAAAAAGTTTACGAATCTACAGATGGTGGTACCAGTTGGGCTAGTGTTAGCACAGGCTTACCAAATATTCCAATAATGTGTGTTACGCATGATAATAGTGTAACATCAAAAAATATTCTTTTTGCTGGAACCGATCTTGGTGTTTATGCTAAGGATGGTTCAAGTGATTGGGTTGAGTATAATACAGGATTACCTAAAGTAGTTGTTACTGAACTTGAAATATTTTATAACAGTAGCGGTGCAGATAAGTTAAGAGCTGGAACATATGGACGAGGATTGTGGGAAACTGATATTTTAGCTCCTCTTCCAGTAGAATTAACTTCCTTTACATCAAACCAAAAAGACAATAGTGTTATTCTAAATTGGACAACTGCTACAGAAGTAAATAATTACGGCTTTGAAATTGAGGTTTCGACAAGCTCAACCACCAATGGGGCAATGAGTTGGTCGAAATGCGGCTTTGTTGAAGGACATGGGAATAGCAATTCTGTAAAATACTACAGCTATGTCGATACTAAGGCAGAAGGCGGAAATCTTAAATACAGATTAAAGCAAATTGATACAGATGGTAGTTTTGAATATTCTGAGGTAATAAGTTTATTATTTGATAAAACTTATAAATATGCATTGGAACAAAATCATCCTAATCCTTTTAACCCAACTACAACTTTAAGTTACACTGTACCTAATAATAGCAAGGTTTCTGTTGTAATTTATAATACATTGGGTCAAAAAGTTGTTGAATTATTTAGTGGAAATCAGAATACTGGTAAGCATTCGGTAACATGGAATGCAACTGGATTTAGTAGTGGAACATACTTTGCAAGATTTACAGCAACATCCTTAAAAAACAACGAAGTGTTTTCACAAGTTAAAAAATTGTTGTTGATAAAATAATTCTTGTTCTTAATTCTTGCTCTAAATAATGGTTTTATTTAGAGCAGGAGATTTGGTTTAAATACTGGTAACTACGAATAAAGTAAAAAAATGTTATTTATTAAATAATTTATGGCAAGTTATGAACAACAAAATACTTCTATTTCTATTTTTATTGCTTAGTACATCATTTTCGCAAGTTGCTGATAATTATTTTCCACAGCAAACTGGTTATAAATGGTATTATGAAATTACGCCATTGGATTCTGTAAATAAGCCGATGACTTCTTTTACGACTGTTAGGATTGATTCTTTTGTAGTTGAAGATTCGTTTTATGGCAAAATGTCAAATTTGGCTGTGTCAAAATCCGGGACAATAAATACTATTAATTATCTCCCATATTTTGATTCACTTTTTGTAAATATTGAAAGTAGTGTTATATCAAAACATTTATCATTTCTTGGCAAAATTGATACAAATATTATTAGTGATCCAGAATTTATTAAGTATATGAATGAAATTGAAGGTTGGTATCCAATTTATCAATTTTCGGATGGTGTTAAACGGCAATACACTCTATTTCAAAAAGATACCACAATTACTTTCGATTCAACACAGTTTCCAATTAGAATTGAATTTTATGGAAAGCAAGAAAGTGACGAAACAATCACTTCCGAAATTGGCGAGTTCGTTTGCAAAAAATTTGTTATTTCTTTTCAATTAAGCTATTTACTTACTGTTTATCCGTTTCCAACAGTTCCTATTCCATTATTAACCATCCCAGATACTGTGTGGATTGCTCCAGAAAGATGGATTGTTCAGGAAATAACTCCTTCAATTGTGCTTGATTTAACAAAAGTTGGAGGTGACATTTATTCTGTGCCTGGTTATCAAAAAATGTCAATTAGCGAAATAAAAACGGATGTTGACGAAAATAAAGTGTTATTATCAGAATATAATCTTGAACAGAATTATCCAAATCCCTTTAATCCAAGTACAACAGTAAGTTACAATATTCCAGAAAACTCAAAAGTTAAAATTGAAATTTATAATGCATTAGGTCAAAAAATTGATGAATTAGTTAATTCAAATCAAAATGGTGGTAAATATTCAGTAACTTGGAATGCAACTGGATTAACTAGTGGAATTTATTTCGCAAAACTTAATGCCACCTCCTTAAAAACTAGCGAAACATTTTTTGAAGTTAAAAAACTATTGTTGATGAAATAAGTAGCTCTTTTTGTGAAATTGAAATTAGTTAGCCATAAACCCCCGAGGTTTTCTACCAAAGCAATGTTGTCAACTTAAGCTGTCGTCATTCCGTGATGTTTCCCGTGTAAATACATCACGGGACAGGCTTACGCGGAATCTAATTTTTGGCTAAGATTCCCAACAAGAGCATTTGGGAATGACATAACTTAAAAGTATTTTCTTAAATTGACAGCATTGGCTCCCAAAGGGGTGTCAATGACAAAATCTCCAAGGTTTAACTTCTAAATTATAATATGAATTAAAAGTATTCCTTTCTATCTTTGCAGTCTTGTTTTTAAATAAAAAAGTGAATTTAATGAAATTTCAAAAATTAACAATATTAATTAGTCTTCTATTACTTTCCATAAATATTTTTGCACAAAGCGACTATTATTCTGGAACTGATGGGTTAAACGGAACAGCTTTAAAAGCCATTTTACATAGCAAAGTTAGAAGTCATATTAGATTTCCATATACTTCAAGTTCAACAGACGTTTGGGATATTTTGAAACAAACTGACCGCGACCCAAATAATTCGGCAAATGTATTGCTTTTATACACAAATTATTCTGTTAATGCGGCACAAGAATATAATAACAATACTGGTTGGAATAGGGAACACGTTTGGGCAAATTCACATGGCTTTCCAAACAGCGGAGATACTGCTTACACAGATGTTCATCATTTGCGACCATCGGATATAAACACAAACGCAACTCGTGGAAATAAGGATTTTGATTATGGTGGTACTTCGGTTGCAACTTTGGATAACCATTATGATAGCGATTCGTGGGAACCGCGTGATGATATTAAAGGCGATATTGCAAGAATGATGCTTTATATGACTGTAAGATATGAAGATAGCAATACTTATGATTTAGAATTAGTTGATTATACTCCATCTTCTGGTTCTAATTTTGGCAAAAAATCTACTTTGTTGGAATGGAACAGAATTGACCCAGTTAGTGCTTTTGAGCGAAATAGAAATAGAGTTATTTATAAATTCCAAAAAAATTATAATCCGTTTGTAGATCATCCTGAATTTGCGGATAGGGTTTACAACTCGGATAAACTAATAGTTGAAAGTGCTGAACAGGTAGGAAATAGTTTAGTCCTTTCATTTTCAAAAGAGCTAAATTCATCAGATGCGGAAAGAGCATCCAACTACCAAATTGATATACTCGGAAATCCTACATCAGTTATTACAAATTTTGGTGGAGATACAAAGAAAGTATCGCTTTCGTTTTCCGAAAGTTTTATTGACACATTTTATAATGTCAGAGTTTCAAATTTAACATCGCTAACTGGCGAATCAATAATTCCAAATTCTATTGCATTGTTTGTTGCAAATGAAACTACTCAAATTGATACAACTTCTCCAACAGTTCCTACTAATTTGGTTGCCACAAGGAAGGATGATAGCATTGAATTAACTTGGGATTTAAACACAGAAATGGATTTATCACATTATTCAATTTATAAAGGTGCTATTCAGAATTTTACTCCAAGTCAATACACACTTTTAGCAACTAGTACTACAAATTCATTTAATGATGAAACAATTGTGGATTATCGTGTGTATTACAAAATTTCTGCTGTTGATATTAGTGGAAATGAAAGTGGATATTCTAACGAAGCTTCAATTCTTGTGAGTGTTAAAGATAAAAAAAGTATTCCAACAAAATTCTCATTGAATCAGAATTATCCAAACCCGTTTAATCCGAGTACAACAATTAAATACTCAATTCCATCTGTTCAAACAAGTGGCTTAGTTACACTAAAAGTGTATAACATTCTTGGAATGGAAATAGCAACTCTTGTCAACAAAGTCCAATCTGCTGGAAATTATAGCGTTGTGTTTGATGCTTCAAAACTTGGTACTGGAATTTACTTTTACTCTTTAAATTATGGTAAATTTTCACAGACAAAGAAAATGACAGTTTTGAAATAGAAGATAAATATTTGTTAGCTATGCAAGGGGTGAGGCTAATGAATGCAATGCTGTCAACTTAAGAAAATACTTTTAAGCTATGTCATTCCCAAATGCTCTTGTTGGGAATCTTAGCCAAAAATTAGATTCCGCGAAAGAACATCTCGGAATGACCAAAGCTTAAGTTGACAGCACTGCTAATGAATGGAGTGATATTGATATTGCTTTAGTTTCTGATGAATTTGAAGGAATTCGATTTCACGATAGAAATAAAATTCGTAAAATAACCATTTCTATTAGTTCCGACTTAGAAGTGTTACCATTTAATACAAGTCTATTTAATAAGAATGATCCGCTTGTAAAAGAAATTATTAACACAGGCGTTAGACTTGTATAATTTTACCAAAAGTTATATGATTAAGCGTTTTATTTCAATTTAACCTACAATAAATTTTATCTAACTGAAAGATTGCTTCGGGATAAAACTCCTCGCAATGACTATTTAATATTAAATAAAATCCAAATTAAATAACAAAGTTTTAATAAATTATTGGAATATTATTATATATTTTTATATTTTCTTTTGGGTTTTTGATATTTATTTCCAAAAATATAATGCTCACTGATTTAACAGAAACTTAACATAAACTTATAATGATAATTTTTAATTTACAGTGAATAAAATATATCTTTCTTTAAACAATAAATGGAGGGTGTTATGAAAAAAATAACTCTACTATTTTTACTTCTTTTTGGTTTTATATCGGTTGTGTTTGGGCAGACGTTATTAATAAGCCAAGTAGCAGATCCAAATGATATTTATCAAGCAAGATTTGTCGAAATTCATAATTTATCTGGAGCAGAAATAGATTTTGATGTTGTTGACTGGTATTTGGCTCGATATTCAAATAATAATGCAACTTCTAGTGATATTAAATTATCTGGGGTTATTGCCATAGATGGATATTATGTGGTTGCATATAATCAATTGTATTTTAGTGATGCATATGGTTTCAGCCCAAATCTTGTAAGTGGGTTTATTAATGGAAATGGTAATGATACCTATGCATTATATGTTGGTGGAAATTCTGTGACTGGAACACTTCTTGATATTTATGGTGAAATTGGAGTTGATGGAACCGGTGAACCTTGGGAATACTTAGATGGTGCATCAAAAAGAAATAGTTCTGTAACTTCTGCTAATACTATTTGGACTGCTTCTGAATGGACTATTACTAGACCAGCAGCAACTACCGATTTAGCTCCTCTCCCTGTCCAATTAACCTCATTCACAGCAAACACGACAAAAACTGGAGTAGTTTTGAATTGGGCAACAGCAACAGAAGTAAATAATTATGGATTTGAAATTGAAAGTCAGATTCTGAACCAAGTTCAGAATGACAAGAGTTTATGGGAAAAAGTTGGATTTGTGGAAGGACATGGAAACAGTAATTCTCCAAAAGAGTATTCATTTGTTGACCCAGTGGTAGCTGAGCGGAGTCGAAGCTATAGATTAAAACAAATAGATTTTAATGGTGGCTATGAATATTCTGATATTGTAACTGTGAGTGAAAGTTTGGCGAAAACAGAATTGTTTCAAAATAGTCCAAATCCTTTTAATCCAAGTACAAAAATTAGCTTTTCTTTAGCAGAAGCTGGCAAAGTAAATGTATCAGTTTACAATGTAATTGGACAAAAAGTAGCCGAATTAGTGAATAAAAATATGGAATCTGGAATTCATAATGTTGATTTCAATGCATCAAAATTATCAAGTGGATTTTATATATACAAGTTGGAAACTCCAAACTTTGTAAAAACAATGAAAATGATACTTATTAAATAATTTAAAATATTCTAAAAAGGAGTAATTATTAAAGTTGCTCCTTTTATAGAATTAGGGGCAATGTTATGAATATTTTTCCACTAATAAATAAAGACCAGCACCAAAGAGAAAAAATAAATAATATGAAGATTCAAATCCCATCAGCATGGTGGACTTCAAATTATTCATTTAATTTAGCAGATGAACAAAAACCTCTTATTCATTTAAATAGAAAACTCAATATCAGTAATATTCCGCCAACACCAGGTTGGGATATTAAAAAAGGGGACTACAGAGCTAAAGTAACAAAAGTTAGTAGTAAGGATTATGTTTATCATCGTGATCTTAAACTAAAGATAATAAAGTATTCATTATATCCAGTTGTTATTATTACAATTCTTTTAATAGCAAAAGTTTCTGAGTATTTATCACGGATATAAATAGTGCATCTTAAAATAATGAATCTGTAATTTCGAACTCGTACATCAGCCGTCCAATGCTGTTAACTTTGGAGAGTATTTTTTTGCATTTCATTCCCAAATACTTTTCCAGTTTTCAGTATTTGGACACCTGAACTATTTAAGAACATTGTTGTAATTTAGCCTATTTCTCATACAGGTTTACAAGTTTGTAAGTATCGGCTTTGCGATTCGGCGAATTGCACTACATTGTAGCTCGAATCGCTGATTCGAGAGCTCTGCCATAAAGTGGATTTCGTGTAAATCTGCTGTTAACTAAGGAGAATATTTTGATAGTACGTCATTCCCAAATGCTTTTCCAGTTATCAGTATTTGGACACCTCAACTTTTTAAGAACATTGTTGTAATTTAGCCTATTTCTTATACAGTTTTACAAGTTTGTAGTATCGGCTTTGCGATTCGGCGAATCGCACTACATTGTAGCTCGAATCGCTGATTCGAGAGCTCTGCCAAAAAGTGAATTTCGTGTAAATCTGTCCCGTGATGCAATGCTGTTAACTAAGGAGAATATTTTGATAGTACGTCATTCCCAAATGCTTTTCCAGTTATCAGTATTGGGACACCTCAACTTTTTAAGAACATTGTTGTAATTTAGCCTATTTCTCATACAGTTTTACAAGTTTGTAAGTATCGGGGCTTTGCGATTCGGCGAATCGCACTACATTTTAGCTCGAATCGCTGATTCGAGAGCTCTGCCAAAAAGTGGATTTCGTGTAAATCTGCTGTTAACTTTGGAGAGTATTTTTTTTTGCATGTCATTCCCAAATACTTTTCCAGTTATCAGTATTTGGACACCTCAATTTTTTAAGAACATTGTTGTAATTTAACCGATTCTTATACAGTTTTACAAGTTTGTAAGTATCGGCTTTGCGATTCGGCGAATCGCACTACATTTTAGCTCGAATCGCTGATTCGAGAGCTCTGCCAAAAAGTGGATTTCGTGTAAATCTGTCCCGTGATGCAATGCTGTTAACTAAGGAGAATATTTTTATAGTATGTCATTCCCAAATGCTTTTCCAGTTATCAGTATTTGGACACCTGAACTTTTTAAGAACATTGTTGTAATTTAGCCGATTCTCATACAGGTTTACAAGTTTGTAAGTATCGGCTTTGCGATTCGGCGAATCGCACTACATTGTAGCTCGAATCGCTGATTCGAGAGCTCTGCCATAAAGTTGATTTCGTGTAAACATCACGGAATGGCAAAAGCTGAAGTTTACTGCATTGGTGAGGTTCGCAAAGCAGAATCGAATTGTGAGAAATGACAAAGAGATAAATAATTAATTTGCAGAAACTCTAATCTACATTGTAATGAATTATCGGCTACATATTATTTTGATGTGCTAGGCATAATAATTAGCCAATCTAAAAAAGAAAAAATCTTTATCTCTAGTACCATTATTTGAAGAAATAAATTTC
>Ga0180007_10005511_pt1 | contig 12750 bp, 12 predicted proteins | sample MM_PC_MetaG_FD_121122 | JGI IMG/M metagenome (GOLD analysis project Ga0180007, IMG submission 121122) | Groundwater microbial communities from the Aspo Hard Rock Laboratory (HRL) deep subsurface site, Sweden - MM_PC_MetaG | ecosystem: Environmental > Aquatic > Deep subsurface > Groundwater... | reverse complement strand
GATTTTAATTTCAAGCGTTCTTGAGCGAAGCGAAAGGTTCTTATAATTAAATTACCTTAAAAAATTATATATGATGATTTTAATTTCAAGCGTTCTTGAGCGAAGCGAAAGGTTCTTATAATTGAATTACGTTAATTTAAATATATGACAAATTCAATTTCAAGGTTCTGCCGAGCGTTAGCGAGGCGGGTTCTTATCTTATGGACTTAAGAGAAAAAGTTCAAAAGGACTTGCAGGAATCTCTCAAGAACAAGCAAGAGAGGAAGCTTTCTATCCTGCGCCTTCTTTTAGACGGCATTATCAAAAAGGAGAAAGAAAAAAGAGCCGGGCTAAAAGAGGCCAAAGACGAAGCGGAACTTATTGAAAAGAGCCGGCTTACAGACCAGGAAGTTCTTCCAGTGATTTCTTCTTTGGTCAAAAAGTCCAAAGAAGCGATTGAGCAATTTGAGGCCGGCGGGAGGCCGGAGTCAGCTGATAAGGAAAAACAAGAAATGGAAATTCTGAATCAATATTTGCCTGAACAGATGCCGGCAGAGGAAATCAGGAGATTAGCCGAAGAAGCGATAAAGGAAGTTAAAGCGGAGTCGCTGAAAGATATGGGCAAAATAATGAGTGTTTTGATGCCGAAAATCCAGGGCCGGGCAGACGGGGCAATTGTGAGCGCGATGGTGAAAGAGTTATTGACCAAATAGTTCTATTATATGATTGAAATTAATAACCTTACCAAATCTTCTATCATAGATAAAAGGTTATTAAGAAGAATAGGAGAAAAGGTTTTGAAAACAGAAAGACCGGCAGAGGAATGGAATGTTTCTGTGGTTTTTGCAAATAAAGCCAGGATGGCGGAATTAAACCGCATTTATCGGGGGAAAGATGAGTCCACAGATGTGTTGTCTTTTGCGAGCGACAATTATCCGGAGGAACTGGCCGGTCTGCCAAGGAGCTTGGGAGAAATAATAATTTGCCCTTCGGAAATCCGTTTTGATAAAAAAACCGGTTTGCCGCATATTTTCATCCACGGCCTTTTGCATCTTTTGGGCTATGACCATAAAGACCAAAAAGAGGCAAAAATTATGCAGGCCAAAGAGCAAGAATATTTAACTTTTTTTAAAAAATAACAACATGGCTCGGACTCATAACATAGTAAGCGCGCTTGACATTGGTTCTGGGTATATCAAAGGAATGGTTGCCCAGAGAAAAAGAGAGGGGGAAAAGGTGGCGGTGCTTTCGATTGCGAGCGTGCTGTCCGACGGCATGAAAAGAGGAGTGGTGATAGACGCTGATGTGGTTTCTGACAAAATCAATCATGTTTTAACGAAACTCAATAACGAGGTCAGGCCCCATCGCATCAAAGATGTTTTTATTAATATCGGAGGCGCTCATATTATCTCCGAACACGGGCATGGCGCAGTGGCAATTTCCAGAGCGGACCAAAGGGTTTCGCCAGACGATATGGATAGGGTGACGGAAGAGGCGAAAACAAATATTCTGGCCAATCTCACTTCCAATCAGGAGATTCTGGACACTTTTCCCAAGGAGTTTATCGTGGACAGCGAAGCCGGACTTAAAGATGTTGTCGGGATGAAAGGAATCAAGCTGGAAGTAAATGCTTTGGCAGTGTGCGCCTTCTCCCCCTATTTGAATAAGCTCGTTGAGGCCGTAATGGCAGCCGGAGTCGAGAGAATCGCTGAAGTTATTCCCTCTCCTTTGGCGTCTGCCAGGGCGCTTTTGACTCCCCAGCAGAAGGAGTTAGGCACAGCCCTTATAGATATTGGAGCCGAGACAACGGGATTGGCGGTGTTTGAGGATAGAAACCTGATTCATTTGGCTGTTTTGCCGGTCGGGTCCGCTCATATTACCCGGGATATAGCGATTGCCCTGCAGGCGGATATAAACGTCGCCGAAGAGATTAAGAGCAAGTTTGGTTCATATATTTTCCAAAATAAGACGAAAAAGGAGAAAATCAGCATAAATAAAGAGGAAGAGTTTGTTTTTGATACTAAAAAAATGATTAAAGCCGGTCGGGCCAGAGTGACAGAAATTTTTGATTTAATAAACAAAGAATTGAAAAAGATAGGCAAACAAAAGGCGCTTCCGGCTGGCGTGATTTTGGCCGGCGGCGGCGCTAAATTGCCGGGAATCGTTAATTTCGCGAAAAGCGAATTGGAATTGCCGGTGCGGAAGGGCGTTATCAAAAATTTCTTCGGCTTGGAAGAAAATCTTAGTTACAGTGTTTTATGCGGGCTGATATTAAGCGGATTGGGAGAAGGGGGAGGAGATAATTCTTTCTTTAGCAATGGATTTGGTTCGAAAATTAAAAAGCTTTTCAGGGTTTTTATCCCCTGATTGCTGAATAATGAAAACAGGCGCGAGAATAAAAGTAGTGGGCGTGGGCGGTTCGGGAGGAAATGCCATCTCCCGGATGGCTAAATGCAAAGTTCAGGGCGTGGAATTGATCGCCCTTAATTGCGATGCGCAGGATATAAAGAAAACAAAAGCCCATAAGAAAATTCAAATCGGGGAAAAATTGACCCGGGGGCTCGGGGCCGGAATGAACCCAAGGATAGGGAAGGAGGCGGCAGAGGAAAGCCGGGGACTGATAGAGGGGGCGCTGAAAGGGAGCGATATTGTTTTTGTTGTCTGCGGTCTGGGAGGCGGGACCGGAACCGGAGCGGCTCCCTTGGTGGCAGAAATTGCCAAAGGACTTGGTGCTTTGACAATCGGGGCGGTCACTTTGCCCTTTTCTTTTGAAGGAGCCCAAAGAAGAGCGATTGCCAAAATGGGTCAGGGGAGAATAAAAAGCAGGGTGGATACCCTTTTCGTCATACCTAATGACAAACTTCTCGCCCAAATAGACGAGAAGACCACGCTTCTTTCCGCTTTCTGGATTTGCGACGAGGTTTTAAGGCAGGCGGTGCAGGGTATCTCCGACTTGATAGTCAGGCCGGGCATTATCAATGTGGATTTTGCGGATGTTAAGGCAATAATGAGCAATTCGGGCAATGCCCTTTTCGGAGTAGGCAAGGCAGAGGGAGACGATAAGATTGTGAAAGCCGCTGATATGGCAATTCACTCTTCTTTTTTGGATTTCGGCATTCAAGGCGCAAGAAAAGTTTTGTTCAATATTACCGGCGGGAAGAATTTATCTTTAACAGAAGTCCAGCAGGCCGCTAAGATTATCACCAAAAATTCTTCTGCCACCCGCGTTATTTTCGGCGCCATAGAAGACCGAAAACTCAAACCCAATGAAGTGAAAATCACCTTGATTGCGGCCGGAGTGGAATAATCAATAATCAATAATCAATAATCAATAATCATTAATCACTTGCCCGCCTCGGGCGGGTTAATCAATATGGGTATTGGATGGAGAAATCAAAAACGGCTTATTAGAAAATTAAAGAAAAGAGGCATCGTGAAAAGACGGCCGAAGAAGAAATAAATGTTAAACTTATAAAAATAATTAATTATAACAATTATTATGGATGAACAAGGATTTTCTAATAATCAAATCACAACGCCTTCAACCCCTTTTCGGCCACGGGAAACACGAAAACTATCTGGGGTTGGGGAACTTTTTAAGGAAAGTTTTAGGGTTTGTAAAGATAGGATAAGGACCTTTTTAGGCGTAGCGGTTATTTCAATCTTGGGTTATATTGTTATCGCTTTTATGTCTATAGCCGGCTTTTTGTCTTTAGCGTTCGCTCTATCATTAGGAAAATGGTTTATACCAATCCTTATAGCAATTATCCTTTTACTGGTGCTTGTATTTGTTGAGCTTTGGCCTCTACTTGCAATAGTTTATGCCGTAGAAGGAAGAAAGCAGAGAAGAGGGGTTAAAGAATCATTAAAAAAGGGATGGAAGAAAATCCACTCTCTATTTTGGATTCTTTTATTACAGAGCATCCTTGCTGAATTGGGCTTCATAATAGTTTTATTAATGAGCATTGTTTCTGCGCCAACATTGCTTTTTATCCCTCTTCTTATCGCCGCCGCAGTATGGTCTCTTATAGTTTGGACATGGTTTGTATTAGCCATACCTATTTTAGTAGCAGAAAATTTGAAGGGCACGGTGGCCCTTGTGAGAAGCAAACAATTATTAAAAGGAAATTGGGGAAGCGTTTTTTGGCGGTTATTTGTGATGAGCATATTTATCGGAGGAATCGCTTGGTTAGGAGGCGCAGCGTTTGGTTTAGTGCCTTATGGCTATATCCCTGATGGGATTTTAAACATTTTTCTGCTTTTCTTTATATTAACCTTTCTGTTTTTACTTTATGAAGATTTGAAAAAAATAGAGATAGAAAGCATTTTGCCTGGCGAAAGATCGGATACAAATTAAAGAAGGTTTCAAAAAAGATCCTTCCTCGACTATGAAGATTTTGCTGGGAGATAGATTGCGATGTTAGTATTTTTTATGGCAGGACTTTTGTCAAAGGTTTAACCTTTGACAGATTTGACACAGAAATTAAAAGCGGCCTATAACGGGAGCTCAGACATTGACCACTTTATTTGGATTTGTTAATATTAAGAATAATGAACAAAGTCATTGCTATTCCAAGAGATTTATCAAAGACAGGAGATTTAGTGGTAATGCCCCGAGATGAATACGAGGAGTTTTTGCGCTTGAAAAAAATTATTTCTTTGGTGGAGTCGACTTTATCTGAAAAGAAAGCGATCAAAGCCGGACGAAAAGAAATTCGAGAAGGAAAATATTTAACTCTCTCTCAATTAAAGAATGAGATGGAAGGTTAAAATTGCCCACAGTGCCTTAAAATCAATGAAGCGATTCCCCAAACAAGACGCAAACCGTCTTTTGTTTGTTTTGGAAGAATTTCAAACAAACCCCTATCAGGGAGACATTGAGAAGATTAAAGGAGAAGATAATGTCTGGCGAATAAGAGTTGGCACATACAGGATTCTTTATGAAGTATTTCCGAGTGAAAAATCTGTTGAGGTTTTTAGGGTTGAGAGACGCTCTACCAATACTTATAAAAAAAGATAATTTACCTTAAAGTTTTTTGGTTGCCAGTTTTTATCAAAGGTTAAATTTGCCAAAGGTTAACTCCTTGACAGGATATCGGGCTTTAGTTCGGATAAATAATTATTAATTTTTACAATATGGGAATCGGATGGAGAAATCAAAAACGACTTATTAGAAAATTAAAGAAAAGAGGCATTATTAAAAAGAAGAGGAAGAAAAAATAGCGAGATAGCAAAAATCGCCGATTTTTGGAATAAGATTGGAATAAAGAGGCGATTTTTTGGTAAAGAACCGGGGAAAAAAGAGTTATGGCAGCAGAATTAAAAAATTTTTGTATGAAAATCGCTTATTTTATCGGCACTCTCAAAAAAGAAGACGGCGTGACCCGCGTGCTTTTATCTCTTATAAATGAAGGCCTTAAAAAAGGCGTCCAATCCATTATTATTACTGGCTGGGCAGAGGATGTTTCTCTGTCTCCGGTCCCGGTTATCAAGATTCCTTCAATAGTATTCCCGCTTTATAGGGCTTATCGTCTTTCTTTGCCCGGCACCAGGAAGTTTCAAAAGCAACTGGACGAATTTAAGCCGGACATCATCCACCTTCACAGTCCGGATACTATTGCCTGGTCCGCTTTAAAATACGCCAAGAGACGCCGTATTCCGATTGTCGCCACTCATAATACCGATTTTTGTAAATATTTCGTCTACTATAATCTCGGTTTTCTTAGACCATTCGCTTGGTTTTTGTTGAGGAGGTTGTATAAACAGATGAGTTTTACCACCACCCCTTCGCAAGTTATGGCGCAGGAACTTATTGACCATCGGATACCAAATGTCCTAACCATTCCTTGGGGAGTGGATTTTGTCAATTTTGACATTTCTTTCCGTTCGCCAGATTGGAGACAAAAAATTATTCAAAATGAAAATAAATTAATTTTATTGTGCGTTTGTCGCCTTACTTGGGAGAAAGACCTGCGTACTTTAGCGGAAGCATACAAATTATTAAAGGCAAAAAGGAATGATTTTGTAATGGTCGTTGCGGGCGAAGGGCCGGTGCGCAAAGAATTAGAGCAACTTATGCCCGGTGTCATCTTCCTTGGCCATATTGAAGGAATTGAACTTTCGCAGGCATACGCTTCTTCAGATATATTCGTTTTTCCGTCAACCACAGAGACATTCGGGAATGTCACCATTGAAGCCATGGCCTCCGGGCTTGTTCCAGTGGTGGCTGATGCCGGCGGTTCAAAATCGCTGGTAAAAGACGGAGAAAACGGCTTTTTGACCAGGCCAAAAGAGGCGCCGGATATTTTTCAGAAAGTGAATATCTTGTTAGACGAGGCGGAGATTAGGGAAAGAATAAGGAGTGCATCTTTGGAATTTTCCAAAAATTTTGCCTGGGAAAAAGTTTTTAACAAACTTTTCCAAATGTATCTGCCATTACGAGGCCCGGCCTCGTAATTTCTGTTAAACGTCGGAAGCCACACCAGTATTGAGGATTCTCACTACGAGGCCCGGCCTCGTAATTTTTCCTGGTAATTTTTTAGTGGTTCGCCCAAGGCGGGCAAGCCCGCCTTGGGCGGGTTAAGTAAAAGTTTTCCACAAGAGACCCCTTTTTGACCGAAATCAGGAGTTAAGGTAATATAAAGACATTAAACACAATACTTGCTCCTTCACCGGGCAAGTTTATCCTATCAAGCCAATGACAAAGATTGTTAAAGTTAAAAAAAGGGACGGGAGTATTGTTGATTTTGAACAGGAAAAGATAGCCAAAGCCATTTATAAAGCCATCACTGCGACCGGCCAGGCGGATGGCGTTTTATCTAAAAAACTTTCCAAAAAAGTGTCGGATATTTTGGGCCGGCGCTTTAAGGAAGGCGAAATTCCGAATGTTGAGCAGGTTCAGGATATCGTGGAGGAGGTTTTAATCGCGGAAAATCTTACTGAAACAGCCCGGGCCTATATCCTTTACCGGGAGCAAAGGAGAATAACAAGGGAAGCGGTGGCGGCCAGCGAAGAAGCGGTTGACAGGGTTGACCAATATCTCGGAAAATTGGATTGGGAAGTTCGGGAAAATGCCAATATGACCTTTTCTTTGCAGGGCCTTAATCATTACGGCGTTTCATATATTGTCAAAAAGTATTGGCTCAATAAAATTTACCCGAAAGAAATCAGACAGGCAGTAGAGCATAATGATTTTCATATCCACAACCTGGATACCTTAGGGCTTTATTGCGCCGGATGGGACCTCTATGATCTTTTACTGCGCGGATTCGGCGGCGCGCCGGGAAAAGTGGAATCAAAACCGCCCAAACATTTCCGGGCTGTCTTGGGACAGGTGGTAAATTTTCTATACACTGTTCAAGGAGAAATCGCTGGAGCGGTGGCTTTTTCTAATTTTGACACCCTCTTGGCGCCTTTTATCCGTTATGACAATTTAAATTATGAGCAGGTCAAGCAATCCTTGCAGGAATTCTTGTTTAATATGGCGGTGCCGACGAGAGTGGGATTTCAGAATCCGTTTTCAAATATAACATTGGATTTAAAACCGTCGCCGGTCTTTTCCAGACAACCCGTTATCTGGGGAGGGAAGCCCCAAGAGGAAACATACGGCGAATTTGAGGAAGAGATGAGAATCTTTGATAAAGCGCTGTATGAAACGATGATTGAGGGGGACAAATACGGCCGGCCTTTCCATTTTCCGATTCCAACCATAAATATCACTAAAGATTTTCCCTGGGACGGTACGGTTTTTGATTTAATCTTTGAGGCCTCGGCAAAATACGGAATCAATTATTTCGCCAACTATATTAATTCCGATATGAGTCCAGAAGATGTCAGAAGTATGTGTTTAGAGGGAAGTCAGGAAATTTTAGTTAGGAATTCAAGAAAAATTAAAAGACTTTCCGTTAAAGAAGTAGCGGAGAATTATAAAGACGGAGAGTTTGACAAAGAAGGGTGGTCAGAATGTAAAAAAGAAGGGAGAATAGAAGGACTGTCCTTGAATCCAAAAACCTTAAAGTTAGAATGGGCTCCGATAAAGAGATTCTTAAAGATTAGCGATACCCGAGTAGTAGAAATTAGTAGCGTAGACGGCAGAAAAGCAATATTCTCATTAAACCACCCGGTGGCGGTTTATTGCCAACAAGGAATTGTGATGAAGTTCGCCAAAGATATTAAAAAAGGAGATTATCTCTTGGTTATTAAGAGAGCAGACGAGGGAGTTTTATCTAAAAAATATCAGAGCATTGAGGAATTCAGTTTCAATGAAGATTTGGCTAAAATATTAGGATATTTTGTGGCAGATGGAAATTATTTGTTTAAAAATAGGAAAAATTATGTTCATTTTGGAGAGCCGAGAGGCCTACAATTTACTTTTAAGACAGGGGATTTGGAAAATCTGAATTTAATAAGAGGACTAATTAAAAAAGTTTTTAATTTGGATTGTAAAGAGAAGCAAGACCCAAAATATAATACTTACTATCTTTATGTTTATAACACCAAATTAGCCAGAAAATTTTATAATGCAGGATTTAAAAAATATGGAAGATTGCCCCAGATTTTATTTAATTCTCCCCCCGATGTTATCAAAAGTTTTTTAGAATTTCACTTTAAGGGTGACGGCTATGATAGAAGGCAAGAAATCCATATAAATGATTTAGAATTATCTCGCGACCTTGTGTTGCTTTATTCTTTAATCGGGAAGCCCGTTACCTATAAATTAAGGAAAAAGAGCCAGATAATTTATTTGCAGCATGCTAAGTCAAAAATCAAACAAGGGAACGGATGCATTAATAATCCGATTTTGGCCGAAAGACTACCGGGGTGGATGGCAGTCTCTACCACCAAGGTGCCAGGACTGACTAAGTCTAGAACGACCGGGTCTAATACATTAGAAAAATACAGAGCTCATACTCAAGAGAGTTTAAAAATCAAGAATAGCAATATTTATTTGACTAGAGCGCAGGAAATTAAAATTAAAAAATATAAAAAACCAATAGAGTTTTACGATATAGAACTTCAAAAAAACCATCTTTTTCTGCATTCTTTGGGGCAAATTTCTTTTAATTGTTGCCGGCTTCGGTTGAACATGAAAGAACTTCATAACCGCGGGGGCGGGGGGTTGTTTGGCGCCGGCGCGCTCACGGGCAGCATCGGAGTAGTCACTATTAATCTTCCGAAAATCGGTTATCTTTCCAAAACCAAAAAAGATTTTCTTGAACAACTTGGCAAAGCCATGGATTTAGCCAAAGAAAGTTTGGAGATTAAAAGAAAAACCATAGAAAACTATATTGAAAAAGGGCTTTATCCTTATTCAAAGTATTACTTGAGTGGGGTTAAACAAGCCAGGGGAGCATATTATGCCAATCATTTTTCCACTATTGGTTTAATTGGAATGAACGAGGCGCTTGTTAACTTTCTGGGAGAGGGAGTGGCGTCAAATAATGGAAGGAAATTCTCACTGGAGATAATGGATTTTATGAGAGAACGGCTATTGCGATATCAGAAAGAAACAGACCATATGTATAATTTGGAAGCGACGCCCGGTGAGAGCACTGGATACCGCCTGGCTCAAAAAGACAAAGAAAAATATCCGGACATCGTTGCCGCCGGCACTCCGGAAGTTCCCTATTATACCAATTCCAGCCAATTGCCAGTCAATTATACTGACGATGTTTTTGAAGCGCTGAAACTTCAAGACGAATTGCAGTGCCGTTATACCGGCGGCACGGTCTTGCATATTTTTGCCGGGGAGCGGCTGTCCGGGGCGGAAGCGGTTAAAGCGCTGGTAAAAAATATTTTTACTAAATTTAAGCTTCCCTATATTACCTTGACTCCGACTTTTTCCATCTGCCCGGTTCATGGATATATCGCCGGCGAACATTTTAAGTGTCCGAAATGCGTGGTGGAGCAACCCTGCGAAGTTTATTCAAGGGTTGTCGGCTACATCCGCCCCGTGAAACAATGGAATGCGGGGAAACAGCAGGAATTCAAGGACAGGAAAGTGTTTAATCTCAAGATATGAGGATAGGAGGCATTCAAAAATCTACCCTTATTGATTATCCGGGGAAGGTTGCCGCTACCATATTTGTCAGCGGTTGTAATTTTAAATGTCCGTTCTGCTATAATCCCGAGCTTGTTTTGGCAGAGGAGATTAAAAAACATCCATTGATTCCCGAAGAAAAGATTTGGGAATTCCTTGAAGAAAGGAAAGGATTCTTAGACGGAGTGGTAATTTGCGGAGGCGAGCCGACCATCTATGACGACCTCCCGGATTTTATAGAAAAGATTCAGGAGATGGGGTTTTTGATAAAACTGGACACCAACGGGAGCCGTCCGGAAATGCTGCGGCAGCTGATTGAATTGAACTTGCTTGATTATGCGGCAATGGATGTTAAGGCGCCCAAAAAGAGATATAAGACAGTGGTTGGCGCGGATATTGATGTTGGACAGATAGACAAAAGCATAAAATTGTTAAAAAAAGGAGTGATTGATTTTGAATTCAGGACCACTCTTGTCCCGGGGTTGGTGGAAAAGAAAGATATCTTGGAAATCGTAAAATGGATTTCGCCTGCGCCCAAATATTTTTTGCAAAATTTCCAGTCGCAAGGCAAACTCCTGAACCCCAAACTTGCAAAAGCCAAGTCCTTCCCGGACGAATATCTGGAAAAACTGAAGGAAGAAATAACGCCTCATTTTGATGTTTGTCAAATCAGGTAATGCCTTTGCCGCTAAAATTATTTTCTGCTCCGGTCTCTCTTTTGTAATCGGAATTTTCTTTGGACTGATTCTGCGAAACGCTTTCTGGCTTATTGGAAGCGTTTTTCTTTTCCTGGTCTTGGTTTCATTTTTCTTGCTCAAGAAATCAAAATGGGTTTTTATTATTTCTTTGATTTTCTTCTCTATGGGATTTATGAGGGCGGAATGTTTCCAGAAGGATAATTTTGAAAAAGAGGTTGAAAAATTTTTTGGTGCGGAGGTGGAAATATCCGGGATAATTATTAAAGAGCCGGACATAAATCAAGGAAGCCAAAAGATAATCGTAAAATTGGAAGAAATAAACAACCAGAAAATCGCGACCCAGGAGAGGATTTTGGCTTTTGTCCCCTTTTATCCGCGATACGAATACGGGCAGAGCGTTGAAATTTCCGGAAAGATTGAAAAGCCGCCGGAATTTGAGGGATTTGATTACCGGGAATATTTATTCCGGCAGGGGATTTTTGCCGTCAGTTTTTCGCCGGAAATCAAGATAATTGGCAATGGAAATCATCTTTCTTTAAGCCAAAGATTTTTTCAGGGGATTTTGGCAATGAAAAATAAACTCAGGGAAAGCATTTATCGCAATTTTTCCGTTAACAGCAGTTTGCTTTTGGGAGCGATAATTTTAGGCGACAAGTCGCGATTGAGTCCGGAATTAGAGGAAACACTGAATAAAGCGGGAATCCGCCATCTTACCGCCATTTCCGGCATGCACGTAATGATTCTGATGAATATCCTGATGTTGGGGTTTCTGGGACTGGGGCTTTGGAGAAAGCAAGCTTTTTTTCTGACCATAATTTTCATTTTATTTTTCATTATTTTTACGGGCTTTCAGGCCTCAACCATCAGGGCCGGAATTATGGGCTTTTTATATCTATTCGGCCAGATTTTGGGGAGGCAAAGCGATTCTTCAAGGGCCATTGTTTTCGGGGCTGCGGTAATGCTTGCCTTTAACCCGTTTCTCTTAAACAACATTGGATTTCAGCTTTCTTTTCTGGCGGTGCTGGGCATAAATTATTTATTTCCCATATTTTCGCGATGGCTCAGGAGAATTCCAAATTTTTTGGAATTGAGAAATGTTTTGGCCATGAGCTTGGCTGCCCAGATTTTCACTTTGCCGATTTTAATCTCTAATTTCGGATATATTTCTTTAGTGGCCCCGATAACCAATGTTTTAATTCTTCCATTATTGCCGTTCATTCTTGTTTTTGGTTTTCTTTCCGCTCTTTTTGGACTCTTTGCCGGGATTTTCGCCCTAATATTTATTTTCCCTTGCTGGCTGATTCTTTCTTATCTCCAGATTATTTCTAATTTTTTCGCTTCTTTGGCTTTTTCGTCAATAAGTTTGAAAATTTCTTGGGTCTGGATTATCTTTTATTATCTCTTTTTGAGTTATTTAATCATCCGCTGGAAAAAAGACCACCGATTCCGGATCGCAGGGTTTTAGAAAGAATAATTTTTGAAGATAGATTTTAAGCATTTTTGAATTCTTTTGATATATTGGTTTACATTACCTTAATTCCCTGAATTCAAAAACCCAGTGATGGGTTTTCGGTTGTTGCTCGAAGAGGGGAAAATAGAGTTGACCCCATTTTTCCATCATTTTTCCATCATTTTTCCATTAGAAAGCATATTATTCCTTGATTCCCTGGTTAGATTCTACCCCTTTATCGTTTCAGGGTTGCAGACAGATAATCACGCCACATTCACCAATAGATATACCGGATATCCGAAGAGTTCTAACCCGATGAAACCCAGATTGCATCCTTTGGATATGGAATGTGAAAAGCTGGGCATCACTCATTATCTGATAGACAAGGACAAATGGGGTCAACTCTATTTTTATTACTTATCAAAAGGATTTAGAAATGTCAGGGTTTTAGAAAGTCGGAAAAAATGGTCAAAATGGGGTCAACTCTATTTTTATTACTTATCAAAAGGATTTAGAAATGTCAGGGTTTTAGAAAGTCGGAAAAAATGAGATAATAAAGAAATGAAACTCGCCTTTCTCATTAT
>Ga0180007_10005510_pt1 | contig 12750 bp, 10 predicted proteins | sample MM_PC_MetaG_FD_121122 | JGI IMG/M metagenome (GOLD analysis project Ga0180007, IMG submission 121122) | Groundwater microbial communities from the Aspo Hard Rock Laboratory (HRL) deep subsurface site, Sweden - MM_PC_MetaG | ecosystem: Environmental > Aquatic > Deep subsurface > Groundwater... | reverse complement strand
AGGAAAAAGAGCAGTATGGATGTTAAATTATATCATGGATGCTTCAAAAAATAGACAGTTGGATTTAATGGATCTCTGCTATGATCTGCTCGAAAGCGAAATCAATGAACTGATGAAGGGAATAAAAGATTTTAGTTTATAATCCATTAATCAAATATACATAGATAATCTATAATCTATGTGTTATCAGTGTTACAGCACTTTCGCAAGTGCTGTTATTTTTTTAACCATGTGAATTGTGTTACAATATATATAGGTGATTATATGAAAAATAAAGAAGAATTGAAAAAGAAATTAACCCCAATCCAATATCATGTAACTCAAGAAAATGGAACAGAACGAGCATTCCAAAACGAATACTGGAATAACCATGAACAAGGATTATATGTGGACATCGTTTCGGGTGAACCACTTTTTACAAGTCATGATAAGTTTGATAGTGGTTGCGGTTGGCCAAGTTTTGCCAAGCCAGTAAAAGAGTTAGAAACTAAAGTAGATAGAAGTCACTTTATGACTCGAACAGAGGTTAGAAGTCCTGAAGCAGATAGCCATTTGGGTCATCTGTTTACTGATGGACCTGAAGAGCTTGGTGGACTTAGATATTGTATTAATTCAGCAGCAATTCGATTTATTAAAGTTGAAGATCTTGAAAAGGAAGGGTACAAAGAATATACCAAACTATTTCAAAAGTAATAAAGGGGGGATTTTATGGATAAGTATAATATAGATTCAGAATTAAGAGTTTTAAAGCCTTTGAAGTTTAAAAAATACACCAAATCACGTCGATTTATTGCGAATATAGTCTTTAGTATCACAGTATTCTTTACAAGACCAGGTAAAGGTGTTATTTTTAAGAAATATAAAATAAAAGGATATAATCATCAAAATGTGAAGATTTTTGTATTGCGAAAAAGAAACCAAGAAGGAAAAACACCAAGTTTACTCTATATTCATGGTGGGGGATTCCAAATAGTAGGAACTACTGTGCATTTAAAGATGTTGGAAAAGATTGTTCAAGAAACTGGACATACTGTAGTATATGTGAATTATCATCTTGCTCCAAAACATCCATTTCCAGCAGGCTTCTTTGATTGCTATCACGCACTTCTTTGGATGAAAAATCATGCTAGTTATCTTCATATCGATGAAGATCAAATCAGTGTCGGTGGAGATTCAGCTGGTGGAAATCTAGCGACAGGTATTGCACTTTATGCTAGAGATAAGAGTGGTCCAAAGATAGTCAAACAAATGCTATTATATCCGGTTATTGATGTTAAACAGGATACACCATCCATGAAGGAATATGATGATACACCGATGTGGAATTCTGTATTAAACAAAAGCATGTGGGAGGTCTACTTAAAAAATGGTGACTTTGATATGTTGAAATATGCTTCACCAACTCTATCAAGCTTAGAGGATATGCCTAAAACTTATATTGAAACTGCGCAATATGATTGTTTAAGAGATGAAGCGATTGAATATGCTAAAAATCTCGCAAAAGCTGGGAATCAAGTCATTGAGTTTCATACTAGAAAAACTGTTCATGGATATGATGCAGTATTCTTTAGCAAACTAGTGAAGCAAATGATTGAAAATAGATCAAAATTTTTAATGGGTGATTAATATGCATAAAATAAATCTTCAAAACTGGGATAGATTCAATACATATAATTTCTTTATTTCTGTTGATATCCCAAGATATTTAATGACATTTAATTTAGATGTAACAAATTTTTATCGTTATGTGAAAAAAAGCAATTATTCCTTTTACCTGACATTTATTTATTATGTCATGCACACCATGAATCAAATAGAAAATTTTAGATATCGATTTATTGGCGAAGAACCATATCTATTTGATAGTACACATCCATCATTTACGGATTTAATAGAAGGAACAGAAAATTTTAAAATTGTAACCGTGCTATTAGAAAATGATTTAAAGACATTCTTGGAGATAGCAAAACAGACTTCATTCAATCAAGGAAAAACATTCATGAATCTAGAAATGGAAAAAAGAGAAGACCTAGTCTACATAACAACATTTCCTTGGGCAAAATACACTCAGGTTTCTCATGCACACAATATTGACAGATTTGATGCGATACCAAAATTGGTATGGGGTAAATTCGAAGAATCAAATCAACAATTATTGATGCCATTTTCAATTGAAGTGCATCATGCATTTGTTGATGGTCTACATGTAGGAAAACTGATCAATCTTTTGCAAGAAAAATTAAACCAATTATAGGTAATAATCAAAAAAAGGCGAAATCGCCTTTTTCATTTGATGTGATAGAATACTGCATTTCTAAGTAATACTGCTAAGCCTTCTTGGTCTTTATCATAATACTTCTTGAATTTTTCATCCTCAACATACATTTGTACTAAATTGTGATGAGCATCAATTGAATATGTTCCCCAGGCTAGCTCAATCCATCTTTTATGCAGTTCAGCAACCTTTTTTGAGTGTTCAGATTTTTCATCGCTTCCCAAATCATAAGCTTTTTTTAAACCTACTTGAATATCATCACTGAGCTTCATAAACTCAAGATACTCAATCTCAGTCATGTTTTCGAAATGTTTTCTAGATTGATCATAAGCATCCTTTCCCCATTTTTGAATAACCTCATCTCTATAGATTTCATCATTCTTATCAAGCATTTCTTTTTTAAATCCTTTAAATTTATCGGAATCCTTCATTTCAAAACCTCCTTCGATGGATTCAATGGTTTGATTCACGTTCTCTATTAATGTATGAATTTGTTTTTGTTTGAGTAACAGTTTTGAAAGATGTCCTTTCAGAAGTTTCATTTGTTCATTTCGATTGTTCTTAAGTATTGATTTAATGGTTTCAAGTTCGACACCAAGTTCTTTGAAGAATAATATTTGTTGGAGTGTATTGATCTCATTTGGACCATAAATTCGATATCCTGCACTATTTATTCTTTTTGGCTTAAGCAAACCTATCTCATCGTAATATCTTAACGTTCTTGTTGTTGTGCTACTCAACTTTGATAATTGATTGATTGAATATTCCATTTTTTACCTCCTTATATCTACAGTATAAACCCTTACGTTACGTCAATGTCAATAGAAAAAATGTAAAAAAATAATTTCACAAAAATTATATGATTTATCATATAAATAAAAAGTTCTGTGTTATAATAATTTATGTAAGCGCTTTTAAAAATTGAAGGGAGAAAAACATGAGCGATTTTAAACATTTTGAGTACATGGAAAAACACCGGTACGAACAAGTCGTATATTTTTACGACAAAACAACAGGATTGAAAGGTATGACTTGCATACATAACACCACATTAGGACCAGCCCTTGGTGGAACTAGACTGTGGAATTATGCGAGTGAAGAAGAGGCAGTTGTTGACTGCTTGAGACTTGCAAGAGGTATGACCTATAAGGCAGCTGCTGCAGGTCTAAATTTAGGTGGAGGCAAGACTGTCCTCATTGGTGATCCAGATCAAGTTAAATGTGAAGGATATTTTAGAGCTCTTGGTCGTTACGTACAAAGTTTAAATGGTAGATACATTACAGCTGAAGACGTTAACACAAGTACAAAGGATATGGATTTCGTTAGCATGGAAACAGATTATGTTGTTGGTCTTGAAGGTAAATCAGGAAATCCTTCTCCAATGACTTCACTTGGTGCATTTCATGGTATTCGTGCTGCGCTTCAGTACAAGTTTGGTGATGAAGATATTTCTAAATACAAGTTTGCTGTTCAAGGGGCGGGACAAACAGGTTATTATTTAATTAAGAAACTTGTTGAAATGAAAGCAAAGAAAATATACTTTACTGAAATCAATAAAAAGCATATCGAAAGACTAAGAAAAGAACATCCAGATGTTGAATTCCTTGATCCAGATAAGATTTATGGTGCAGATGTTGATGTATTTGTTCCATGTGCTCTTGGTGGATCATTAAATGATCAAACCATTCCACAAATTAAAGCGAAGATTATTGCGGGTACAGCAAATAACGTACTTTTAGAAGAAGATATTCACGGAAACATGATTAAAGATATGGGTATTTTATATGCTCCTGACTTTGTAATCAATGCAGGCGGTTTAATTAACGTCTATCATGAATTAAAAGAATATAACATCGGTCGTGCAACAAGAGATATCGAAAAAATTTATGACCGCTTATTAGAAATCTTTAAAATTGCTGAAAGAGAAAATATTCATACTCAACTTGCAGCTAAAGTGTTTGCTAAGAAGAGAATTGAAACCATTAACAACGTACAAGACAACTACATTAAAAGATAGGATGTGAATATGTGAAAAAAGGAAAATTGACTTTCGATAACGAGTCATGCAAAGGATGCGAACTATGTGTCGCCTTTTGCCCGGTCGAAATATTATCCTTGGACAAAGAACGAATGAATTCTAACGGTTACCATCTAATTTCCGTCAGTGATATCGATAAGTGTATTGCCTGTGCGCAATGTGCAATCGTATGTCCGGATTCAGTCATTAAGGTGGAGGTACTCGAACAATGAGTAAAGTTCTTATGAAAGGGAATGAAGCAATCGCTTTAGCTGCGGTTGCAGCTGGATGTGATGCTTTCTTCGGATATCCTATCACTCCACAAAATGAAATTCCTGAATACTTATCCAAGTATTTAACAGAAAAAGGAAGAGTTTTTGTTCAAGCAGAATCTGAAGTTGCTGCGATCAATATGGTTTATGGAGCAGCAGGTGCAGGTAAAAGAGTAATGACTTCTTCATCATCTGTAGGGATTGCATTGAAGCAAGAAGGTATTAGCTATTTGGCTGGTGCTGAACTGCCATGTGTAATTGTTTCAGTGATGAGAGCTGGTCCTGGACTTGGTGGGATTCAACCATCACAAGCAGACTATTTTCAAGCAACTAGAGGTGGAGGAAATGGAGATTATCGAGTCATCGTTTTTGCTCCAGAATCCATTCAAGAAACAGTTGATTTAATGAAGGAAGCCTTCACGGTTGCAGATATATATCGCAACCCAGTGATGATTTTAGCGGATGGTCTTATTGGTCAAATGATGGAATCAGTAGATTTAGATAAACCATCTAAAAAACGCAATGTAGAGCCAAAAAACTACGCTACCACTGGTACTAAGTACCATGAAGGAAGAAATGTTATTTCTTCAGTTGGACTAGATCCAATTTATTTAGAAAATCATAATTTAAAGCTTCAAGCGAAATATAAAGAAGTAATCAAACATGAAACTATGTATGAAATGATTAACATGGATAATCCTGAATATGTTATTGTTGCCTATGGCACTGTAGCAAGAATTGTCCGTTCATCTATTGATGCTCTTAAAGAAATGGGAATCAAGGTTGGTTTAATCAGACCAATTTCATTATGGCCATACCCAAAGAAAGCATTTGATTTTATTCCAAAGACTTGCAAAGGTATTCTCGTTGCAGAAATGAGCATGGGTCAGATGTTAGATGATGTATTAATATCCAATAAAGGAAGATTCCCAGTTGCGTTCTTTGGACGTGCAGGTGGAGTTGTACCTGAACCAGAAGAAATCGTTGATGCGATTCTAAACTTCGATAAAAAGGTGGTGGAATCGTGATTCGCTATGAAAGATCTAAAGGATTAACGGATTTAACAACACATTATTGTCCAGGTTGTACTCATGGAATTCTTCATAAATTAGTTGCAGAAGTACTTGATGAACTTGGGTTATGCGATCATACTGTTGGTGTAGCTTCTGTCGGTTGTTCTGTATTTGCATATGAATATTTCAATACAGATTTCCAGCAAGCACCACATGGTAGAGCTTGCGCAGTTGCAACAGGTATCAAACGTGTTTTACCAGATCGTATTGTATTTACATATCAAGGAGATGGTGACTTAGGATCTATAGGTATAGCAGAAGCAATTCATGCAGCAAACCGTGGTGAAAATATTACTGTTATCCTTGCGAATAATGCAACTTATGGTATGACCGGTGGTCAAATGGCACCTACAACATTGATTGGACAGGTTTCAACAACTTCTCAACAAGGAAGAAATCTTGAACAGCATGGAGCACCATTACGTATCTCTGAAATTTTTGGACAAATAGAATCTGCTGCTTACGTAGAACGTGTATCATTACATGATGTTCCGAACATTAGAAAAGCTAAAAAAGCAATCAAAAAAGCATTCACCTATCAAATCGAGAAGAAAGGTTTTACACTCATTGAAGTCGTATCCACTTGTCCAGTAAACTGGGGAATGAAACCAAAACAAGCGCTTGATTGGGCTAAGGATAACATGATTCCTATATACCCATTAGGTGTATACAAGGATGTGGATAAACATGATTAGAACCATTCGTATCTCAGGTTTTGGTGGACAAGGTGTTATGCTCACAGGACAGCTTCTAGCTTATGCAGCAAATGAACAAGGTTTATATAGCTTATGGGTACCAACATATGGTCCTGAAACACGTGGTGGAACAGCCAATTGCTCAATAACAATTAGTGATAAACCGATATATTCACCAGTTTTTCAACAATCAGATGACCTACTCGCTTTCAATGAACCATCACTTGCAAAATTTGGTCATAAAATCAAAAAAGGTGGAAATGTATTCTTCAATTCATCACTCATCAAGATAGATTTTGAAAATAATGAAGCAAATATTTTCCCAGTTCCAATGACTGAACTAGCTCAATCACTGGATAAATTACAGGTAGCAAACATGGTGATGCTAGGCGCATATTTGAAAAAAGTTGATATTTTCAAGGAAGATGTAATTATCAAGTCTTTGAAATACTTCTTAGGTGTAAAAAAAGAAGGTATGCTTCCAATTAATCAAAAAGCATTATCGATTGGTTACGAATCTATTTAATTAAAATTCAAAAGGAAAACTATTGACGAAAAATCGAGTTTTCCTTTTTTGTTTATTATGTAAATAGGGTTGTCTAATATATCGTACGATGTACGAATTATTGTTCCTTTCTTTGAAAAACAATTGACTAGCAACGAAAATTTTAGTATATTGAGGATGAAAGCGGTTACTTATTTGATTATATAATCGTTTATGAACAACTAGGAGAATTTATGAAAAAAAGAATTTTTGTGTTTTTAATCACTCTGATCACAAGCTTCGTTCTTTTTGCTTGTCAAAACAATTTAAGTGAGACAGAAATCGAAGCTATCTTAAATGAAGCTTCTTTGACTATTGTCATTCCACAATCAGTGAGTGACAATGTAACGTTAGTAGAGCAATTGAACTATCAAGATTATGATATAACTGTTACTTGGGTCTCAAGTAATATATCGTATCTAACCAATTCAGGAGTCATTACACGTCCTACATTCCTTCAAGAGGATCAAATTGTTATATTAACTGCTACTTTTATGTTAATGGATTTTTCAATCCAAAAAACTTATCAGATCACAATTTTTGCACTTCCAGAAGAAGTAGTAACTACGTATGTTATAACATTTAACACCAATGGAGGGACACCTTTAAGTAGTATTGAAGGTATTGAATACAATTCAATTTTAAGTGCTCCAACTCCTCCAATAAAGGAAGGTTTTATCTTTGATGGATGGTATAAAGATGCATCATTTTTAACAGTTTGGAACTTCATTACTGACACTGTTACATTTAATGTAACATTACACGCGAAGTGGATTGCTGTTCAAAATCAAACATACACTGTAACATTTGAATCCAATGGAGGATCCTTAGTTTCTGCTATATCAAATATAGAATCCAATCAAAGTATTGATGAACCATTAACTCCAAGTAAAACTAATCATCAATTTAATGGATGGTACAAAGACTCTACACTCAATGATCCTTGGAATTTTAGTTCAGACAGTGTAACTGAAAACTTGACATTATATGCAAAGTGGGAAGAAATACAACCTGAAAAATACTCAGTTACATTTGAATCCAATGGGGGTTCTATCATTACAAGCATTGTTGATATTGAAGCTGGAACTAAGATTGTTAAACCTAGTGATCCATCAAGAGATGATTTTGACTTCAAAGGATGGTTTTTAGACCAAGGTTTAGAAAGTGAGTTTAACTTTGAGACCATCATATCTGAAAATTTAACACTTTATGCAAAATGGGAGGAAGTTATTGTTATTGTAGAGGGGACTCCGATTACATCGGCTTTAGATTTTAATACAATCGTTACGACTCATAACTCTAGTGGAGTGTTCTATCTTGCAAATGATATAGATTTTTCACAACACACCTGGATATATACAAGCTTTAATTTCAAGGGAACAATCAATGGAAATGGTAAAACGCTATCTAATTTAACCATCAATGGAGGAGATCGCAGTGGTGTATTTACCAGAGTGAATGCTGCAACTATTTATAACCTAACTCTAGATAATGTTCATGTTATATCTACTGGAAGAGCTGGAATACTTGTAGGTGAAGTGGATGGAACAAACGTCAAAATTCATGATATAAGAATCATCAATTCATCAGTCAAGGGAAATAGTTCGAATGGTGTCGGAGGTTTAATTGGGTATACTAAAAATGGTTTTATTGTTGATGTCAATAATATCGTGATTGAAGACACAACCGTTGAAAACACCAATACTGGTGCAGGTGGTTTAATCGGTAGAACAGCAACTGGAATCATTACTATAGAAGATATTCAACTCAAAAATGTATCCGTTCAAGCAACAAATCGAGTTGGTGGAATTTATGGTCATTTAAGTGGAACCATAGAATTATCAATCGATAGAGCAGTCTTAGATATAGATTTAGTTGGTGGAAGTTATTTAGGTGGAATTATTGGGTTCAATGAAGTTGATGCAATAACTGAAGCTAGAAATATCTACATCACAGGTTCTATGACAAGCACAGGATCAAATTTAGGACATATCACTGGTGAAAAAAATATTCAAGCCATTGAAAATATTTATGCAGTCTCTTTCCAAATCACAGGTACACTGAATAAACATAATTTAGCGAGTGAGTTTGTGCTTCATTCCACGGACTCAATCAACCAAGATTGGTGGGCTGACCATCTTGCATCCTTTACAGTAAATAGTTCATGGTTTTATCAAGAGCAGATGTTTAATCTAAAGGGTAGTTATATACCTTCAAATAGTATAGCTGTGACACTAGTCTTATCACACGGTTTAGACAATCAAATGGTCTATGTTAAAGAAAATACTGTGATGAGTGAACCAATTGATCCCGTTCAATATGGATTTGAGTTTGTAGGTTGGTACATTGACGAACTATATACAACAGATTATCAATTTACAAATATTATTTCTTCACCAATAACGCTTTATGCAAAATGGGAAGCACTACCAACCTATAATGTAACGATTGGTGGTCAAGTTCAAGTTATTGTTGAAAATGAGTTTGCTGTAAGTCCAGAAGACCCAGTAATATTAGGGAAAATATTCGAGGGTTGGTTTATGGATTCAGAACCATTTGATTTTAATACACCAATAACAAATAATTTAACAATTGAGGCGAGATTCACAGATGCAATCCTTTATACCATCACATTTGATAGTTTGGGTGGCTCTTTCGTTTCTCCACTTGATTTCTATGAAAATCAAAAAATATTAGAGCTACCAAAACCAGAACTCGATCTATATAGATTCTCAAATTGGTATTTAGATGCTAACCTCACGGTTCTATTCAATCAAGACTATCTTGAATCATCAATAACACTCTATGCAAAATATGCGCTTCTAGGTGAAGTTATCTTCGAAGAGGATTTTGATTATAGCATAGGAACACATCTAGGCACGACAGACTGGACTGAAGTGAAAGCAGGTACTGCAGTCATTGAAAATGCACAAACACTTAAGCTTACAGAACAAGCTCTAGAAGCAACATACGAGCAAATCATCCCTTCACTTATTGATGGTAGATATGTTTTAGTCTTTGATTTCATGCAAGGAGTTGGAGGAGCAGCCTTCACGATTGAAATGATCCATAACACAGAAAGAGTATTGACTGTAGGAGCAAACAGAGCCAATCGTTATACATATCGTAATCAAGATGGTAGTGAAACTGCAGTCAATGCAACTATCATGAGTGTTACTCCAAATCAATATCACCAAGCAATTATCATCTTTGATACAGCATATGACACCTATAAATATTTTATTAAAGTAAATGACCAGTTGTTTGAAGTTACTCCAGCAGGTGGCATTGGTTTTGCAAGTGACCTAGATATTACAAAGATTAGAATAAGAATTGTCGGTCATCAAAACGTTGCATCCGTAGATCCTACAACATATTTAAAAAACATATTGATTGAATCGAGCAGTGAAACTGAAAACGGTAAATCATCATTTGACCCAGAAGCACCAATTGATTTTGAAGCACTCGTTGAGGATATCTATAATCAGTTATCGATTCCTTTCGCGAATGATATCAGATCGAATATTTTACTTCCTTTATCAGTTTCTAATGTCGGAATCACTTGGCAATCATCAAATCTTGATGTTATAACCAATTCTGGAATTGTGAGTAGACATGAAACTGATGATATCCATGTGAGTTTAACCGCTACAATTTCTAAGGCAGGATTCACCAGAGTTAAAGAAATAGAAGTATTGGTTAAATCACAAACCGCAGCTGTATCCTTCGATATAGCTGATTATCAGCTAACAGGTTTTGCTCTTGGTCATCTGTCTATTCCAAACCTTGTAGAAGGTCAACCAGGGTACTATGTAGTCAATAATGAGATTGAATTTATGAATGCAATCAATGCAGAAAATAGTTCATCTCTTGGAACTACAGCAGCAAGAATCATCGAAATTAGAGCTGATTTAAATCTTGGTTACCTAGAAATGACAAATCAATATGGAACGATTCGAAATCTAGAAGCACATGCAACGCCAAAGATGCATCCTATTTTAAAACAAACTGGTGTTGGTAAGATTGTTATTCAAGATCGTGATGGATCCAACAGTAAGTATCATGAAGGTCTTGTTATCTTCTCAGAAAATGGACATACCATTAAACATGCTGCATTCTCAATTAAGCGTTCAAATAATATCGTTATTAGAAATCTCAAATTTGATGAGCTTTGGGAATGGGATGAAGCTACAAAAGGTGATTATGATTCCAATGACTGGGATTATTTCACACTAGATACAATCAATGGTATCTGGTTTGATCATATCGAGCTTGGTAAAGCATATGATGGATTAATCGACTTTAAAGCAGGCAGTAACTTAGAAGCAACAGTTAAAAATGCTACATTTTCTTATATGAAGCTTGTATTTGAGCCCAATAGCTTTATTCAAGCGCAGTTTGACTATCTTGAAACAAACCGTCTATCCTACAGCTATTATAATGCAATGCGAAATGCAGGTATGTCGATGCATGAAATCATGGAATTAAATAGTTTCCAGAAAAAAGGTTTCCTTCTTGGTGGATCTTCACTTCGAGTTGGAAATGTATTTACACTCACGATTTATAATAGCTATATTAAAAATTTACAGGATCGATTCCCAAGACTTCGCGGAGGAGATGTACATTTATTCAATAATGTTTATGATGCTACTGAAGTTTATGAGATGAGAAACCACGTGAGAGAGGTTTATCCGACCTTATTTGCACAATCCATATATAATAGGCAATTAACCAATCAAGCGCTTGTAACGACCGAAAACGGGGCTATATTGATGGAAAATTCAATCATATATGGTGTGACTCAGGTCATCAAATCAAATCAAGTTAGTGCAGACCATCCAACAATGACAGGGAAATATAAGGTGATTGACTCTTTATTTGTTCTTGGTGATTACACGTTCTTTGGATCTTCCGAAGATTCAGATACACCTTTTATTCGTGCCAATTCAGAACCAATACTTCCGTTTTCATGGACAACGATTACAGAATTGCCCTATTCAAATCACAAGCTTGTCTCTATTAATGTGCTTGAGGAATACCTGGAGGAAGCTATTCTAGGAGCAACATCTGAATCATTTGACTGGTTATCACTCAATGGCTAACATTGAGAAAATATAAAGAACTTTTAGGAGGGTTTATGAGAAAAAGTTTTATAAAATTTTTAATGGTACCAATGGTACTACTGATGGTGATTTTTATCACAGCTTGTGGTGGAACAGGAGATAATAGTGAAGCTCTTGATACTGCTAAAGATGAACTTGCGATTCAATATGCAGCATCGAATTCAATTCTTCATGTCACATCTAATTTGACTTTACCTTCACAAATAGGTGAATTCGATGTGACTTGGGTGAGTGGTAATACCGATGTAATTACCAATGCCGGTGTTGTTACAAGACCTGCTGCGGATACTCCTGTAATGATGACAGCAACGATAACTGATGGTGAATTATCAGTTACAAAAGTGTTTGTCTTGATGGTTAAAGCAGTTCCTATCGTGACATATTCAGTTACATTTAATGTGGATGGTGGATCAGCAGTTGATAGTCAAACAATTGTTTCAGGTGCGAAAGCAACAGCACCAACTGCTCCAACGAAAGCTAATTATACATTCGATGGTTGGTATAAAGAAGTCGGATTAACTACAGCTTGGAATTTCGCAACCGATACAGTTACATCTAATACAACATTATATGCAAAATGGACTCCAATTACATTTACTGTTACATTTAATGTAGATGGTGGTTCAGCAGTAGCAAGTCTACCAAGTGTCATGTCAGGTACAATGATTACTGCACCAACTGCTCCAACGAAAGCACATTATACATTTGACGGTTGGTATAAAGAAGTTGGATTGACAACAGCGTGGAATTT
>Ga0180007_10005509_pt1 | contig 12751 bp, 5 predicted proteins | sample MM_PC_MetaG_FD_121122 | JGI IMG/M metagenome (GOLD analysis project Ga0180007, IMG submission 121122) | Groundwater microbial communities from the Aspo Hard Rock Laboratory (HRL) deep subsurface site, Sweden - MM_PC_MetaG | ecosystem: Environmental > Aquatic > Deep subsurface > Groundwater... | reverse complement strand
GCGAGAATACATTTCGGGGCTCAAAAGCAGAGGCTCGCATATCTTTTAAATGTACGAATTCCATATCGCGATCCACGCGAATAACAATCCTTGATACAACTTTGTCCCCAATCCTAAGATTTCTATTTTCAGACAAGGGTCTCAGTATAGTTTTTGCTTTATTCGTCTCTTTAACAAATAATTGTTTTTCAATTTTTAATGGTGTTTCGTAGGTTGTAATTTTATCTAAATCCTCAAAGTATTGCCAATGTATTGCGCCCCAAGCCATTTGCTTATTCATATTTTTAAGCTGGATTCTTCCCATCTCTGCTTTTACCTTATCTCCACTCCAACGCTTTTCATAATAGCCTGTTCCTGCCTCCTGATTCTCAACTTTAATTTGTTTGTCTCCCAATTTTACTTGCACTGCTTCTGAGGCATCTAATACATTTACTCCTTGCGAAAATAAAGCATTCACAGCTTCCACACTTGCTTTGGAAGTAGCCCATAGTTGAGTTTGCTTTTGCTTAATCAGCCATTTTTTCATTTCTCTCACAGATCTTTTATCCCCATGAATTTCGATAAACGCTTCAATCAACAAAGCCTGAGTTTCAATCGGTGCCTGATACCAGTAATAGCCTCTCTCCTGCTTCCAATACATGCCCATCTCATCATCGCTCGAAGATCTTTCTTTCAACGATCTCATGATCAAATCGGCCGTTTCTGTATCTCCTTTGCGTGATAAGGTAAGGGCGATCATCCCTTGCAAATAACTATTTCTTTTCATCCAATATTTTTGAGCCTGATCTAAATAATAAGCAAATATCGTTTGCATTTCCTCATTTAATTCAAAAACCTCTTCAGCATAACTCAAGGCAAATAAATAGTGAATCTGGTTATTAGTCAGATGATCTTCATCTAAAATAATTTTCTCTCTTTTTTTGAGATTTTGGAAATCGTCTCTTAATTCTTGATTTGAAAAATAAATGGCCTTTTTTATGGGCTCTTTAAGCTCCTTCCATTGCGCTAAACTAAGCACTCCTCGTTTTTGCATACGAAGAAATCCAGTCAAAATATGTTGCGTAATATAACGACTACCACGTCCTCCTTTATACCACGTCCATGAGCCATCGTAAAGCTGGAATTCTAGCAGTTTTGTTAAACTTGAATGTAGTTCCTGATTCATTGTATTCAGATCAAAGAAAACAGCCAAACGTCGTTTGCGTTCACTATCATTTTTGGCTTCCATTAACCAAGGAGTTTCAGCCAATAAAACAGATTTTATTTCTTGATTTTTCTCCAAATTCGATAAAAACGCATCTGGACTTAAAGTTTTCCATTGTTTAAAAACCTGCTTAATACGGGGGTTTGCATTTAAGATGTGAGCGGCCATCGCATTTGCATAAAATCGATTAAAAAGGGCAATAGCATTTTCTTGATTAGATTCAACGATATTGGGTAGTGCCTGAATAGCATACCAATTGGGATTAGAAGTCATTTCTAACTTCAAGCTATGATGTTTTATGCTTTGCAAACTATCTGATTGAAGCAGTTTTTCAAAACGCAAGGATTTCGTTTCGTTTGCATTAATATGAATGGGCAAACTTTCGCTAACTAAGATCCGATTTGATAAAACGGGTATCATCCGTTCTTCACCATCGCTGTTATTTTTGTTTGACGCTTTTAAACGATAAATTAAAGCATTAATATTGTCAGGAATTAAAATTTTCCATTCGATGCTTTTATTTGATTTTTTTGAGATCTCAAATTTTTGAATATTATTTCCATCCAATATCATTGACTCGATTTTTTGCATATTTTCTGCATCGAAAAATTGTAGCTCAACCTGACCTTTGCTGATTTTTTCTGAAAGATTAGAAATTTTTGTATTAAAAAATAGCGTGTCTCCTTGACGGAAAAAGCGAGGAATATTTGGACTGACCATCAATTCTTTTTGAGTCACTACTTCCTGATTTAGGAAGGCTGTACGTAAATCTTTGGTATGGGCTAAAGCCATGAATTTCCATCGAGTTAAAGCTTCAGGGCTCTTAAATTTTAGTATGATATTTCCTTTCTCATCAGTTTGTAGATCGGGATAAAAGAAAGCTGTTTCGTTAAAGTTTTTGCGAATATTAATATCCGCAGATTCTGTCTTTACAAATTCTTCGGCTTTAGCAACAGAGAATAAAACATCTTCATCTAATTCTTCTTCGGCCATATTCAATGCTGCCATTTCAGTGGGTGGTGGTGGTGGAGTATAGGCCATACCTCTTATCATCATCTTTTGAGAATTCACTTTATCAAAAATATTTAGAGAATTATTCCAGAAGAAATCTTCAAAATTCAGATTAATCTTATTAAAATACCGACCATAATATGTCCGATTTAAACTTATTCCACTCTCAAGTCTAAAGCCATAATGTGTTGACCAGTTAATATCATTATAAGTAATGGGCTTGAAACCAAAACTCCATTGATTAGATCTGAATGTTTCCAAGGAAGCATCTGTCATCGTACATAAAAGTTCGGCAGATACTGATTGATTATTTTTTCCACTAATTTTAATTTTCCATTCTTCACTTCCACCAGGACTTAAAATGGGACGAAATGTTTCTAGGCTAATTTTTAATTCGCGTTTAGGGTCTTGAACCAAGATCGTTTTTTCATGAGCATAAACCTCATTGTCTTTTATAAAAACTAAATTGATAATTAAGGCTCCTATATGATTTCGGGTTATCGGAATGCCGATTCTTTTCTGTTCGCTATCAAGTTTAATACGCTTATTCACCAATACCTTATTGTTTTGTTGTAATTCGTATAAAACAGACACATTTTTTGCTGAAGATCCAATCATAAAATGACAGGTATCTCCTGGAATGGCTTTATCAGAACTAAGATTAAACCAATCAAAATCTGGTAATGGAAGCTTGTTGTTATCAGAAGAGTAGAGGGTAAAATAATGCTCCGATTGAACCTCTTCATCATATTGATCACGAGCTTTCATAAGCATTTTGTATGCTCCACTTTCCCAACTAGACAAATTGTTTATTTCAAAACCCTCAACTTCCCCCGTATTTATTTCGTTTTGAAAAACCTGATTTTTGGCATCCCAGTTCTTGTTGTCATTTTCATTATCATATGGCGCACTGGGGAAATAAGAATAGAAAGTTTCTTTATCCATTGTAAACTGATCTGGTCTATTCCACATCCTATTTACATATGCTTTTGATGGTTGTTCTAATTTAAAAACGCTGATCGAAACATTTACATCTTGCTTTTGACCATTAAAATTAAGCACCGAAACGGGGATAGTCTTTGTTTTATTCTTCTCCAAAATTGGAGAGATACTGCTGCCCAATTTTAAATTAGTATAAGAAATCGGAATTCTTTTTTCAGCCGATTGGGTCTCACCGTTAAGATCAGTCACATCCACCTCAATTTGATAATTATAAACAGTTTTGAGAGTTTTATCTATTCCTTCTTCTGGAACCGCTAAAAAACGGATCTGGAAACGCCCTTCATCATCGGTTTTAAGTTCTCCGGAAATTAATTGTTCGCCATTCCCACCATACCAATGACTATCATAATCCCAGTATGAATATTGAGATCGGGAAATCTTAAATTTTACCTGAGCATTCCCAAGCATGGTTCCTGAATAAGTTTTAACGACTCCACCAATAGTAACCGAGTCATTGATGCGATACTGCGCTTTGAGGGTATCCAAACGAATTTCAAAATTGGGTCGTTTATATTCTTCTACAGAAAAAAACAGATTCCCATTTTCATTTTTTATTATCATATTTCCATTCAATACACCTTTGGGAATAATGAAGGAACCATGAAAAGAACCAAATTCATTAGAAATAAAATTCTGAGTAGAAAGATCTTGCCGATTTACATCCTGAAAAATAACCTTCGTTTTATAATTGGGGACAACCTTGAATTCGTTTTGGGTTATATTTACTACGATTCCTTTGAAATAGACAATTTGTCCAGGACGGTAAATTTTCCGATCTGTAAAAAAGCGTGTTTCAGTAATCGTTTTATTCCCTTTGTCTCTATAATATGATAGGTTCATAGAGACTTCTATAAGCATATCCTTTTTGTAAGAAAAAATATATTGTTTGGGAATATAATTATTGTGTTTAGGCAAATGAATGAACCCATATTTATCAGAAAAAGATATTATTTCATTTTGAGACTCGTATTTTTTTGTTTTATAATTATAAGTTCGCTCCAAAACTTTCAGCTTTACATTTTGCATAGGTGTTCCGCTTTCACGATTTAAAACAAAAATATCGAGCCCTCCACTTCCATCATTTCGACTGATGAAACTAAGATTAGATACCCAGAAATAATTTGACTGTAACAAGTCCTTCTCCCTAAAATCAGGGGAAGAAGAAGTCAATAAAATATAATAGCCCATTTTTAATTCTGGTATTCTGATTTGAACATTATGCTCCTGCATATCACCTTTATCTGGAAGATTTTCTGACCATTCTTCGACGGCATTTTTTTTCAAATAAACCAAAAGACGATTATTATTACGCTGCTTATCTTTGAATACTTGTTCCTCTTCAAAATTCAAAGGAATAATTCGAAAATAAAGATTTGGGCAATTTTTATATTCCAAGGAAGCAAGAATGGGTTTTCCAGGTAATTGAACCGATTTTAAATTTAATGTAAGCTGTTTTGCTTCTAAATTTTTCAGCATTTCGCTACAATAATTTGCTCCTATTGTTTTGGGAAATTCAATGATGACTTTATTACATAATTCACGAGCCTTTTTGTATTCCCATTGATATTCTTTGGCACTGAAAGGATTATAGCGATTCCCTCTTTCGGTATATATTCGGGCTTTTTCATAATGCACCTCTGCAAGCATCCTATGTTTTGGGAAGGCAGTTACAATATTGTTCAATGCATTAATATAATTTAATTCATAGTTTTCGGCAGGTAAAAAATGTTCTTTAACAAACTTTAATCGTTCCAGATCAATATTAATAAAGGCTGATTTATCTTCATCAAATTGATGCAGGGATAACAATTGTTGATACAAATTCAAGACAAAATCCATAGGTTTTTTGACTAGAGTCGAATCAATTTTCAAGTCTAAAAATTTTTTAGACTGCAAAAAATAATCCAGATTTTTGTCGGATTTATATTCTGTGTTCTCACCAATGAGATTGGGCTGAGAAAAATTTGTTATCAAACGATGAGCCAATAAATCAAAAAGGGTGGGTCTTAAATAACGAATGATGTCTTCCCCTCTTAAGATCGTTTGAATGGTTTCCATTTTAATTTTAACCAAAAGTTCGGCATCCTTAACCGAAAGCAAAAAATGCATTCGAATAGCCTTTTGATAATTATTTTTACTCCAACTACGAATATCTTTGGGTGGTTCAGAACTGATATCCGTTCTCTCATCAATGTTCCACCTGTTTTGCTGATAATAGTTTGCAAACAGCTCGGCTAAAATGGAATGCAAGATTTGTTTTTGTGGAGATTTTGCTCCAACAATCTCATTTTTTAACTGATAAACAAGCAAATTAATATCAAAATCATCATTTGTTTTTGATATTTCTATTTTATAGATAAGGGATTTAAAATAATCAGGAATATTATTCTTTGCTTTGGCTTGTTTAAATATCTCCAAAACTTGGGGTTCAGCTGATTTTATCAAACCCAGATTCATTAAGGAGTCAATGGCTGTCCATTTATCTCTTTTAGGAAGATCACCTAACTTTTGTCCTAGAACAGAAAAAGCAAGAAAAAGGAAGAGTATAATAAGGGGTAGAATTTTAAATCTCATATTGGTGATTTTACAATATAAAATTACAAAATTTGTACCGTATTTGGGAGTTTAATGTTTTTTAAGAAAATTAATCTTATAAAGAGAAGGGGTGACACCCTGCAGGGTGTCACCCCTATATTTTTTATATGTCGAAAAAAAAGCCTGAAATTAATTTCAGGCTTTAAGTTTTATATCACAATATTCACGATTTTTTGAGGAACAACAATTATTTTTTTAGGAGTTTTCCCTTCTATCCATTTTTGAGCTTCTTCGGCTGCTAATACATTTTTTTCAACATCCTCTTTCAACATATCTATCGGAAGATCTATCTTAAAACGCATTTTACCATTAAATGAAACAGGATAAGAAAAGGAGTTTTCTTTTACATAGTCCTCTTTAAACTCAGGGAATGGCTGATAGGTTATGGTTCCCTCATGTCCTAAAAGAGACCATAATTCTTCGGCTGCATGAGGGGCGTATGAAGATATCAGAATGGCTAAATCAGAAAGAATAGCCCTTTTTTTGCATTTCAAATCGTTGAGCTCGTTCACACAAATCATAAACGTACTAACCGCTGTATTGAATGAAAATCGCTCAATATCGCCTTGTATTTTTTGAATCGTTTTATGCAGCACCTTGAGTTCTTCTTTTGTAGGTTCTTCATCTGAAACTAAGAAATTGTTTTCCTCATCATGATAGAGCCTCCATAATTTTTTCATAAAACGGAACACCCCTTCAATCCCTTTTGTATCCCATGGTTTATGATATTCAAGAGGACCTAAAAACATTTCATACAATCGAAGTGTATCAGCACCATACTTTTCAATCAAAGCATCCGGATTTTGCACATTATGTTTTGATTTCGACATTTTCTCGACTTCATGTCCACAATGGTATTTCCCATCTTCTAGGATAAACTCTGCATTGGCAAATTCAGGACGCCATTTCTTAAAAGCTTCTGTATCGAGCACATCATTATCAACAATATCAATATCCACATGCAATGGGGTTGAGAATATTTCTCGGCCAGCTACTCCTTTGGAAACATATAATTGTTTTAGTTCTCTAATTTCATGCTTATTGAAAATAATTCCTTGGCTTTTTTCCTCAATAGCTTTTTCGGTTTCCTCAATCAAACTATTATTCATCTCGATGATATCAGCAATGGGGAGTAATAATAATTTTTTACCCGTTTCTTTGGTATATGCTTCGTAATAAGATTCTAATTTTTCAAGCTTTGCTTGGCTTTTGATCTCAATAATCACATTTTCCTTTTGATTATAGAAATCAAATTTTCGATGTCCATCGCGATAATCTCTAACGAACTCTTTTTCCATTCCTTGCTTTTTGATAAATTCCCAAAGCAAATATTCGGCATATTTTTCGTGGTTTACACGATACACAAAACTTGAGCGACCTTGGATTTTCCCTTGGTTGATCAATTTTTTGAAAGGTTCATCTTCGCAGGCAAATCCAAGATCAAATAAAAACTTATTCCAAAAGCGTGAATAAATTAAATGGCCTGCCGCATGTTCATCGCCACCAATATATAAATCAACATTTTTCCAATATTCATTGGCCTCTTTCGAGAAATATTCATTGTCATTATGCGGGTCCATATAACGCAAATAGTAGGCACTTGAGCCAGCAAAACCAGGCATGGTATTCGTCTCCAAAGGATAGCCTTCTTCTGTCACCCAATCTTTAGCACGAGCCAAAGGTGGTTCGCCTGTTTCAGTCGGTAAATATTTATCAACTTCCGGTAATAATAATGGCAACTTATCTTCACTCAAAGTATAAGGAATTCCTTCTTTATAATAGACGGGGAAAGGTTCGCCCCAATATCGTTGGCGACTAAAAATCGCATCGCGCAAGCGATAATTTATAGTCCCAAAACCAATCTCCATTTCTTCAATTTTTTGGATAGTAAAAGAAATAGCTTCTTTAACTTCCATGCCATCTAAGAAACCGGAGTTCATCATTTTGCCTTCCTTAGCATCGTAAGATTCTTCGGAAATATCACCCCCTGAAACCACTTGTACGATGGGTAAATCAAAATGTTTTGCAAAAGCATAATCGCGACTATCATGAGCCGGAACAGCCATAATGGCACCCGATCCATAACCAGCCAAAACATAATCGGCTACCCAAATTGGAATTTCTTTACCCGTAAAAGGATTGATACAGTAAGCGCCTGTAAATTCTCCCGTAATGTTTTTAACCTCCGATTGACGTTCACGCTCGGATCGATTTTTCGCCCAGCTTACATATTTATAAACAGCTTTTTTATGTTCAGGGGTTGTAATCTTATCAACGATTTCATGTTCGGGGGCTAGCACCATGTAAGTTGCACCAAACATGGTATCAGGGCGGGTAGTGAAAATTTCAAGAACCCCTCCTGTATCCTCCCCAAAGGGGAGGACTTTATTGTCCAACTGATTTTTAATTTCATTTAAAACACCATCAATATTAGAAATCACTTCTTCGTTTTTAAAGCGAATTACAGAATAACCAAAGGCATTTAATATCTCCGTTCTCTCAGTGTCTTCTTCAGTTTGTGAATCATGAATTTTTCCATCAATTTCAATAATCACTTTCTTTCTTAAACAAACAAAATCAGCAATAAAATGACCTATAACTTGCTGCCTTCTTATTTTATGGCCCAATTGTTTTGCTCGAACTCTCTCCCAAATAATAGCCTCTGCTTCCGTTGGATTTTTTCTGGCTTCAATTGCCTTATCCTTCAAAACTGCCCACATTTGAGAATCTGTAGTTATATATCCGGGTTTAACTCCCTCTCCTTTGGAGAGGGTTGGGGAGAGGTGAAAATAGACTGTAGCGCCTTCCGAACGACCAATCCAATTTTTTTGAACTTCTTTCAATGAATCTGACCAATCAACAGTGTTTAAACCATCAAGCAAACGCTGTGCATAAGCTGTAATTCTGAGCGACCATTGCATCATTAATTTACGTTCAACAGGATGTCCTCCACGCTCAGATAAGCCTTCTTTTACTTCATCATTTGCTAACACAGTTCCTAAGTCAGGGCACCAGTTCACCATCGTTTCTGATAAATGTGCCAAACGATAACTCATCAGGGTTTGCTGTTGAGTTTTCTCATCCATAGCATTCCAATCATCGGCTGTAAAAGATTCGATAGTATCGCAAGCTGCATTTATATTTTGGTTTCCATTTTGTTCAAACTTTTCAATCAATGTATCAATGGACTGAGCTTTATCTAAATCTTTATCATACCATGAATGGAATAATTGAATAAAGGTCCACTGAGTCCATTTGTAATAGTTAGGATCACAGGTTCTTACTTCTCTGTCCCAATCAAAAGAAAACCCAATTTTATCAAGCTGAATACGGTATCTGTCAATATTTTTTACGGTAGTGACTTCAGGATGTGTCCCCGTTTGGATAGCATATTGTTCGGCAGGTAAGCCATAGGCATCGTAACCCATCGGATGCAAAACATTATATCCGCGCTGGCGCATATAACGAGCATAAATATCCGAAGCTATATAACCCAGCGGATGACCAACATGTAAGCCTGCACCCGAAGGATATGGAAACATATCCAACACATAAAACTTAGGCTTCTTATGATCAATCTCTGCTTTAAAGGTTTTGTGCTCGCTCCAGTATTTTTGCCATTTAGGCTCAATCTCCAAAAAATTGTAATCCATCCCTGTTTAATTAATTATTTATCAAAACTATATGAAAATTCATTTTAGCCTGCGAAGTTAGGAAATTTCAGAAAAGAATAAGAATTCAAAACCTATAAATTGTTCTCAGATTAAATCAAAAATACTCCTATTAACTAAAATTAATAACTATAGTTCCGCTATTATACTAAATTGTTTAATTTAGCTTTTAAAGAATCCTTCTAGATGTCGAAAAAAGATATTAAATACAGCAAACGCCGACTAAGATCTTCCTATTTAACCACCCTTGTAAGCATCACGCTTGTGTTATTGATGCTTGGTGTTTTAGGTCTAATTATTTTACATGCTAAAAAATTGTCGGATCATGTGAAAGAAAATATCGGTGTTCGTATTATGATGAAAGAAGGTATACGCGAAGCTGAAATTATTCAACTACAGAAAACCTTGGATGCTACCGCCTATGTAAAATCCACAAAATATGTCACTAAAGAGCAGGCGGCTGTTGAAATGAAAGCTGATTTGGGAGAAGATTTTATTAGTTTCTTGGGTTTCAACCCCCTTCCTCCATCCATAGATTTAAGACTCAAAGCAGACTACACCAATGTTAAAAGTATCGACGTGATCGAAAAAGAATTATTAGCCAATCCTGGAGTAAAAGAAATTTTCTATCAAAAATCATTGGTTCAAGCTATCAATACAAACCTAAAACGAATTAGTTTAATATTGCTAGGTTTTAGCGGATTATTACTATTAATTGCCGTTGCCTTGATAAATAATACCATCCGTTTATCTGTTTATTCGAAACGTTTTTTGATTCGAAGTATGCAATTGGTAGGCGCCACCCAATCTTTTATTCGTCGTCCATTTATTTTTAAAGGTATATTTCAAGGAATTTATGGTGCATTTATAGCAATAATTTTAATCGCGGTTTTGATTTATTTCTCTATTAAAGAATTACCCGAACTTGTCGAATTACAAGATATCAATCTTTTTATCATCTTATTTAGTTTAATCATTCTTTGTGGAATACTTATTTCGTGGCTTTCAACTTATTTTGCTATTCGAAAATATCTACACATGAAAACAGATGATCTTTATTATTAAGCAGTCAAAAATCAAAAAAAGCTATTATTTTTGACCCATTAAATTTTTCAAAAATGTCGAAACAAAATCAAACTGAAAATAAAACACAAAAAGCTAGTTCAAACCTAAAAGAAGAACAAGTTACGTTTGCCTTCACTCGTCAAAATTATCGTTTATTGATTATTGGTATCGTACTCATTGTTTTGGGTTTATTATTAATGATTGGCGGAGGCTCTGATGATCCGAACGTTTTCAGTTATAAAATTTTTAATTTCAGACATTTGACACTGGCGCCCATCCTTATTCTTGCTGGATTTATCGTCGAAATTTTTGCTATCATGAAACGGCCTAAAAAATAGGCATTAAAATTATTTTTTATGAATTGGTTTGAAGCCTTATTATTAGGAATAGTGCAAGGCTTAACGGAGTTTTTGCCGGTAAGTAGTAGCGGACATTTAGAGCTTGGGAAAGTACTTTTGGGCGTAGATGCTGAAAAGAGTTTGATTTTTACCGTGGTTGTTCATGGGGCAACCGTTTTAAGTACCCTCGTTGTATTTCATAAAGATGTATGGGCTTTACTGAGGGGCTTGTTTCGTTTTCGGTGGAATGAAGAGACCGCTTACGCTTTTAAAATTTTTGTTTCCATGATTCCGGTTTTGATATTGGGTGTATTTTTTGCTGAAGAAATTGAACAGTTTTTTACGGGTAATACAACTTTCGTGGGATCAATGTTGATTGTAACTTCAATTTTACTGGCTTTCACCTATTTTTCAAAATCAAACAAAAGAGACATTGGTTTTATTGATGCTTTTATCATTGGAATTTCACAAGCCGCCGCTGTCTTACCTGGGATTTCGCGTTCGGGATCAACAATTGCAACTGGAATTTTATTGGGAAACAAAAAAGAAACCATTGCCAAATTTTCATTTTTGATGGTTCTAATACCAATTATTGGTGCAAACCTAAAAGATATGATGGATCAGAATTTATCACAGGAAAGTAGTATTGGATCCATTCCTCTTTTAGTCGGTTTTATGGCCGCATTTATATCGGGTACATTAGCTTGTAAGTGGATGATCAAAGTGGTATCAAAAGGCAAACTTATTTATTTTTCCATCTACTGTTTTATCATTGGACTCATTGCCATTTTTCTAGTATAATTTTTGCGCATGATCAACAAAAAAATAGATCTATCCTCTTTTGACTTTGAAAAAGGTGAAGCCTTATTATTTGATAAACCATATACGTGGTCGTCTTTTCAAGTAGTAAATAATATTCGCTATGCACTTAAGCATCATTTAGGGATAAAAAAAATTAAGGTTGGTCATGCTGGCACTTTGGATCCATTGGCGACTGGTCTACTCATTATTTGTACCGGAAAATTCACCAAACGTATCGACGAATTTCAAGCTCAGGAAAAGGAATATACAGGTACATTTACTTTGGGTGCGACAACTCCGTCTTTCGATATGGAAAAAGAAATTGATGCCCAATTTCCAACAGATCATATTAATGAAGAAATACTTCTGACTGTTGCAAAAAGTTTTATTGGAACCATTGAACAAACTCCGCCTGTTTTTTCAGCCATCAAAATTGATGGAAAAAGAGCCTATGAATACGCCCGAAAAAATGAAGATGTAAAGATTAAACCCAAAACCATCACCATTTCCGAATTTGAAATTACTAAAATTGAAATGCCCGAAATTTCTTTTCGAATTGTATGTAGTAAAGGAACTTACATTCGATCCTTAGCTCGTGATTTCGGAATCGCCTTAAAATCAGGGGCCTATTTAAGTTTACTTAAAAGAACTCGCATTGGCGAATTTAAATTAGCTGACGCCTTTAATCTTGAGGAGTTTAAACTTCTGCTAAAAAACACTGATTTCGTCAAATGACTTGACAAAGCCTTTTCAATGTATTAAATTAGCGCCCCGTGAACATTTTGCTTTCCTCGAAATATTATTAATTTTGCGGCTTTTTTAAAAAACAACTAGTATTTAGACAACTTACAATATGAAACTATCTCAATTCAGGTTTGATCTCCCTCCCGAATTAATCTCAAGCATCCCCCAAGAAAACAGGGATGAATCAAAACTAATGGTACTTAACCGTAAGGAACAAACCATTGAACATAAAACATTTAAAGACATACTTGGTTATTTTAATGACGGAGACGTTTTCGTTATCAATAACACCAAGGTTTTTCCTGCCCGTTTATACGGCG
>Ga0180007_10005508_pt1 | contig 12751 bp, 9 predicted proteins | sample MM_PC_MetaG_FD_121122 | JGI IMG/M metagenome (GOLD analysis project Ga0180007, IMG submission 121122) | Groundwater microbial communities from the Aspo Hard Rock Laboratory (HRL) deep subsurface site, Sweden - MM_PC_MetaG | ecosystem: Environmental > Aquatic > Deep subsurface > Groundwater... | reverse complement strand
AGACTTTCTGCGAAATAAGGAAAACGGTTACTTCCGTTTTCTTTTATCCATTTTAGTTATTTCTTCTTCCTCAAGTAGCATTGGCTACTATCGTCATCAGAAGTAACCAAAATGTAATAAAATTTTAACATAATTAACTCGTTTTTTATTTCGCAGAAAGTCTTATTCCTTTTCTATTTCTCCAACTAAAAATCCCCCTAAATCTTTTCGGCCCAACTCAATTTTGTGGCTTCTGCGATTGAGTTTGTGAGTCACAATCATGGCAGTATTGATAGTCTGACTCTTGAGCTTTATGGTGACTGGTACAACAGGGACTTTGCCTTCGCTTGATTCTTGTTGTTGCCAGAGTAAGTCTTCCAAATCCACTAATCCTAGTTCTTCTGCCAATTGTTCGCTGATAGCCGACCGGAAACGACCCGTATTAACCATACCCGTCACAACTTGATGTTGTTTTTGATCACCCATCACAGTCACTTGAGGTTTAGTACTAATAATTTTAAGACCTTCTTCGGCCTTAATATTGTCGGCAAAACTTTCGGCAAATAGAGCCTGGCCAATTTTACAGCCATGTTCTGCATTTCTAACTTCGATGCCCTCGACCCGTTCAATCCTTTTTTTAAGACCGGCTCGATTAGCCAGCTGAATAGACAAACCAGGGAAACCATTGAGTTCTACGATCATGGGTCCTTTTTCTGGATGAATGAAGATATCAGCGCCCATAAAAATGTAGCCGGCGGCATTGGCGGCTTCGACGGCAATCTTTAGCACTTGGTTCCAATGAGGGATTCTAATACCGTTGACCTTTTTTTTGGTGCCGGGAAAGTGAGTAATAATCTCGCTTTTACCTCGAATACCATAAGTAGTGATGCCGGTGGCAATATCGACTCCCAGACCAATGGCTCCTTGGTCCAAATTAGCTTTGCCCTGCGACTCTTTGGTAGGGATTCTAAGTTCCACCATGACAGGCACACTATTAAAAACAATCACTCGCACATCAGGCGTGCCTCGGTAAGCATACTTAGCCAAGACTGGATGAGAAGGAATCATTTCTTCAACGATGGCCTGGTATTGATTACCCCAGGTACTAAACTCCCCATCAAGAATATTAGATACATGTAAATTTAAGTCATCATCCGTGATTGGTTCTTTATTTTGATTTAACCAAACCGACTGATCAGCCACTTTTTTTTTGATAATCCAAATACCCTTGCCGGCACTGCCACTAGCTGGCTTGACTACAAACGGAGTGGGAATAGTTTCCCAGTTAATGTTTTCTAAATCGGACAAGTGACTAAAGACATGATAAACAGTGGCAGTAGGAATGTTGTGGGCCTTGAGCAGTTCCTTGGTTTTAAGTTTGGAAAAACCATACACTCTGGCAGACCGAGGGTTGAGTTTGGTATAGCGATAGCGAGAGTTCATGCCCAAGATGTGTGAGGGTTTAATCGGCATTTTCTCTTCCTCTACTCTTCTTCTTCAATGATGGAGTGGAAACGAAGACGTTCACTAATTCTTAGGCCCACAAATTTACCAGCAATAATGTTAATCATGGCAGTTGCCACCAAAAGCAATTCTGGTTCCAGCAATGTAAACTTGCGCAGAGTTTCTGATTTTAAGATTAAACCACAGATGAATGCCAAACCAATGGTTTCTAAAACCAGAGCAATAGCGTCACTGGGTTTAGTTCTGGCTTGAGCATCTATAAAGTTTTCACTGAGCAAGATCAGAATTAAAATTGGAAAAATGTTGACGCTCATTAAATTGACTAAATCGGCTAAAGGAGCAATAAATAGCAACAGCAGTAGTAGGGTAATAGAAATAGTCCAAATTAACAAACCAGTTCTGGGCAAATACGGTAGTTTAGTTTTGGCAATCAGTTTTTTGCTAAAGAAGGTGGTCAAAATAATGGCCAAGAAGATGATGGTGCCTTCAAAAACACCGGTTGAAACCAGAGCCACAGATAGAACTGCGGGAATGTAGATACCAAAACCCCTCAAACCAATAATATGGCGGGAAGCGGCAATCAAAGTGGCAATTAAAGGAAAGAGAATGACTAAAACAATCACATTAGGCTGAACACCTTGCTTGACCGCGTATCGGACCGCATGTTCCAGAAAGTTGTTCCAGCTCAAAGGTTCAGGGGGGTTATCATCCAGATAAGCCACTAAAATACTTTTGGTTTGGCCACTGGTATCGGTAATATCTTTATCTTTTTGCTCTTGAATTTTTTGTTCAATTTCTGCCGAAGGTGAGGCGGATTTAGCACTTTGACTAGCTTGGGCGGCCAAAGATGCTTCTTCTGGAGTTAAGATGATTTCGCCAGTTAATACTTGATTAGAGGTAACGCTGATTGGAACTTGGGCCAAACTTGGACTCACCTGCATCAGCAGAAGAGTTAAACCGACCAATAAAGATAAAAGCCATCGTGACATACTTGAATTATACCCTAGATTAACTCGTTTCTTATTTCGCTACAAGTCTATTAAATAAATATTTTAACCAGTGGATGGAGGAAGCCAATCACTACCGACACAAACAGGATTGTCAAGGCCCAACCCAGCTCCACGCCAAAAATGACGGTGTTGGTAATTTCAAAACCGGGCACTAAATAAGTGGTTAACCAGAGTAAAATTGCATTAATCACACTGGAAAAAAGTCCCAAGGTGACAATGTTGATGGGCAGGGTCAGGATTTTGAGGACTGGTCTGATGATTGAATAAAGTAATGTCAAGATAACACTGGCTAAAACTAGCGTCACCCAATCCGAAAAATTGACGGTGGGTAACAGGAAGCTTAAAGCAAATAGGGTAAGACCGGTGCGGATAAAAGGTTTGAGCATATTAATAGTATAGCATTTTTTTAGCCCGTCTCTGAATGTGGTGTTGTTTGGAAAAGCGGTGAGCTTCGTCTCTGATAGCCTGAACCAACTGCAGAGCTGGATGTGATCTGGGTAATTTGAGTTCATGATAAGTGATGGGTTGCCGATTTTTATCCAGCACAGGAATCATGATGCGGTCGGGGTCTTTGGCTAAACTAACAATGGGTGTGGGGTGGGGCCAAGCTGTTAATGCGGCGCGCAGTTGACCCCGACCGCCATCAATCACAATTAAATCCGGCAGACCCCACTCTGGATGATTAGCTCGACGGGCCAAAGCTTCTTTCATCATTTGATAGTCGTTAGGGGTGTGAAGAGTTTTGATGTTAAACAACCGATACTCTACCCCATTTTTTTGGCCATTTTCAAACACTACCATCGACACGACTGCCAGTTGACCGCTGGTGTTACTGACGTCATAGCCTTCAATTCTTTGTAATTGAAAGGCGTCGGGTAGCCCGGCATATTGAGCGATTAACCTCTTAAGATAGGTACTGGTATCTTGAGGCCAAGACCTGGTTAAACCAGGTGTCGATAAATCTGGTTTTAAAGATATGGGTTGGCTAGTGACAGCCTCAATGGCTTTAAGTTGATCGCGAATTTTGCCCGCTTGCTCATATTGTTTGGTTTGAGATAGATTTTGCATCTCTAATTTAAGTTCTTTCTGGACCAGATGGGATTGGCCTCGCAGAAAGAGAGTTAGTTGTTGGATGTGGCGGTGATACCGCGCGGCCGATACCAAGCCCAGACAAGCTCCCGGACATTGGTCCAAATGATAGTAAAAGCAAGCCCTGCCCGATGGTAAAAGTTGGTTTGGATGGGACAGAGCTTGATTGGGTCCAGCCTGATTAGGTCGGTCACACCAAGGAAAAATTTTGCGAGCCAGTTTTAAAACTTCCTTAACTCGAAAAGCACTGGCAAAAGGTCCAAGTAGAGTTCCCTGCAAGTGGTAATGAATAATATCTTGTTTGCGGACCTGCTTGACTTGAGCAAATTTGTCTTTGGAAATGTGAATATAGAGAGGGCTTTTATCATCCTTGAACAGAATATTGTATCGGGGTTGATAGGTCCGAATCAGCTCGGCTTCGGTCAAGAGAGCTATCAGCTCATTGGCTAAGACTTGATACTTAAGCTTTCTGGCTGACTGAACTAATTGTTTAATTCTGCTTGAGAGTTGGGCCAGGTTTTTGTATGAATTGATCCGGCTCTTGAGATTTTTGGCTTTGCCCACGTAAAGCACGGAATTTTTTTTGTCTAAGAACCAGTAAACTCCCGACCCCGAGGATAACGATGGTAAATCCGCTAACCAAGCTAAGGATAATGACAAACTGCCTCCAGCTTTTGATGATAGCGGGCAGGGCGACGATTTGAGTTTCTGGTTCAAGGTTGACAGAGGTACCATCTGGACCTAATTGTAAACTGAGATTAAAATCTGTGGGTGTCAATTTCCATCCGGGATTGGTAGCAAAAATATTCAGCTCTTTGGTTTCAAAGGGTAATATTTGAGGCCAAGAAAAATCTTCAGGATTAACTCTGACTGAGCCGGTGGCTTTAATTTCAATCTTTGGCCAATACCAAGCTTGGCCAGATTGATTAGTGATATTCAGCTTATATAAACCTGGCAAGTTAAAGCCAAAAATTGAGTTAGGTTTAATTTCCAGTTTAAAGTTGGGGTCAACATCTGGAAAACTATCGGCTAATGTGACTACCACATCTTGGGTGGGTGAATCACTTTGTTTATAAAATCCAGCCGGATAAGGCAGTGAACTGGACAGACCGTTGAAAGCAAAGGCAATGTGGTTTAAATCAAATTGAGAAAAGTAGTCGATGCCACCAGTGGTATCTTCCCAAGTGGGATCGACACTCTGCCAAGTATGAGTAGCGGTATTGAAGAATTGAGCCCAAGCGTGCAGGACATCGCCCGCTAAACTGGATGGTCTAAACCTTTCGTCATCTGTATATGCAAAGCCAGCCACTCTTCTAGCTGGAATACCTTTGCTTCTGACCAAAGTGATAAACAGATCGGCAAACTCTTGACAAACTGCCTGAGTGGGTTGACTTAAAGCGGTGACGGCCCCGACTCGAACGATATCCTGAGTTAAGTTCTGGTCGGTATAATCTAGTTTTTCAATCACTAGCTGATAAAGCTCAGCCACGGTTTTAACAGAAGAACTAAGAGCAGTAATTTCTGGATGATCGACTGGCCAAAATTCTCGAGCCTGAGTGTGTTCAGTCAAAGGTGGAACTTGGGGGACTGTAGGATTGGCATCCAAAGTCAAGCGGACTAAAGCCACCGCATTAACCAATACTTGCTCGTGGGGTCTGAGTAGATATTCTGCCAGCCAATTGCCGTCAGCATCTTGATGGACCTTGGTGGGGCGAGGTTCAAGTGACTGATACTGCAATTCTTGATAAGCAGTGGTCGGGGGTAAAGCTATTTGAGTTGTGACGGGTGAGCCGGAAGGATTATCTAAAAAATAGCGCAGAGTTAAATTGTAAATTTGCTCTTGGCCAAAGATGGCCATGACTCCTGTCTGTTCTAGGCTAGAAAAAGTTTGAGTAATAGTCTGGTTATCAGTTTGGGTGGTATCTGGAGTAGGGTCAACCCGATAAGGTAAGCCAAAGCGAAGAGGAGTAATCAGAGTGATTTGTCTTTGGCGATAATGAGTCGCATCAGCCAGTTGAGGAATTCTGACTTCAAGTACTTGACCAGTAATTAAAGCAATTTGAGGACTAGTGTAACTGATGCTAAACTTTCTTTGTTTGCCCTCTCCCACTACCGCGTCTGGAAATGCTAGAGCAATGTTAGTTTGGTCTTCGGCGGTGGTGATATTAGGGGTTAGGGAGTTGCCTTGACTTAAAGCTTTAATATTTTCTAAACCAGTTTGTTGGAGTCTGATGGCGTACTGTTTGACATAAGTAGTGGGTGTTTGATTAGTGATAGTAAAATTGTGTTCCACATTCACCAAGCCTTGGTTGGTGACAGTGTAAGTGCTATTTAAATCAGTCACAAAATTTTTATCTGATTCGGCTGAGTAAACTGGAGATGTAAACAAACCACCAACCATCAGCAGAAAAAAACTTAACCAACCACTGACAAATCGCCATTGCTTCATATCACTATTGTACACAAAGAACTGAAAGTTAATTATATTTAACTGATTCTTAATTCAAATAGTATATATCAAAGAAATTTCTGTATCAAGAATTTGATAATAGTTCTTTTTTAAGATACTGGCCGGTCAGGGATGCGGAGTTATCTGCAATGTTTTGAGGGGTGCCGATAGCCACTACCTCTCCCCCATCTTCACCACCCAAAGGACCTAGGTCAATAACCCAATCAGCATTTTTAACAATATCCAAGTTGTGTTCGATGACCACCACCGTATTGTTATGAATCACTAACTTGTCTAAAACATTGAGCAGTTTTTGGACATCGGCAAAATGGAGGCCGGTGGTTGGCTCATCCAATAGATAGATATTGTGTTGAGCATTTTGGGAAGCTAGTTCTTTGGCCAATTTTAAGCGTTGGGCTTCTCCACCAGATAAAGTGGGGGCTGGCTGACCCAGCTTCATGTAGCCTAAGCCCACATCTAAGAGAGTTTCCAAGCGTTTGGCTAGACCCGAGTGAGTAGTAAAGAACTTGGTCGCCTCATCAATGCTCATGTCTAAAACATTGGCAATGGTTTTACCTTTATACTCAACACTCAAAGTTTCCCCGTTGTAGCGACTGCCATGACAGACATCGCAAGTGACGTAGACATCAGCTAAAAATTGCATCTCGATTTTGATCTGACCATCACCTCGGCAAGCTTCGCACCGACCACCTTTGGTGTTAAAACTAAATCGACTAGGACCAAAGCCTTTGAGTTTAGCTTCTCTAGAACTGGCAAAAATTTGTCTAATGTAGTCAAAAGATTTAGAGTAAGTGGCAGGATTGGAACGAGGGGTGCGGCCAATGGGTTTTTGATCAATTAAAACCACTCTCTGGACAACATCAGGCACCATGATTCTATCTAAGTGGCCAGCCTCCATCCGAAAAGTTTTGCCGATTTTTTTGGCTAAGTGAGGATAAAGAGTGTCGTGAAGTAAAGTTGATTTACCTGAGCCAGACACGCCCGTGATGCAGACCAGTTGACTCAAAGGAATCTCTACGTCAATTGATTTAAGATTGTGATGATTGGCGCCGAACATTTGAATCCTGCCTTGAGCCGGTTGAGGTAAATGCGATCTTCTGGGTTGGTTATCTAAAATAAGTCTAGGTTCTTGACTGATCCTTTTTGATTTAATGACATCTTTTTCTCGGCGCAGGTACTGGGCAGTTAATGATTGACGAGATTTTATGACTTCATTAGCCGGTCCCTGGGCGACTATTTCTCCCCCGCCAGTACCTGCGCCTGGTCCAAAGTCCACAATCCAATCGCTACTTTTCATCACATCGCGATCATGTTCAACCACTACCACGGTGTTGCCTTTATCTCGGAGACTATAAAGAGTTTGAATTAGGCGGTTGTTGTCCTGAGGATGAAGACCAATTGTTGGTTCATCCAAAATATAAAGCACTCCAGACAAACCTGTGCCAATTTGAGAAGCCAGGCGAATCCGTTGAGCTTCGCCACCGGCTAAGCTACCAGCCTCCCGATGTAAAGTTAGGTAACCTACTCCCACGGCATTTAAAAATGTTAATCTAGCCACAATTTCTTTGAGAATAGATTCGGCAATTTGGCGTTCAATATGATTGAGTTTGGTGGTTTGAGGATCAGCCAATCTCGTCACCCATTCCAAGGATTGCATAACTGGCAATTTGGTTAAGTCGGCAATATTTAGGTTAGCGACTTTAACTGCCAAAGCATCAGGATTGAGTCTTTGACCTTGGCAAACGGCACAGACCTGTTTGTGCATAAACTGGCTGATTTCTTTGCGAATAAAATCAGAGTCGGTTTCCAAAAAGCGTCGTTCCAAGTTTTTGATAAAACCTTCAAACTGTTGGTCGTGATCAGAATCTTGGCCAAAGCGATTGGGCCCCACCACAGTGTAGATTTTGTCCGAACCGTAAAGCAGGATTTTTTGTGTGGCTGGGTCAAAATCTTGATAGGCAGTTTTCCGATAATCATAATCATAATCATAATCTCGAGCTTTGACGACTTCTTTAACTAATCTGGCCCACCAAGTTTCACTGCTCAAAGTTCTGGCAAAGGGAATAATTGCCCCTTCGCTTAATGTTAAACTGGGGGCAATAATTTTTGTGACATCAATTTTTAAAATTGAGCCCAGACCGTTACAGTTGGGACAAGCTCCATGGGGGGCATTGAAAGAAAACAACCTGGGTTCAAGTTCTTTGAGTGAGATATTGCAATCACCACAAGCATATTTTTCACTAAATAACCAATCTTCGATTTGCTTGGGTGAAATGGGAAAATCAAAACTCTGATCTTGAACATGACAGACAATAGCTAGACCATCAGCCAGTTTCAAAGCTTCTTCCAGAGATTGTCTAATTTGACTGAGTAGCTCTTTTTTTGAAATCGCGTCCTTCATTTGCTTGGTCCCAAAGATAAAATTTTTGAGGATGACACTAATTGAGTGACGGTTGGTTTTGAGTAAGTCAATCTCTTCATCTAAATTGAAGTAGGTATTGTCAACTCGAACTTTGGTATAACCCTGTTGACGTAAACGATCAAATAAACTTTGGAAGCTACCTTTTTTTCTTCTGATAATTGGCGACAGAATCTGCAGACGAGTCACTGGTTGACCAAGTTCCAAAACCCTGTTCCAAACCTGATCTGCCATTTGATCGACAGTCTGGGTGCTAATCTCCCGACCACAATTGGGACATTCCGGATGACCGACTCTAGCATAAAGTAAGCGCAAGTAATCATAAATTTCGGTAATGGTGCCGACTGTGGAGCGAGGATTTTGAGAGGTAGTTTTTTGATCAATGGAGATAGCCGGAGTTAAACCTTCAATCTGTTCCACATCGGGTTTTTGCATGATACCTAAAAACTGTCTGGCATAAGAGCTTAATGATTCCACATAGCGACGTTGGCCTTCGGCATAAAGCGTATCAAAAGCCAAACTGGATTTACCAGATCCAGAAACACCAGTAAAACAAATCAGCTGATTTTTTGGTATAGCCAAAGACACAGCCTTGAGATTGTGCTCACTGGCCCGAGTCACAATGATGTGAGTTAAACCGGTGGGTGTGGTTTGAGACATAAGGGGTTTATTAGACTTGTAGCGAAATAATTAAATTAATACTTAATGCATTTTTTGACCATTTTCCCCTTTTTATCTTCCTCAAGTAGCTCTGGCTACTATCGTCATCTAAAAATGGTGAAAATGTGTCAAAATCTATCATTAATTTCTTCATTTCTTATTTCGCTACAAGTCTATTATTATAAAGCAAAACCGAAGCCAATTACCAGAGTCAAATGACAAAGAGTTTCGGGTGTACCAGAGTAATCAGAAAGTTTGTAGAACGTCTCTAATTTGAGCGGCTAGTTCAAAATCAAGTTCCAAAGCGGCTTGTTCCATAGCTCGCTTAAGTTGGGTGATAGCTTTCTTTTTATCCATTGGAGTGAGTGAGTTGGGATCAAGTTTATCTAACTGGATGCTATCTCGAGGACTGAGCTTGACCATGACTGGGGATGAGGCAGGATGAAGGTCATCTAACGATCTAGCCACCATTTCTTTTCTAAAAGGCTTATTAATCGATCGAGGAGTAATGCTGTGCTTTTGGTTGTACTGCAACTGATACTGTCTGCGCCGAGATGTTTCGGAAATGGCTGACTTTAAAGATTTAGTGAGTTTGTCGGCATAGAGAATCGCCTCACCTGCTAAGTGGCGGGCGGCTCGACCCATGGTTTGAACCAAGGCAGTTTCCGATCTCAAGAAGCCTTCTTTGTCTGCATCCAAAACTGCCACCAAACTAACTTCGGGCAGATCTAAACCCTCTCGAAGCAGGTTGATGCCGACCAGTACGTCATATTTACCTTGCCTTAAATCCTGCAAGATTTGGCTTCTCTCCAAAGTCACAATGTCTGAATGCAGATAGGCCACCTTGGGTAAAGTCAATTTTTTTAGATCAATTAAGGATGCATCGGCAGTTGATAGATGAGAATCTGGAATCTGACCAATCGGCAATTTATCCACGTTTAAGTGACTAACTTCTTGAATGACTTTGTCTGGATCTATTTGATTGATTCTTAGTTTTTGACGAGCTTGAAAACTTTGGATTAACTTCTTAATTTTTTTAGCATCATTCAAATAATCTGTCAGAGCCTCTGCCATTTTTTTGGTTAAAGTTGTCACCAAACATCTTTGACCCAATTGTTTGCGATTGATAATTTCTACCACCAAGTCTTCAATTTGGTGTTGGGTGGATCTCAAATAAATGACAGGATCAACTAAACCTGTTGGTCGAACTAACTGTTCAACCATTTGGCCTTTGGTTTCTTGTCTTTCCCACTCGCCGGGGGTGGCTGAAACAGCTACTACTTGATCGATTCGTTCAATAAACTCATCAAACTTGAGCGGTCTATTTTCCAAAGCACTGGGTAATCTAAAACCATACTCAATTAGGGTTTTTTTGCGCGACTCATCGCCCTTAAACATACCGCCTATTTGGGGAATGGTCATGTGGCTTTCGTCAATGAAAGTGAGAAACTTGGAACCGCCAAATTGCTTATTGTTGTACTTAAAATAATCTAATAAAGTAAAGGGAGGCTGGCCGATTTGGCGCCCATCAAAGTATTTGGAGTAGTTTTCAATGCCACCCACAAAGCCAAACTGTTCAATCATTTCCAGGTCGTAAGTGACTTTTTGTTTGAGACGCAAAGCTTCCAATGGGTGACCGCTGTTTACCAGCTTTTTGAGTTGAGTCGCCAAATCGGCCCTTATTTCAGCCAGAGCTGTCTTTTGAGCAGTTGGATCAACCACATAATGTTTGGCAGGAAAAATCACAAAGCGTTGGGGATGATGAGGATCAAAACTTGATAGTTTTTGAGGAGTGCCGGATAAAGCATCAATCCAAGTCACTTTACTCACCTTATCGCCAGTCATCTCAATTCTCAAAGCTTCATCCATGTAGGCTGGCCAGACTTGAATATTTTCACCTCGAACCCGAAAAGTGCCTCGCTTCAAATCAGTCGTACTCCGTTCATATTGGAGGTTAGTTAAGGAGTTCATAATGGAGTCAAGGCTAATCACCTCTCCTTCGACTAACTCAAAGATAAACCGACCATACTCAACTGGAGAACTTAAAGAATAAATACAGGAGACGGAAGCCACAATTATTACGTCAGGTCTGGTGATGAGATTGGTAGTAGCGGCCAAGCGGAGTTTGTCGATTTCCTCATTAATAGTAGCTTCCTTTTCAATGTAAGTATCGGTTTGGGGGATGTAGGCTTCTGGTTGATAGTAATCGTAGTAAGATACAAAGTAGCTGACCGCATTGTTTGGAAAGAAGTCACGAAATTCCTGATATAGTTGGGCAGCTAAAGTTTTATTGTGGGCAATCACTAAAGTTGGCCGTTGAACTTGCTCTATGACATTGGCCATAGTGAAAGTTTTGCCGGAGCCAGTCACACCCAGCAATACTTGAGTATCTTGGTCTCTATCCAAGCTCTCGACAATTTGTTTGATGGCTTGAGGCTGATCACCAGTCGGTTGGTAGGGAGAGTGGAGCTTGAACTTCATGGATAATTATTTCTTTGATTATACAGTGGATAATTATGACATTTTCCATATTCCGTATAGAATGTAAAGCAATTTGATTTATCTCACTGGGAAAAGGAAAGAGTTGTGGATCAGATTTGTCTACATTTATTTGGCGACATTTTGCCTGGATATCAACTGCAAAAGAATGGAGATGTAAGAATTGATTTGTTTTTAACAAGAAATACTATAATTTGTGATTTGCCATCAGCAATAAAAGCATATACTGATAAATATCCTCGTTAAATCATCATTTTTTAGTTTGTGAGAAATTAATGAAATTGAAAATTAAATAAATCTATTTTAAGAGAACCGAGAATGAATTAAGGGCTTATAATATGCTTTATGTCACTCACCGTTACCCCCATTAAAACCCCCATCATTCACGTTGGCGATGACTTGTTACAGATTATCGCCCATCAGATAAAAGAGATGCCGGAAGATGGCGTCTTGGTAGTCACCAGCAAAGTGGTGTCACTGTGGGAAGGTCATGTGGTGGTGAAGAAAACTGGTAGTCGGCGAGAAAGACATGGACTGGTCAAAAAGGAAGCCCAGCTATACTTGTCACCCCATTCCTCAAAGTACGATCTGATGTTGACCATCAAACATCAACGGCTGTTGGTCAATGCCGGCATTGATGTGTCCAATGTGGAGAGTAAGTACTATGTGTTACTGCCGGTGCGACCGTATGAATCGGCCCAAAAAATTTGGCAGTTTTGTCGCGATCATTACAGAGTGGGGCGCTTGGGCGTAGTGATTAGCGACAGTCACTCCACTCCGCTGATGTGGGGGGTTTTCGGGACAGCTTTGGGTCATTGCGGGTTTAAATCATTAGTCAGCAAAATCGGCAAGAAAGACCTATTCAACCGCCCATTTAGAATGGCAACTCTTAACTTGGCCGAGTCGATTGCGGGAGCCGGGGTTTTGATGATGGGTGAGACAGACGAAGCTACTCCACTGGCTGTGGTGCAAGGCGCGCCCGACTTAAAGTTTCAAGATCGCCCACCCAGTCAAGCCGAAATTGATGAATTAAAAATTGAGCTTAAAGACGATATGTACTACCCCCTATTGGGAGCGGTCAAGTGGCAAACCCAAAAAACTTAATTTTGAGTTAATTTTGACAACCATTTATCAAAGTAGTAATTTGCTTATACTTCCTTT
>Ga0180007_10005507_pt1 | contig 12752 bp, 8 predicted proteins | sample MM_PC_MetaG_FD_121122 | JGI IMG/M metagenome (GOLD analysis project Ga0180007, IMG submission 121122) | Groundwater microbial communities from the Aspo Hard Rock Laboratory (HRL) deep subsurface site, Sweden - MM_PC_MetaG | ecosystem: Environmental > Aquatic > Deep subsurface > Groundwater... | reverse complement strand
GTTCCGGTCGAAATCGAAATCGAAATCGAAATCGGTACCGATGGTTTTTGGATATGCTGCAGGTTGAAATATCAAGTCATCGCCAACTTCGCCGTACATTGCTTAAGTGGTCACGCATGCACGGAACACACGGAACACACGGAATGGGATTGCGTTTCTGGAGGAAATGGCTCTTCCAGTTTCGGCGTGTTCCGTGTGTTCCGTGGTGATCCCTGTGTTCCGTGGTGATCCCTGTATTCCCTTGTTCTTCGTCTTCCTTTCCGCAGTCTCTTCCTCTTCCCCTTACAGCAGGTTCGCCGCGTACACCCGGTACGCCTCGCGGGCGGCAGCCACGCGGCGGCGGAACGCGACCAGGCCGTCGGAGGCCTCGGCGTACCGACGCGAGTCGAACAGCGACACCAGCCGGGTCATCTCACAGTCGAAGTCCTCGTCGTCGCGAAGCAGCTCGGCGCGCAGGCGTTCGAACTCGCTCCACCGCTTCTCGTCCAGGGCGTTCTCTCCAGCCTGGAGCCGACGCAGCTCGCCGAGCTCGCGCCGGACCGTCCCGAACTCCTTGGCGCACGAATCGATCCGCCATTTGTTGAGCGCCGAGATGTGGAACGAGCGGACCACGGCCTCGCTCATCGGCGTCCCCCTGTACAGGTCGGGCATCTTCTCGATGTGCGTCAGGATCTCCCACACCGTGTCCGGGCTTTTCCCGAAGCGGGCCGCACGCTCGGTCTCGGTGTAGTGCTCGAAGATGTCCTCCTCGGAGAGGTAGGCCCGATCGTGCGCCAGGAAGGCTGCGGGCTCGCCCGGGTTCTTGGACAACTCTGCGAGCAGTTCAGCCGGTGTCCGTCCGGCCGCGTGACGGATGCCGTCGAGCATGGCGAGGTAGAACGCTGCGCAGGCGAGATACGAGTTGGTGTGCGGGTTCGGTGCGCGAACCTCGAAGCGGATCGACAGCGGTCCGTCCCCGCGCACCAGGCCGGCCAGGACCGTGCGGTTGCGCGACGGGCTCCGCGGATCGCGTCCCAGCGAGGTCACGATCGACACCGGAGCCTCGAAGCCTGGCTGCAGCCTGCGAAGCGCCGAGTTCGTGTGGGAGACGAACGGATTGATGACCTCCCAGTGACGCAGCAGGCCCATGATCGCGCCAAAACCGAAGTTTGAAAGGTGCATATCGGGATCATTCGGGTCAAACAGGTTCACACGCCGGCCGTCGCGAAGCAGCAGGCCCATCCCGACGTGCATGTGCTTGCCGCTGCCTGCGATGCCCTCCACCGGCTTGGCCACGAAGGTGACGGAGAGCCCGTGGCGCATGAACACATCCTTGATGATGAAGCGCGCCAGGATGTCGTTGTCGGCCGCCTGCACGGGGTCAGAGAAACGCCAGTCGACCTCAAGCTGCTCCATGACGTCGTGGAGCCGTCCCTGCTCGGAGATCTTGCCGTGGACTCCGCCGACCTCCTTGTGCCCCATCTCCGGCTCAAGGCCATAGCGCTGCAACTGGATCAGTGAATCTTCGAGACAGGTGCGGATGGCCCCGCGGGTCCTCTTCCAGTAAGACTCCTTGAGGGCCTGGGTGACACGCAACTCATGCAGCGAGACATGCTGCGCAGGTGAAGAAACCCAGAACTCCAGCTCTGTCCCCAAAGTGAAATAGACATCGACGATGTCCGCGTCCTCGATTCCATGAGCTGCCAGGAAATGCGAATCTGCCGCCAGCAGTGGACGAAGCTCGCGCTTGACGTGTTCGAGCGTGTCGTGCAGCACCGACCGGGAACAGTAGAATCGATCATGGTGCCGGAAGAACACGGGGATGCGGATGGTTCCCGTCGGCAGCCCGTTGTCATCAACGAGCTCTTGATTGTAGTCCACGACCCACCGGCGCTCGAAGTCGATGATGAAGTCGACCTTCGCATCGTTGAGCTCGGCGATTCCGGGCAGGTTGACCGAGGAGCCGTCGGTCTGCACGCCGCCGGCGAAGATGTCCTCGAGGTTCTTGAGAAAGTGTTCAATCGGGATGCGCTCGTCGGTGTCATTTCCAAGCAGGTCGATCCCGACCAGCGAGACGAACCTCAGATACGGGTGCTTGAGGATGAACTCCTTGAGCTCGTCGCGGCGCTTGGATTGTTCAGGGACTACGGTGACCAGTTCGCGCGTCATGGTTGCCTCCTGGGGCGTGGGGTTGACGCAGGGAATGTACCGATCCGGACAACAAAAGCCAAGCGTATTCATCCGACGACGACACGGTGGACACGAACCGCCACCACGCCACCCGCGCCAACGGAAAATCGTTGTATTATCATAAGCTTGAGGCGGGACGCTTCGTCCTGTACCGGGTCACACGCGAGATAGGTGTTCCTACTTCATCTGTGACCACTTAAGCGCTTGATGGCGGTTGATAATGTGCTGTCAGGGCCTTAGAAAGAAGAAATCCATGAGAGGTTGGATAGTCGATTTCGATTTCGATTTCGATTTCGGTACCGATGGTTTTTGGATATGATGCAGGTTGAAATATCAAGTCATCGCCAACTTCGCCGTACATCGCTTAAGTGGTCACGCATGGTTCCTACTTGTAGGACTTCGCCGGACTGGCGTTGAGGTGCGTCAAGCGCAGCAGGTAGGGGACCTTCGGGCTGCCGGCGTTGCCGGATTTTTCCTTCACGCGGATGTAGTAGCGGTGGGTCGGGTGCAGCGCCGTCTTGACGCGACGGACGCCGCTGTAGATGCCCCGCGCGTCCTCGACGGTCACGTTGCCGTACGAGTCGATGATCGCCAGGGACGGGTCGATGGCCTCGCCACCGGACAATTCCACCTGGACCACGGGGGGGTTGGCTGCGGTCCCCCCGACGGAGAAGCCGTAATAGTCGACGTCGGCCGCAGGCAGCAGGAAGCCACGGATCTGCGTACCCGGTGCGATCTTGCCGGCTTGTCCTACCTTGTTGTTGGGCTCGCGCTCATCGGTGTCAGAGGCCACCTCGAAGCTCCATCGAAGCGTGTAGGCAGCGTCCGGATGGAAGGACTTTCCGCCTTCGACCTCGATCCAGTACTTCCCCTTCGCAACGACCTGGTGGTGAATCTCCATGGTCTCGGACCAGGTGGTTACGCATCGGTTGATCGGCATCAGGCAGTACCTGATCTGCGGCAATTGGGCCGGCGCGAGCAGCGACAGGGAGACCGACATGTCGCGGGTGAAGGTCATGGAGAAGAAATCCCGGTCCGTGCCGTGGGGAATGGCGCCGATGACCGCGCCCGACAGGCCCGCCAGCGGATTGGCTCGTGCGACCTGGTCATTGGGCTCGACCTCGAACTGATCCCCTGTGCTCTCGAACGAAACGGTGACCTCATACTGCCCGGTCAGGCTGTGGGCACCGCCTGCGCCCGACACTGACAGGTAGTCCGCCCCCAGCGTCTGCGGTGAGAAACGTCGCAGCACCAGACCGTCCTTCGGTTGCACGACCATCCGTCGCACTGGATCCTTGCCTTGGGCATCCCAGAAGTTGACCGTCAGCGGCACATTCGGGATCGGGCGAAAATCCAGGCGCAGCATGCGGGCCCCGAAGTTGAGATGAAAGAAGTCCGTGTCCCTGGCAGAATGGATGTAGCCCTTGACGCCCTGCCCGGCCTGCAGGGTGTTGGCTGTCTTCCTTGTGTCATTGGGCTCGATCTCCTCGCCGGGAGAGGGCTCGGAGAGCCTCCAGGAGAGCGTGTAGGGGTTCTTCAGGTCCTGGCCGAAGTTCGAGGAGAGCCAGCGCTCGCCGACCTGGAAATAGTACGTCCCCGGCGCCAGGGTGAGGTTGACGATGATCTCGTCCCCGCCGTCCTCGTTGGCGTCCTGCATGTAGATCTTTTCGTTCTTCTGGTCGTGTATTGCCAGATACAGGTTGATCTTGGGCACGCCCGTCAACTTCGCCCAAAGGATGTGCGGTCGATCCCCGGGCACCTCGAAGCGGTAATAGTCCCGATCCGGACCGAGCTGCTCAGTGCGCATGCGTGGTTCGTTGATGTACCCGCGCCCCGATGTTCCCGGGGGGAGCGCCAGCGCCCACGTATGGTAGTCGTTGGGCTCCTTCTCTTCGAGCACCGGGTCCCTGTCCTCACGCTCCCTGCCCGGGTCCTCGGGCGGCACCAGATGGATCGGCTCCGCGATCTCCGACTGTCGGGGAACCACAGGCTGCGGCCCGTGTTTTTGGGATTTGCAGGAGAGGCAGGCGAGCCCGGCCAATAGCAGGACCAGCGCCCGGGCGCCCTGGCGCTTCACGAAAGACTCACCGGCCCGCGTCAAGGGCGGCGATCAGGGCGGTGGTGATTTCCATCTCGGGCTTGGCGAACAACAGGACCTGCGGATTGGTGGGGTCATGGGCGATGATAAATGCATAGCCCTTGGATTTTGCCAGGCCCTCGGCGACCGCCTTGAGCTTCTTGGAGAAAGGCTCGGCCACGTTCTGGAACTCCTTGGCCATGTCCTGCTGACGCTTCACCAGGTCGGCCTGGCCCTTCTTCACTTTTTCCATCCACGCGTCGTACTTGGTTTTGATGGCTTCGAAACGGCGGGCCTTTTCTTTTTCGTTGAGCACGTTGGCATTGGACTGCAGGTTCTTCCATTCGGTCTCGATCGCGTCCTTCTCCGCTTCCAGGGGCTTCTCGGCCCGCTTCCGTTCGGCCTCGAACTGATCCTGGAGGGCCTTTTGCTTGGCGAGGACCTTCTTGCCCTCCTTGGAGTTGTTCAGCACCTTGGCGGGGTTGAACCAGGCGATGGTCTGGGCGGAGGCGAACTGCGCGAACACCATGCAACCGACGAACAGGGAAAGGGAAAACAGACGTTTCATCATACACACTCCTTGAGATAACCTAAAAAATAACCTGTCGTGCCAGTCCGGCACTGTTCCAACAGACAGCTGACCTGCGAAAAAATTCTAGGGTTCAGTGTCCATTATTTTTTTAACTTCGCTAGTTATGTCGACCCGGGGTCCGGACCACACCACCGGCCCCTGCTGCTGGTGAAGCAGCACGAGGTCGAGCTTGCGCCGTTTGGCCACGATGCCGGCGCCATCACTGATCTTCGTCATCAGATCCGAGATGAAACGATCACGGACGCGGGAAATCTCGTCCTGCATCTGGGAGCGCATGACCACGCAGCCGTCGTACATCTGCCGCTTGGCCATCATCACGGAGGTCTTCTCCTCGTCTGCGTCGGGGCGATCCAGGAGTTCCTGCAAACGGGCTTCGATCTTCTTCAGGGGCTCGACGCACTTTTCGTCCAGAATCTTCTCGCGGGAGGAGATTTCCTTCTTCAGGGCCTCCACTTGTCCGAGGGCCCAGGGACTCTCGTCCATCACAACCTTGACCTGGATCACGCCCACGCGCGGCCCCGAAGAGGCGCAGGCCGATGCCAGCAGGGCCACGAAAAACACCATGAAACCGCGCATCAGAACGAACCTCCGATGTTGAACTCGAACACGATCTTGTCCTCGCCGGGAAGCGGGGAGAACGGCAGGCCCCACTCGAAGCGCAGGGTACCCAGGAAGGTGTACCAGCGGATGCCGAAACCCCAGGATGAGCGCAGTTTGGTGATGGAATAATTCTCGTCGTCGTTGTAGGCGTTGCCCGCGTCGATGAACAGCACGCCCTTGATCATCATCTCCTTGAGGATGTCGAACTCCAATTCCCAGTTGAACACCAGGCTCTTGTCGCCGCCCTTGCGGAACGAGAACAGCGCGGCGTTGGGATCGGGGGACACCGGGATCTGGATCTTCGGACCAAGGGAATACGGGCGGAAGCCACGTACGGTGTTGATCCCGCCGAGGAAGAAGCGTTCGAAGATCGGCACGCCGGACGCCTCGGAGGAGCGGATGAGCCCGATCTCGGCGTTCATCTTGAAGATGAACGGCTTGAAGAGCGGGAAGTAGATGCGGGAGAAGGCACGGTAACGGTCGAAGACGTTCTGCGATCCGAACTCAGGGCGAGCGAATTCGGCGCTGATGCTGTGCATGGCGCCCTTGGTCGGGAACTGGCGGTTGTCGCGCTTGTCATAGGTGAGTGACGCCCTCATCGACGAGGTGATGCCGTCCTTGAACAGGTTGGCCACATAGGCGGTGGACGGGATGGTGAGGCGTGAACCGGAGCCCAGCAGCGTCCCCGAGGAGGACGTGTTGATGTTGACGTCCTCGAGGGTGTATGTCAGGAAGACGCGCCACAGCGGGGAGAGCGCGTAGCCCCAGGTGAGGCTGCCGCCCATGGTCTTGCGGTTGAAGCTCTCATACGAGTACAACGAATTGTACAGCGAGAACGAGAAGTACCACTTGGTGTCGAAGAAGTACGGCTCGACGAAGCGCAGGCTGAAGTACTGGCGCAGCGAGGACAACTGTCCCTGCAGGGTCAGCGTCTGGCCGCGGCCGAAGAGGTTCTGCTGCGTCACCTGAAGCTGGGCGACGAGATTCTCGACGGTGGAGTAGCCCGCGCCGATGTTGAACGTGCCCGTGGAGCCCTCGGCCACGGTGAACTTCAGGATGGAGGCGTCCTCGGCCGTGCCCTTGCGCGGCTCGACCTTGACGTCCTTGAAGAAGCCCAGACGGAAGATGGCGCGGCGGGAGGCCTCGATCTTCGAGTGGGAGTAGAGGTCGCCCTCATAAATGACCAACTCACGGCGGATGACCTTGTCCTGCGTCTTGGAGTTGCCGGCGATCTCGATGCGCTCGATGTAGACCTTCTTCCCGGGGCGGATGCGGAACTCCACCTCGATCAGGCGCTTCTCGTCATCGATCTGGGTGAACGGCAGCACGTTCGCATGGGCATAACCCATGTCGCGATAGTGCGTGGTCAGCACCTGGAGGTCGCGGGCCATGCGGGTCCGGTTGAACCAGTCGCCGGCCTTGCTCTTGACCATCTTCTTGTGTGCCAGGTTCAGTTCGTTCTTCACCTTCAGATCGCCGGCGGCGACCTTCAGGTTCTGGTTCTCGGTGCCCAGCAGGTCTCCGGAGACCGAAATCGCGGAGATGCGGTAGCGCGGTCCTTCCTCGATGGGAATGTGCACGAACACCTTGTTCTGGGCCGAGGAGAACTCGATCTCGGCCGGGCCGACCTTGGCGCGGATGAAGCCGGCGTCAAAGTAGAGCGCGCTGATGCGCTCGACGTCGGTCTTCAGATCGGATTCCTTGAACACGCCCGAGGTGTCGCTGAAGAACGCCAGGATTCCCGGAGGAGAGGTGGCGATGGATCCCCGCAGGTGCTTGCCGGAGAAGTGCCGGTTCCCTGAGAACGAGACGCCGCCGACCTTCACGCGGGGACCCTCGGAGATATAGTAGTGCACGTCGGCCTTCTTGTCCTTGGTGTACTTGATCTCCAGGCGCACCTTGACCAGGTAGAATCCGTCCTCCTGGTATCGGGTGCGGATCTTGTCCTCGTTCTCCTTGGCCTCGGGCTCGTCGAGGATCGAGTTGGGCTTGAGCGTGACGACCTTGTTGATGTCGTCCATTTCCATGAGCTTGGTGCCGTGCACGATGATGTCGCGGATCGACGGTTTCTCCTCGACCACGTAGACCAGCTTGATGCCGTCCTCGGTGTCGATGGACTCGACCTGAACGCTGCGGAACTTCTTGAGGCCCCAGATCGAGCGCACGTCCTGGGCCAGCTGCATGCGGCTGAGGTGGGTGCCCACCTTGGTGCCGATGACCGCCAGGATGCTCTCCTTTTCGGTCAGTTTGTTGCCCTGCACCTCGATGGCCAGGACCTTGGGGGCGAGCTGGGCACGGGACACGGGCAGATCATCGACGATTTCGTCCGTGACCGCCTGCGAGACCGATGGAAATACAAGAAGCGCTCCTGCCATGCAGGCGCACGCCACGAAAAGGTGTACGGCAAAATTTCTACACGGCATTTTCATCTCGGCGCTTGTCTTCCTTGATCTGTCCGTCGGCCATGGTCACTTCCCGCGAGAACATCGCGGCCAGGTCATGATTGTGCGTCACGACGATCATGGTCATGTTCAGGTCGCTATTGAGTTTGAGTAGCAGGTCGTGGACGGCCATTCCGGTGATGCTGTCGAGGTTTCCGGTGGGTTCGTCCGCCAGCAGCAGCCGAGGTTCCATGACGATGGCACGGGCGATCGCGACCCGCTGCTGCTCGCCACCGGAGAGCTGGCCGGGCCGATGCGTGATGCGGTGGGACAGTCCCACGCGCTCGAGGGCCTCGGTGGATTTCCGGCGGGCTTCAGGAATGGTGATGCGCTGTATCAGCGCAGGGATCATGACGTTTTCGAGGGCTGTGAAGGCCGGCAGCAGATGATGGAATTGAAACACGAAGCCGACTTTTTTGGCCCGGTATTCAGCCAGCGCATTGGACGAGAGCTTCGCCAGATCGCGGCCCTCGAACCGGATCGAGCCGGTCGTGGGCGTGTCCAGGCCGCCGAGCAGGTGCAGCAGGGTGCTCTTGCCCGCGCCGGAGGCACCGACGATGGCCACGCGCTCCCCCGCCTCGACCGTCAGTTGCAGGGACTTCAGGATCCTCAGGGTATCCTCTCCGTGAATGAATTCCTTGGTGACGTCTTGCAGTTCCAGAAGTGTGTTTTCCATTAATTCAATTCGGTCTCACATGTTCCGGGCGCACCGGAGTCGGGGCACCAAACGGCCGTTGATCCGCTTTTTATTCCTGAAGACCGGTCATTCCGGTCAACTCGGGACCAGTCATCCCGGTCCGAGGGAAGGTGCCTTCCCGGGTCGGTACCATAAAACATAATGGAGGGAATCTGTCAACCGGGTTTACTTGGGAAGGATGCCTTCGCAGACCTTGCGGACTTCAGGGCGGGTCTTTGGACTATTCATAATATTCGCAACTAATTTCTGCAGTTTCACACAGACGGGGGCCGGCTTCAGGACCTGGTCCGGCGCACAGCGGGCGCGCAGCAAATCACCGACCACAGCGACCTCTCCGGCCAGCGCGTTTTCCGGGAGCCACTCCTTCTCGAGGTGGGACACCAGCGGCTCGAGGGAGTCGACGGGACAGTTCCGGTATATTTTTGCGACACCGGTCCAAAGATGGATGGGGGCGGCCTGAAACAATTCCGAAGCCCATGGACAAAGCACTTTCTGTTCTTCGGGTGTCACCTCGGGCATGCGTGATGCCGAGGACAAACATGCCTTGGTCAGGGCCAGATCCCCCGACGCGGTCCCCTCGGACGCAAGTTTTTTCACGATTTCGAACGCTCGCAGCCGTGAAAACCGCATCAGGTGGGGGATCGTTCGCAATCGCGTGGCCGGGTATCCCTCGAGCAGCCGGAAGGCCGCCGTCTCCTGCCGGGCCAGCGAAGCCAGGATCGCAAGGCTGCTGTCCTGGGAAATGAACAAGCGCGGATTGGTGACCTTCTGCACCGCCCCATGGTATCGATTCCACGCATCGATCCCGATGACCGCAGGGGAGTCTCCGGCCAGCTCGAACGTCTTTGGATCAAGGTTGTTGACGATCCGCCGCAGAGCGTCCACGGCGACGGCCTGTCCTTTTTCATCATGGCTTACTAGATAGGTCGAAAACGTGTCCAGGGCGGCGGCGATCCCTTTTTTACCCGTGAAAAACCAACTCCGAAGCTCGTCTTCCTCCCGGTTCGGACAGGTGATTCGGGCTCCCCAGGGCTGAACGTCGCAAACTTTCGCAACCTTATCCAGCAGGGCGACGATCTCCGGATCCCCGGAAGGATACCCCGGCACCTCAGCCCCCGGTCCAGATACAACCGGGGCGTCGGCCTGCGCCCCCATGGCAGCGTCGGACCCGCCCGGACTTTCCTGCTTCGGTTTTTCATACCGCTGGCATGAAGATATAATCAAGAAAAGAATTAACAGCGTCAGAATTCTCATGCCACCCTTTCTACCTGAAATCCCGGCATCGTCAACCGCGGCCCGCCACCAACCCCGACGGATGTTATTTAAATACTTCTTGACTTTTATGAATCTCGTGGTTTGTTTCTCTGCTACCAGGTGCGGCATTGACGCGAGATGCGCCTGCCCCCGAAAGGAGTTTCGATCGATGAAAAACCGCCTGAAACTGACTGTACTCGTGGCCGTTTTCGGCCTGATTTATCCGCTCTCCGGCTGCGACGACGGCAAGAAGAGCATCGCCAACAACACGAACCTGTGCGGCAACGACCAGGTCGACACCGGCGAGGCCTGCGACGGCGCCGATCTCAACGGCTATACCTGCGAGGACCTGCTCGAGGGCTTCACGGGCGGCACCCTGGCCTGCTATTCCACCTGCCAGATGGACACCTCCGGCTGCACGACCAACTGCACCAACGTCTGCACCCTCGGTTCCACTCAGTGCAACACCGCCGGCACCGGCGTCGAGACCTGCGTCAACGGCGTCTCCGGCTGCACCGAGTGGTCCAACGCCCCCTGCGACGCCGGCACCCCGCTGTGCCAGCTCGACGGTGGCCTTCCCACCTGCGTGATCGACTGCACCGGCTCCTGCACGCTCAACTCAACACGCTGCACCGCCGAGTTCGACGGCATCGAGACCTGCGGGCTCGGAGCCTCCGGCTGCGGCGAGTGGACCGCCGCCGACTGCGCGCCCGAGACCCCGGACTGCGCGATCCAGGGCGGCGGAGCCGTCTGCGTGAACAACTGCGTCGACGAATGCACCGCCGACGAGGTGCGCTGCAACGACGCCGGCGACGGCGTCGAGACCTGCATCACCGGAGTCACCGGCTGCACCGAGTGGTCCAACGTCGCCTGCGGCGTGGCCACCCCGCTGTGCGAGATCCGCGATGCGGCGCCCACCTGCGTGGTCGACTGCGGCGTGCATGAGTGCGCCATCGGCCAGTACCGCTGCAACACGGCCGGCGATGCCATCGTGTCCTGCATCGCCGACGCCGACGGCTGCCCCGAACTGCAGACCAGTGCCTGCGACGTGTCCACGCCGTTCTGCGAGGTTGTGTCCACCGTGCCGACCTGCCTGGAGACCTGTCTCGACGACTGCACCCTCGACGCCGTGCGCTGCAACGACACCGCCAACGGCATCGAGACCTGCATCACGGGTGCCAACGGCTGCACCGAGTGGTCCAACGCCGCCTGCGCCCCCGCCATCCCCGACTGCCAGGACATCGACGGCACGCCGACCTGCCTGTACACCAACGGCTCTGGCGAGTCCTGCGCCGACGTGTTCCGCGTCCAGCTCCCCCTCTGGGTCCAGGGTGCCGACTTCACGGCCGACTACACCACACAGGATCTGGTCTTCACCGACGCGTCCTGCACCAGCCTCTGGCTCGGCTCGGGCCCCGAGGCGGTCTTCTCCTACGAGATGACGTCCGGCGAGACCGTCGTGTTCGCCCAGGGCCTGGGCCTCGACGGCCAGTTGCTGATCCAGGGCACCTGCAGCGCCTCCGGTGTCTGCCTTGACACCGCTGACAGCGGAGTCGAGGACGACATCGAGTCCATCACTTTCACCGCGCCCGCGGCCGGCACCTACTACTTCATCGCGAAGTCCTATTCCGCCTCGCCGAATCCGTCCACCTACGGCATCGCCCTCTATGCGTACGAAGCCTCCGGCGAGCTCACCTGCGACGACTGGTTCGACAACGACGGTGATGGCCTGTTCGACTGTGAGGACACCGACTGTGATGGTGTGGGCCTCTGTGGCGCCGAGAACACGCTGGCATTCTGCGCCGACCTGTTCGACAACGATGGCGACGGTACCACCGACTGCGCTGACACCGAGTGCAACGGCGTGGGCCTCTGCGGCACCGAGAACACGCTGGCATTCTGCGCCGACCTGTTCGACAACGACGGCGACGGCGCCACGGACTGCGCTGACTCCGAGTGCAACGGAGTCGGCTTCTGTGGCCCGGAGAACACGCCGGAGAATTGCTCTGACTCGGTAGACAACGACGGCGACGGCGCCACCGACTGCGCTGACTACGATTGCGCAGGCATCGGTTCCTGCCCGCCGCCCCTCCTCGTCGAGGAATTCGAGACCTGGCCCCCGGCCGGCTGGACGATCTCCGACGGTGGCGACACCGGTTATACGTGGGAGAGCTCGGCGGGCTTCTACACGCTGGCCGGCTCCACGGGCGAATTCGCCATCGTGGACTCCGACTACGCGGGCACCGGCATCGTCTTCGACGACAGCCTGATCTCCCCGGTGCTGGACTGCACGGCCTTCACGACCGTCACGCTTTCCTTCATCCATTATTACAACGACTGGAGTACCTATGACTCCGCATCCGTGGAAGTGACCACCAACGGCTCCACCTGGACCCCGGTGATCACCTACACCGCCGACACCATCGACGGCGCGACTGCCTCGCTGGATCTGTCCGCGCTGGCCGCCGGCCAGGCCACCGTGCAGTTCCGCTTCCACTACATCGGCAGCTACGACTACTATTGGCTGATCGACAACGTCGTCGTGATGGCGAACTAGCCCCCTCTTTTTTATCCTCAGAAAACGAAATAAATCGGGGCCGTCACGGCGATCTGGATCGGACCTTCACCATCGAGCGTGTCCTCGCATGTGACCTTCAGGAAGAACCAGGAGTCCCCGCTGACGTCCACGGTGGGGAACCAGGTGACGCGGTTGGTGCCGGGGGCCGGCTCGAGCTGGGCCGCGACCTGCCCTCCGCCGGTGATCAGTTCGAGCTTCTGGATCGGCTCGTTGTCGACGACCTTGATCTGGAATTCCACGGTCCCCGGAGTCCCCATGGAAACCGTGCCGCCCAGGATCGCATCACCGGACCGGAACATCACCTCCACGTCCGGATCGTCGGACGAATAGAAGCCTCGGTCCCG
>Ga0180007_10005506_pt1 | contig 12753 bp, 13 predicted proteins | sample MM_PC_MetaG_FD_121122 | JGI IMG/M metagenome (GOLD analysis project Ga0180007, IMG submission 121122) | Groundwater microbial communities from the Aspo Hard Rock Laboratory (HRL) deep subsurface site, Sweden - MM_PC_MetaG | ecosystem: Environmental > Aquatic > Deep subsurface > Groundwater... | reverse complement strand
CCCTTCCTCCGACCAGACAGGGCATTGGCCTTTTAGGGTCTTTTGAAGATGTTTTCCATTATTTGAAAAAAGACGTAGGTTTTCAAGCCTATTGTCAAGACCATTTCCGTTTATGTGATGAACGACCTCCTCGGGATGCAGAAGACGGCCAAGGTGATGTTCGAGTATTAAGCGGTGTTCGAATACATACCCGGCTTTCGTTGAATGAGGGTGTTCAGGAGAATAAATATATAGAGCACCTTTCACGATTCTTCGACCGCCCTTCCAACATTGATGCTGGCGGCCGGGCCTTGAACCCACATTACGGGTTTTTAGACCCAATATCTTACACCGACGATTTACCGTGTCTCTGCTCACACCAAACATATCCGCCACTTTCCATTGTTGAAGCCCTTGTTTTTCAATCAGATTTTTCAATAAAACAGGGTCGATCTCTATCTTTTTTGGCATTTGAGTCCTCCTATGCTTTGAGTAACACTATTATATGCTATCAGGAGATAGGAGTCAAGGACATTTATGATATTCATGTTCCTAAGTATCATAATTATCTGTCGGGTGGTGTTGTCCACCATAATACTGAGGGTATAGGGGGGTATGAGATCACCTGTCATTTAACGGGTGTTTATCCCGAATGGTGGGAGGGGAGGCGATTTGATCATCCGATAATGGCTTGGGCTGCCGGTGACACGGGTCAGACGGTGAAGGACATTATTCAGGACAAGCTATTGGGTCCGCCAGGGGATGAAGGTACGGGGATGATTCCGGGTAAGTTTATTGATTTAAGCGATATCAAGAAGAAGGCGGGGAGTGTTGCGGATGCCGTGGAGGTTATCCGGGTCAAGCATGTTTCGGGGGGGAAGTCTCATCTCACGTTCAAGAGTTTCGATCAGGGCCGGCGGAGTTTTCAGGGTACGGAGAGGCATGTTATTTGGTTGGACGAGGAATGCCCTGAGAACGTGTATGACGAGTGTTTAATGAGGACGAGGAAGGTAAACGGGATGATAATTTTTACCTTTACGCCTCTATCCGGTTTGACGACAACCGTTAAGAACTTTGCGCCTGCGGGGATAATCCCGAAAGACGGCAAGGCGTCTCCATCGAAGTTTGTCAACAATATCACATGGGAGCATGCCCCCCATCTCACAGACGAAGAAAAAGAGCAGATTTTAAGCAGCACCCTCCCTCATTTAAGGGCTGCCAGAAGCAAAGGGATCCCGCATCTCGGAAGCGGGGTGATCTATCCGATCGACCATGCGGTGCTGGAGATCGAGGATTTCCCGATTCCTGTTTGGTATAAAAGGGTGTATGGCCTCGACTACGGGTGGAATTTTACAGCGGCTTTGTGGGCTGCGCTGGATCCGGATACGGATGTTTTGAATATAACCGACTGTTACAAGAGGGGCCATGCGGAGCCGCCTATCCATGCGGCGGCTATTTTAGCAAGAGGGGACTGGATACCGGGTGTGAGCGATCCGTCGAAGGGGACGTCTCAGAGGGACGGTAAGGAACTGTTGTCGGAATACAACGATCTTTTGGGCGGGATGCTGTATCCGGCTAAAAACGCTGTTGAAGCCGGTCTTTTGGCCGTTTGGAACAGGATGTCGACGGGGAGGCTTAAAATATTCAAGCACAAATGCGCGCCTCTTTTCGACGAGATGAGGGTTTACCATCGGAACGAAAAAGGCGATATTGTCAAGGAAAACGATCATCTTTGCTTGCATCCGGCGACGAAGGTAATCACAAGAGACGGGTTGATAGATATTAGAGATTTGGTTGGAACTACAGGAGAAGTTTTAAGTCATAATGGCAAATGGGAAAAATATCAGAACTGCAGACAATATGGTAAAAACAAAAGGTTAATCGAGGTCGTTTTTGATAATGGTGATAGAATAAAATGCACTTGGGATCATAAATTTCTAACGATTAACGGCTGGAAGCATGCTATTGACTTGATAGGAAATCCTTGTTATAGGGTAGTATCTAATACTATTCAAGGAGAAAATCTATGCAAGTCAATACCTTATCAAAAACAAGGCAGGACTTTAACGGGATTAAATACTATTTATGTGGAAACTATTTCCAACGCGACGGGGTTAGATTACATCGAGTTGTCTGGCAATATTGGAACGGGAAAATTCCAAAAGGTTATCATGTCCATCATAAAGATGGTAATAATTCAAACAACAAGATTGCAAATCTACAGCTTAAATCTCATAAGGAACATATTTCTGGTCATTCCAAAGGAGTTTCAAAACCGTTCCCGCTTGAGGCTATTAATGCTTCAAAACGATGGCACGGTGGCAGTTTTGGGGAAAAATGGCACAAGGAACATTATAGAAAAATCGCTCACAAACTTCACAGAAAACAAAATTTTAAATGCGAACAGTGTGGAACTGAATACCAAGCGGAAGTCACTGGAGAAAATAGATTCTGCTCTAATAAATGTAAAACGGCGTATCGATATGGGTCGGGTGTCGATGATGAAACCAGATCCTGCGTTCAGTGCGGAGAATCTTTCACGGTTAACAAATACACAAAAAGACGAAACTGTTCAGTCGAGTGCGGTTCTAAATCCAGTGGCGATAACAGAAGGGGGAAGAAGCGACGTATATTGCCTTAATGTACCAAACACGCGTACATTTATAGTTGAAAACGGAATTATATCTCATAATTGTGACGACTTGCGGTATATTTGTATATCTGGTATACAATATGCAGCCGAAATGCCGGACGAGGACTACGATGACGACCGAATGTATGCTTCCGGGGGCGGCAGAAACCCGATGACGGGAGTTTAAATGGACATAATTGATGATCAGGACGAGTATTTGAGAGAAACCGGCAGATGGGAAGAGCCCGTTGAAACCGGGTCGGAATTAGCGGATATTCTCTATTCCCCGGAGGTGAGGAACGCCAATTTAGCGGAATATCTTGAAGAAACGGAGCTTGCCAAGATAGGCGAGCAGGTTCATTTGGACTACGAGATCGACAATGATTCTTGTTACGAATGGAAGAAGCGCACGGATCCCGCTGTTGATCTTGCCATGCTCACATGGGAGCAGAAGAACGAACCGTTTGAGAACTCGTCGAACGTCAAATATCCGCTTTTGACCATAGCGGCCATTCAATTTTCAGCAAGAGCACTTCCTTCTATCGTAAAAGGAAAGGACATTGTTAAGGGCAAGATAATCGGCCGGGATCAACTTCAATCCCCGGATGGTAAAATGGTTCCGGGGGCTAAAACGACTCTTAAAAATCGCATTTCAGAGCATATGTCATGGCAGCTTTTAGAGCAGATGGAGGAATGGACCGAGGATCTAGACCGGGCTTTGATTTGTTTGCCGATAATCGGGGAGGAATGGAAAAAGACATATTTCAGCCCCATTTTAAAAAGGAACGTATCGCTAAGAGTGGGGTCCGAGAATATAGTTTTTAATTATTGGGCTAAGAGTTCTGCCGGCCCGAACAGAATTTCAGAAAGGTTATGGCTTTACGAAAACGAGATCGAGGAGCACAAGAGAGGCGGTCATTTTCTTGCCGTTGATATCCCTATTGCCAGTTCTTCGGACGATGAGGACGAAAACGAAAGAACCGACCCGAGAGACGAAGACCGTTTGATTTTATTCATAGAGCAGCACCGATTGCTTGACCTGGACGACGATGGATACAAGGAGCCCTATATCGTAACCATCCACAAAGGAACTCGTAAGGTCGTAAGAATCTCCCCGAGATACGAAGTCGAAAAGATCGAAAGAAACGCTAATGGCGAGATATCGAAAATCCCCGCTGTTAATTATTATACTCAAATGACGTTTTTCCCGTCTCCTGACGGCGGCAGCCGCGGGATGGGGCTTGGCAATCTCATAACCCCGATAAACGAGTCCATAAATTCTATTTTAAATCTTCTGATCAACGCCGGGAACCTTGCTACGAATCCATCGGGGTTTATCGGAAAGACCGCTGCGCAGGACCGGAAGCTTCAGGGCGATATTAAATTTAAATTAGGCGAGTGGAAAAAGGTTAATATTCCCGGTGACGATCTTAAAAAGGCGATTGTCCCGCTACCGATAAAAGAGCCGTCTCCTGTCTTGTTTTCTCTCCTGGGTCTTTTGATAAACTCGGGCAAAGAGCTTTCATCCGTATCAGAGCTTTTGAGCGGCGAATCCCCCGGTGCGAACACTCAGCCTACTACGATTCTCGCCTTGATAGAACAGGGCTTGAAGGTGTTTTCGTCTGTTTACGCAAGGATTCATAGAAGTCTGAAGGCGGAGTTCAAAAAACTTTATCGATTGAATTCGATTTATCTGGATGAAAAGGAATATTTCACGGTTCTGGATAACGAAAAGGCGATCGGGAAAATAGATTACAACATAGAAGGTATTGATATCGTGCCGGTATCGAATCCAAACGAGGTAAGCGACACACAGAAACTTTTACAGGCGGAGACTTTCAGGGGACTTTTGGGCCAGGGATTCAACGATCAGGCCATCAGACGGAAATATGTGGGTCTGATAGCCGAGATGACCGGGATAGAAGACCCGGAGACTTTATTGATACCCGACGCCCAATTAGGGAAGCCGTCTCCTGAAATGCAGATTGAAGCCCGCAAGATGGCGCTGGAAGAGAAACAATTCGAATGGAAAGTGCGAAAGGGCCAAGCCGAGATAATGAAACTTCGGGCCATGGCGCTAAAGGCTATTGCAGAGGCCGAGGCGTTGGAAGCCGGATCGAATATCGAAGAATATAAGGCTCAGCTGATAGCGTACAAGACGCAGATGGACTTTTTAAATTCAGAGGCGGAGAGGTTCGTGAATGAGCGAATGGCAGCAGCACCCGAAAACGCTGGAATTCAGGAAGCACCTTGAACGAAAGCTCGAGGAAATAGGCAGGGAAAATTTTCTTAACCTTGACAGCGTTGACAATACTGCGTTATCAGCAGCTTTGAAAGAAGGTCGGATACGGGCCATATTGGAAGTGATTGAGGACATCCGAGAGGGATTCGGCGGTGATTAGTACCGCAATTAGTGGAGATTACTTGAAAAATCTTAAGGACCTGATACAGTTAATTCAAAACCTTATCGGATCGAAATTTACAGGTAGCCTTGAAATACATTTTAATTCAGGAAGTATCGGAAGGGTTAATAAGTTAGAAAGAATTAAATAACGGCTTCTTTGCCGTAAGGAATGAGAAATGAGTGAGAAAACAGCAAAGTTAATACGAAAAGAAACGCCCGTTATGGTAGCAAGAATAACGATAGATTTGTTAAACAACGGGCAAGTAACCGTGAACGGGCCATTAAACGACGTTCATTTGTTTAGGGACATGATGAACAAGGGGGACAGAGCGGCGATTGAATATCAGGCGAGAGAAGCTTCACGGATAGTCATACCAGACCTGAAAGTTAAAATGAATTAGGAGAAGATATGAGAGAGCTAAGCGATTTTGAAAAGGAGTTAGCAGGGTATGCACAGCCTATTTCGTGGAAGGTTTTGATGCTGATGGAATCGGTCGACGAGTTTGCGGGTGAAGCGCAGATGATTATAAAAACTGAAATGACAAAGGACCGGGAGCAGATTTCTCAGGACAAGGGCCGGGTGATAGCCATGGGACCCACGGCATTCCAGGACCCTGAAGTGTTTGGAGAAAAAATACCGATTTTGGGTGACCGGGTTTTGCTGAATCGTCATTCCGGGGGAAGGATTTTAGGATTCTACCAGGCGACCGGTAAGGTTGTCGGGGCTGAAGGATTCAAAAAAGAGGAGATCGTTGAACTCGATGTAAGAATAGTCAACGACAAAGACATTAACAATATATTAACCGAAGACAAGAAAGTTATTTTCAGAGGAGAAGACAATGGGTGAAGAAGCGCTGGACATAAAAGAAACCGAAGATACAGACCCGCAGGAAGAAGACCGGGCCAAATTGACAGGCTGGACCCCGCTGGAAGACTTTAAGGGCGCCCCTGAAAAGTGGAAACCCGCAAAGAAATGGAACGAATTTTCCGATAATGTACTGCCTATAACGAGAGCCGATAATAAGCGGTTGGTGGAAGAACTCGGGGCCACAAAAAAGGAAATAGCCCAACTCAAAAAGACCATGAAGCAGGTAATCACCGCCGGCGAAACCGTATCCGTGCGAGCTTATGAACGGGCAAAAGAAACCATTTTAAAGGAACAAAGAACGGCTATCGAAGAGAGCGACGGCGAGAAATTCGAGGCACTCAAAAAGCAGGAGGCCGAGCTTGACAGGTCCAAGCCACAAAAAATCGCTACCGACAGCCTCGACGTGGGTCCAACGTACACACCGGAACAGGACGACTTTTTTTCAAAAAATTCAAGCTGGTACGGGATCAACCATCAAATGACAGGCTTTGCCTATGGTGTAGCCCAGGAAATGGCTCAAAAAGGCGCTTCAGCGGCGGCGCAATTAAAAGAGGTGGAACGACAGGTCAAAGAGAAGTTTCCTGAACAATTCGAGAACCTGAGAAGGGGCGAGTATACCATAACCGAAAGCACGGGGACACCACACAAAAAAGGCGGGAAACCGTCTTTTGGTTCTTTGGATGAAGCATCCCGGAGAATGTACGAATCATTGAAAAGAGACGACCCGAAATATACCAAAGATCAATATCTGAAAGATTTAGAGAAAGAGGAGCAATAAAATGGAAGAAACAAAATACCATTGCGAGCAAGAAGGCTGCGGCAAAAGTTTTGAAACACCGGCACAGTTAAGAGGCCACAAGATGAGTCATTCTACAAAACCGTCAGCAAGAACGGCGGAAAGAAAAAAAAGGATTCCTTTAGGGACTCCGGTTAGACAGTTATCACTACCGAATAAGCCAAAAGGAAAGCAAGTCCGTTGGATCAATGACAACTGGGCGAGACACCCCGACAGAATCCAGCAGGCATTACAGGCAGATTACGAGTTTATCGACGCCACAGGGCAGGTAGTCGGTGACGGAGATGACGGCAACCAGAATTTAGGAAGCCGTTTAAGCAGACCCGTCGGGACTAATCCCGACGGGTCTCCTATAACCGCTTATGTGATGGCGATAGACAAGGAATTGTTCGATGAGGATCAGAAAATAAAACTGGTGGAAGTGGACAAAATTGATGCTGCCATAAAAGGCGGCAAACATAAAAACGCACTTGGAGATCATGGCTATATACCCAATGAGGGGCGTGGCATAAGTTTCCAGGTTGAAACATAAGGAGAACTACTAATGGCTAATGTTGACGCGGCTTTTGGATTAAGGCCGGTTCGTCATCTGAACGGCACCCCGTACACCGGGCAAGGCATACGGTGTTATGTATCAAGCCTCTACGCAACGGCGCTTTTTACAGGTGATCCGGTTGATTATGACACCACCGATGCAAATATGGACCCCACAGCCAAACACCCAACGGTGATTATAGGGACGGCTAACTCACCCATACTCGGAGTGATTCAATCAATCGAGCCGATCAGAACGGATCTTTATAAATCATACATCCCGGCATCTACTGGCGGGTATGTGAATGTTTGCATGGACCCGACTGTGATCTTTCAGATTCAAGACAACGGCGGCGGGACACCTTTAGATGAGTGGCCCGGAACAAATGCGACTATCGTAACCGGAACCGGAAGTACTGTTACCGGTCTTTCCGGATGGGAATTAAACGGAGCAACACCGGCAACGACCAATACGCTGGATGTGCATGTTCTTCATTTGTCCAACATAGAAACGAATGAACTTGCAACCTACGCGATTTGGGACGTTATGATCAACAATTACCGCCTGGCTAATCAAATAGCCGGCATACTATAAGGGGGTGAACAATGGCCATTATAACAACTGGTTCATGCCCCAAAGCCTTAAAATTGGGCGTGAGGAAATGGTTTGGAGCCATGTACGATGAGCATACACCTGAATTCCCGGTGTTGTTCACCGAGCAGAACAGTAGCGAAAACTTCGAAGAAGACGTACAGATCGTAGGATTCGGCTTGGCACCTGTGAAGCACGAGACCAGAGGTGTTGATTACTTCGGGCAAACTCAGGGTTGGACGAAACGGTATGTCCATATCGTCTACGGATTGGGCTTTATCGTTTCTCAAGAAGAATTCGACGACAACAAGTACGAAGCGGTTTCAAAAACGCGGGCAAGGGCGATGGCATTCAGTCTCAGGCAGACCAAAGAGAATGTCCATGCGAATATCATCAACCGTATGACCGATACAGATTACACCGGTGGCGACGGGTCTGTTCTTATCGCAACCGATCACGCGGCCCGTGGAGGCACTTGGAGCAACGAACTCGACCCGGCGGCGGATATTTCAGAGACGGCTCTTGAGGATTTGTGCATTCAAATCATGGGGGCTAACGACGATCAGGGCATGAAAATAAGCCTGATTCCTCAGTCGCTGCATGTTCCGCGTCAGTCTTGGTTCGAGGCCAATAGAATTTTGAAATCAACACTTCAGCATGATACGGCTTTGAACGCGCTGAACGTGCTGAAATCCACCAACGCCTTACCGGGCGGGATTCATGTCAATCACTACTTTACCGATTCGGACGCTTTCGGGATAAAAACCAACTGCCCGAACGGACTTATGAGTTTTCAGAGACGAGCTGTTGAAACTACCAATGACGGCGATTTCGACTCCGGGAATTTAAAGTTCAAGGCTACCGAGCGGTATAGCTGCGGATGGACCGACCCCAGAGGCTATTATGCCAGTATTGGGGCGTAAATAGCCGGAAACAATAAGTATTTTAATCTTAACCAGCCGGGGGCCCAAAACTCCCGGCCTTCAAAAAGGAGAACCTAAAAAATGTCTAAAGAAACACCCAAATCCAACGGAAAAGATACCATGGCGATCCGTATTCGGGAAGACCGGATGACGGCGGCTTTGGCGTCGCGGGTAAACGTAGTCCCCTTGATCAACACTTATCGGGATTTATCGGACGAAGATAAAGCCGAGTTTTACGATGATCTGACGATTCGGAAAAAGGGCAAACTCCCAAAAGTCAACCCTTGGCGATAAGGAGGTGCAAAGATGAAATTCAAAAAATCTCTTATAATCCTTCTTGTATGTTTGCTGCCTATGCTGGTTGCTTTGAAAGCGGCATGGCGGCTTCGGGCGCCACTTCCAGGTGGGTCTTCCGTAAACATCTTGGAGTTGGAAGACGAAACCAAAACCGATGTTTTCACGATCGACGGCGACGGAATTGTTACAATGGCTGGCGGGACTACTCGGGTAAATTGGAAGGAAATTCAATTCGACCTTAGTGATTTCAGAAGCGTTAATGTCTCCGGTGCTGCAAACACGTTTAACGGGGATATAACCACACGGACAAGATATCCTTTTGTTCAAGACGATACGCTTTCAAAAGCCATTGTCTGGCCACGATATCACCCATTAGATAAGGCCAATTTTCATCAGGGGTCATCTGACCGGGGCAAGGGATATTACCTTACGGGTGATGAGTACCTTGGGGGGATGTTATCTCCGATACAGGTGCAATTTAAAATCCCTGCCGATTACCGTACCGCCGGTACGGTACGGATGATCGGTCATCAGTATGAAGGAAGCCGGGGAGCTGATATAACCGCGACTCGAATTCAATTGGGATACAGATTCTTCATTACCGCTCCTTCAGAAGTTGGCACTGGTTTGCATTGGGATAATTCGGCCCTTAATCAGTCTGTTTTTGTCGGAACTGCGGGAAATGATTTGTCTCCGACGGAGATTAATTTTACCATGTCGGCCTCCGAAACAGCTTTTTCAGCAGGGCAGTGGGTTACATTTCAGTATTGGAGAATTCGTGAGGAAATGGTTGTAGATCAGTTCCGTCATTTACTGGCGCGGTTCCAATATTATCCTGAATATTAACTGTCATGAAGCTCGGGGTTATATTAATAGTGGTGGTGTTTTGTCTCGCCATGTTGTGGAGAGCACCGTCAGTTATTAAAGATCCGGTATCCGGGCTTATCCATATGTCCGGAGTAAGGTTCTCATCTGAGAATGTGTTTACATGGGCGGTACTGGTTTTATTTTCATACTACCTTACCGTTCATGTAAATCTTTGGGTCGGACTTTTTCTAATCCTTGCGTCAATTTCAGCATTCTTTCCTATTAATTCTTCATCGTCTGAACAGGCTCGTGAATTTGTTTGGTATGGTATAATTCTATACTTCGTGTGTTGCAGGTATCTTATATCAGAACAGTCAAAACGATGGATGATGAACGGGATTTGTATTTTAGGTCTTATTCAGATTGTTTTGATACTGCTTCAAGGAGCGATAAATTACGATCCGTTAATGATTGCGGCTAAACCATTATGGGGGTCGATCAGTCAATATGACCCGATTCCCAACGTGGGGTTTATGTCGTGTTATAACGGAGCATCGGCTTTTCTTGCGATATGCTTTCCGGCGTTTTTGAGGCGCAAATGGATATGGATAGCGCCGTTATTCATACCGGCTTTTATCTACTCTCATACATTTATTGGCCCACTTGCTGTCGGTATAATTATCATCTGTTTTGTCAGTGTGAAATATCCATACTTTGGGAAGGTCCTGATTGCGGGGCTTGCGGCAGGAACCATGATTACAGCTTATTGGGTATATGTTGACAAGCCTGATCATAATTTCAGATACAAGGTATGGAAAGCGTCCTTAACTCAACATATGCCTCAAAAACCGTGGCTTGGTTCCGGGATAGGGCACTGGAAACTAGTCTATTCGAGACCGTCTTTTATAAGGCAAACCGCTGATATTAGTCAAAAAGCTCATTTCGCTCAAGCCCACAACGAGATAATTCAAGGCCAGTTTGAAATGGGGAATTTGTTTTCGATCATCCTTGTTGGGTATTTACTGAATATTTTACGGCGTTATAGAGATAAAGCGGTCATACCTGCGCTCGCGTTGATTTCTATTCTTATAACCGGGAGCACTTTTTTTATATTTCATATTCCTTTCACGGCAATGGTGGCAATCATATGGGTGGCAATGTTGGAAAAAACACTAAGGGGGCCTTATGAAAATACTTTTTCTGGTTTTGTTAATAGGCGTTGTTTTTTTCGGCGTCGTTTCAGTTAACGCCGTTTACCGGGAAGTCTTTTTTAACGAGGCATATACCGGAGCAATCGCAGGCGATGTTAAATCACAATTATGTTTAGCGCAACTTTATCATATCGGAAAATTCACCGATGTTAATCTTGTCGAAGCCGTAAGATGGTACAGACAAGCTGCGAAAAACGGAAGCCAAACAGCCAAAGACATTCTATGTTGGGATTTCAATAAATGTGTTTAACGCCATATCCAAACCATGAAACGACAAATTCAAATTGCGACCAGGAAATTCAGGCAATTATGAGAATTTTATATGATCTGAACGGGATGATTAATAAAATGATGCTCACCTGCCGGAAGAGGAGAGACTACCCTGGGGAGAAAGCAAAAGTTAATTGGTTCGACGAAGACCCCTGTACTTAGGATATTAATAAAAAGGAGTAAAAAATGTCTGAAACAATTTATGATGCGGGAAGATACACCGAGCAGCACCTTTATGCGTCCGGTGCGAAGTCAATGTCTTTTAATATCGACAATGCGGCGGTGACACTTAACGGTGATGGTACGGTGACTGTTACTATAACGGGTCACGGGTTTGCCGTTGATAGTATGGTTTATTATCAGGGCTCAACGAATTACAGCGGACTTCACAAGCTCACAGCAGTTGCGGCCAACACACAGACATTTGCGGTGACATACGAGATAGCCGAAACAATGGCCGGCGGCGGTGCTGAAACTTGCGATGTTATCGTAAAGCCAGAAGCCCCGTTTACTCTGCATGAAGTTCGATTAAATGTCGGGGTGACCGCTACCACAACAGAAAACTTCACAATTACTCTTGACTCCGCCTATGGTGCCGCGTGGGATGTTGTTATTGACACAGTAGCCATGCTCGGACAAACCGACATACACAGAAATCCTGTGAGAAATCTACGGTTTGCCGCCGGCGACGCGCTTCTGTTCGATTGGACAAATACCGATGCCAGAACGTGGTCGATTGAAGTTGTTTACGGCACAAAAAGTTACGGACGTGCTGGAAGTAGCGTAAAAACTGTGGGGTAATATGACCGCTTTTTTAAACATACCAAATAAAAGAGGGTTCCATAATTCTTTTGATTTTTCTGTTTTTACCGATAGTTTCGAAAATTTAGATAGAAACAGAATAAATTGGGACACTGATTTTACGGGCACCACAAATATGAGGCTCGATCACTTTGATGGACCAGCAGGATTCGGGCCGCCTCTTATCTCCTCTACCGGCACCATTTCCTCCAACGCTGCGAGGCATACGGAGACGTTGGGGAGCGAGCTTGCAACTGGTAATTTAGTAGTTGGGAGCATATACCAAATAACCGCAACAGCGGCGGATTATTTCTTTACCGGCTCTGCAATTGACGATTATTTTCAGGCCACAGCAACTACCGCTTTGGATGCAAACAATAAAGTCAAGCTCGTTACGCAATCAACAATAGAGACAACGACAAATCTTGGGTTTTCGGAAGGCAGGTATTGGGAAACCCCTGGCACAGTCGGCACTGGTGAAATAGCCGGAGCTATCATTCTTTCAGATGGCAACAACAATTTTGTTCGGGCTGTTTATTCTGAAGGAACCGGAAAATTATTAGTTACAAAATCCGTGGCAGGTACTTTTACAACTCTTATAAATACCGCCATCACCTATTCCGCAGGAGCTAAACTCTG
>Ga0180007_10005505_pt1 | contig 12757 bp, 9 predicted proteins | sample MM_PC_MetaG_FD_121122 | JGI IMG/M metagenome (GOLD analysis project Ga0180007, IMG submission 121122) | Groundwater microbial communities from the Aspo Hard Rock Laboratory (HRL) deep subsurface site, Sweden - MM_PC_MetaG | ecosystem: Environmental > Aquatic > Deep subsurface > Groundwater... | reverse complement strand
TTTCAAATACTTTCACAGGAAGAACAGTATCGGGGTGCAACGGATATACAGCTTTATTGGGTTCATCTGAAAATGTAAGATTGGCTTCTACAACTAACGGTTCTGCTTCAGTAATACTAGGCAGCGCAGCAGATTATATTCCAAATGCCGCTGGTTGGTATTCAATTATGGTAAAAAGATACGCAGGTGGACTTGGTAAATGGTATATGTATATCAAGGGCGGAACATTTACCGAATGGACGCTTGTCAGTGTTGCCGGTGGTACTGGAACGAATCCTGTTGATGATAACACCTTCACATCGGGTATGTGGATGTCATTTGATATAGATAGTTTAGATATAATTAAAAACATGTCATTCACGCCGGACTATAATGTTCCGGTAATTGACGGGAATATTTAGTATGGAGGACACAAAAAGAGTTTTATTAAGTAAAAACACTTGGATTCCTGTTGGGTTATTGTCAATAATAATCACAGGAGTTTGGTTTTTGGCAATTACTTGGTTTCAAGTTCAGCAGAATAGGGAAGCAATGGCTGAGAATAGGATAAGAATTACAACATTGGAAAAGCAGAATAATGATTTAGTATTAAGATTGACGATAATTGAGACAAAACTAGACAGCATAATGGAAGCATTAAAGATCAAACAATAGGGGGTTTACAATGCGAAATAGGTTGCGCTGGTGCCAGAAATGTCAGAAGAGTCAAATACATAAGGTTTTGCGTGCGACACTCCAACAGTTCACGGTCAAGATTAAGTGTTCGGAATGTGGGAATTTGGTTATGTGGATCATTTCAAAGAAAATCCATGATGAGATCCGACAACCGGTTCCGATGGGGGACTGAAATGCCAAACAATGCAGTGGAGTATATTTCGTTTCAATCGTTTCATTGTGTTAATTGCGACAAGATTATTTTGCATGAATACAAGTGGAACAGAGAAAAGAAACGATACTATTACATTTGCAGTATTTGCAAGAAAGAAACGCCGGCTCTTATTTAATTGCGGAGGGCGGTCAAACTGCCCTCCCACTATTCAAAAGTTATGAATCATGGACTTCTAATTCAAAATAGGCATAAATGTTCAGATGATTTTTTTGGTGGAGTATCAAGAATTGCGAGTTTTGAGAAATTAAATAATTCCGGTCAATGGACGGATTGGTTGCCAGTGGGAGAGAAACAATCCAATCCGTTTTTTGATACTATGGCATGCGTATCGTATAGCGCGGCAAACTGTATTGAGATATTACAGAAGTTTTTGTGGGGTAACGAGAATAACTATTCCGATCGAGCATTGGCAAAGTTGAGTGGCACAACACAAATGGGGAACTATATGTATGTCGTGGCGGACACGATAAGGAATAAGGGTTTAATAGATGAGGAGAAGTGGCCGATGTATGGTTTTACTTGGGCTGAATACATGGAGACCGTTCCGGAAAACATTGAAAAGTTAGGTCGATATTTTGTAGAGACATACGAAGTTAATTATGAGTTTGTTCAAACAAATCAAATAAAAGAAGCATTGAAGTTTGCTCCATTGCAAGTAATGGTATATGCGTGGCCGACTCCCATTGATGGGATTTATCCGGATAGGCCTGAAAAGCCGAGGAATCATGCAGTAACCTTGGTTGGCTATAAGAATAATGAGTATTGGTTAGTCTTCGATCATTATCAGAATTTCGTAAAAAAACTGGAATGGAATTACAAATTCGGCGGGACATTAAAATATTCGATTAAATTAAATAACATTTCATTTCCTATGTTCAAAAACAATACATTATTGCAACAAGTGACGGGAGAGGGCGCCGGTGGGTTCGGTTTATATTTGGAGGAGAAGTTATTTGTTGACAAACCGGATAAAATTATAGCGACATTTATTATGCGGAACAAAGGAGATATTTCTGGTCGATGCGAGGCGGTTGTGGAAGAAGTATGGAATAAATTTCCGAAGTTTAACTTGAAAGGTGAGGCACTATGAAACCTGCTAAAATTAGACAAAAATGCGAGGTGTATTCTGAAAGGAGAGACGTTATGAAAGAGATATATTCGTTTGAATAAAACTCACAACAGTGCTATAATGTTTATATAAATATTAAAAAAACATTATGCACAAAAGAGACAAAAAGGGTAAATTTGTTTTTACGAATGGAGGTGGAAATTATAAAAGGAAACAAAAAAATGGTAAAAATTGCATGTATTCAAGATTGGTTTGGGAGGAATATTTTGGTGAAATACCAAAGGGATTACTTATTCATCATATAGATAAAAATAAGATGAATAATGATATTAACAATTTAGCATTGCTAACAAGTGTGGAACATAATCTTTTGCATGCTAAAGATAGACCTATTTGGAACAAGGGGCTCACAACTAAAACAAATAAAAAATGGAACTCCACAATAGAAAAAAGAGATAAGATTAAAAGGAGTAGATATAACAAAAAGTTAAACGAAACATGGAATTTATATTGTGAAGGCTATTCTGCTACTGAAATTGCAAAAAAACTTGGTATTTGTACTAGACAAGTATATACGCGATTTAATTCTTTAATAGGATAATTATATGAAGAAAGGAGAACAGAGTATGCCACGCACAAAATGCGAGGTGTACTCGCGGTAGCTAGTGGTAGGATATTTATCACCGATTTCGCGTTGGAATATAGGAAAATTAAGTGAATATAATTCAAGAAAGAATTTTATTATTAACAAATCAAGCGTATGAAATTTTCGTATAAGCAGAATGTGTTAAAGATGGCGAAATATTTGGTAATTTTCGCATTGCCGATTTTAGTGGATAAATTTATTGTGAATTATCCGGATTATGCGCAACTAACAGTGGCAACGGTGCTGGTTGGCATAACAAATTATTTAAAAGTAAAAGTGGGTTTAAGATTACCGTAATATGACATTTCAAGAAATTTATGAGGAGGTGCAATCGCTAACGGGTGATAATAGCACTGCCTCGACAACTAAACATAAGGCTAGAATCAATCGAACCTATAAAAAACTATTACGGAAATTTAATTATAGGACAGAGACAACGGCAACAACAGTGGCTTCAACTCAATCTTATGAGTTACCACAGAATATAGTTAAATTGACTTCTGTTAAGGTGACAGTTAGCAGTATTGATTATCCATTGGAAGAGATAGTAAATGAAAATGATTGGAATAATATAAACAGTCAGGGTGTGGCGTTTACTTCTGATACGCAAACCAATTATTACATAAAAGATAATAATATTTTGTTGTATCCAACGCCAGCGTCTTCCGGTAATACAATTACTTATTATTATACTGCAACGGATAAAGACATGAGTGTTGATTCAACGGCAACATCAAGCACAATTAAAACATTGGCAAATACAGGAACAACAGTAACATCAAATGCCGCTGCGTTTACTTCCGCGATGGTTGGCAGGTATATTAAAATTGATTCAGATGGTTATTGGTATAAAATTGCAGGTTATACAAGCACGACAGTAATTACAATTGAAGAACCATATATGGGTACGGCAATTTCAGCTGGGACAGAAGCATTTACAGTCGCTGAAATTCCGCTATTACCCGAACAATATCATTTAGCTATTGTCTATGAGCCGTGTATGCTTTATTTTTTATCACAGCAAGACAGTGGTAAATTATCTGCTACTTATAAAGCGCTTTACAATGAAGTGGTTGAAAATATGAATATTGAAAATGATGTTTCATCTTCAAATATAATTAAGAATACGATTTCGGATATAAGGAATCCGAATGATTATCCAAAAATATAATATGGATGTTTTAAGAATAACTAAATTCAATGGTGGTTTTTCTTCGGGTGACAAGATAGGAACGGTTGGTTCATTTTTTTATGGACAAAATTTAGATATTCATAGTGAACCCGATAAACTGCAAGTTAGTCCGGTTGCAACAAAAGACAGTGGATCGATTATTACAGATTTGGTTTTATTCATGACTTCCGAGGGTGTAAACAATGATGTGTATGCCCTTGGTGACACGGGCAACTTTTACAAAAGAACAGCGTCTACGGGCGTTTGGAGCCTCTTACGCACGCTTGGCGGTGCAAATGGACAAGGACTTGGATATTTCAATAACTTGATTTATTATGCGTCCGGCAATAGTGTTGGAACATATAATCCGGCAACGGGTGCATTTAACGAGACTGTGCATAGTTTGAATGCGGCGACTTGGCATCCGATGGCTTGTTTTTTGGACAAGATAGTAATTGGAAACGGTATTTATTTGGCTTCTATTGACGCTTCAACTATTTGGTCAAGTGATAATTTAATGCTCATTACGGATTATGAGATTAAATGTTTGGAGGTGCTGGGTGGTGGAAATTGGTTGGGGATAGGAACAACAAAAGCAGATAAAACAGATGCGAGATTTTTCACTTGGGACGGCTATTCAACAAATTATAATGATGTTATTACGATCAATGAAAATGGGATAAACGCAATAACAAATAATCAAGGAATGATACTTATAAATGCAGGGACTTCCGGTAATATTTATCAATATAATGGTAGTTCTTTGGTTAAATTAAAAAGCTTTCCTTTGATCGAAAAAAATCTAACAGCACTGTGTTATCCTGGTTCGGTTTGCAATTTTAGAGGAAATTCCTTGTTGGCGGTTTCGACCGGATCATCCTTGACAGTTAATAGGACGGTTTACAGTTGGACTTCTAAGGATAAAAATTATCCAAAGGTTTTAAATTCTGAATTTACACCCTCTCATGGGAATTTGACAGGAACGACAAATGAAATTGGATCTTTGTTTTCCGAGGGTGAAAGTTCTCTGTTTATAAGTTGGAAAAACGGATCTAGTTATGGTGTTGATTTGGTTGATGGAACAGGAGCATTCGCAACAGCAGAATATCAAAGTATAATTTTTGATATTGGAAGAGTGGAATATAAAAAGTTTTTCAATGCAATAAAATTGAGATTAGCGCGTATATTACGGACGGGTGAATCAATAGATGTTTATTATGATGCTGATAGAACGGGTTCATGGACGGCATTTGCGGAAAACATAGATTTTGCAACTGATGGAGCGATAATTGAGAAAACGATACCATGTCAATTGAATGCAACGGAATTACAAATTAGAATTGTTTTTACAAATACAAATAATACGAGTTCGGCGATAGCGGCCGTTTTATTAAAACTTACAATAACAAGTAATGCGTTTTGAGTATGGAATATGATTTGCCTACAATTGAAAACATTGGTGTTGGTGATTTTCAAATTATTGAAGAAAGTTATGATGTGCAAAGCACGCAAGGGTTGAATATAAAACAATTTACAGGCGATGTAAATGTGTTGCGTGGCAGGTTTGGCGGTTCGGCGAATTATTGGACGGTGGCGGAAAATGATTTATTTGCCAGTTATGAGACGGCAGGAAATTTATATTTTAGGGCAGGCAAAGCAGATTTCAGTGATACTACCGAAGGTTTTATTTTGGGTATAAATTCAGGAGTGCCTACATTTTTTATGGGAGGCGCCACTGATTCAATATTGATGGCTTCGGGTAATATTTCAATTACAGGAACAATAACAGCGACAGCAGGAACAATCGGCGGGTTCTCAATTGGAGCAACAACACTAACAGCAACAAATTTAATACTTGATTCGGCAAATCAAAAAATTACACTAGGTTCAAGTAATGATATTATTATTATTGATGCGGCAGATGCAACAAATCGTTTGGGGATTGGTAATGCCACGCTGGGATCTTGTCCGTTTAAAGTCAGTAAAGCCGGAGCAGTGACAACGACAAATATTACAATTTCAGGATTGCAGGCAGGTTCGGATGTTGACGGTCAGTATTTGACTGCGGCTACCGTGGCAAATGCGAAAAGGACAGTTAGTTATGAAGTTAATTTATGCTTGAATAAGTATGCTGATTTCGAGCAGTATGTAAATGGCGATACGATCGGTACGGAAGACAATGCAACTTGCACGGCGGACACAACAAACTTCATATTTGGAACGAAGAGCTTGAAAATAGTGACAACTGCGGCTTTTGGCACTTGTTATTTCGGAGCTACAACAACTACTTATAATATTCCAGTTGAGCCGTCAACTAAATATATTGTTAGTTTTTGGGCGAAAGGTAATGCGGGCGGTGAGAGTGTCCGAACTGGATTGAGGGTAAATAATGGCGATGCGTTTAGAGATTATGACAACATAACTATTACGAGTAGCTGGGTGAGATATTATAGAACGATAACATTACAGGCAGGTGATACTGCGGCTGAATTGACTTTCGGCTCACCGGACGACGCGACAACATTCTGGATTGACGGTGTAATGTTGGAAGAAGCAAGTGCGGCAACCAGTCCCGAGCCGAGTGCATGGCGACCCGGTGCGACAACTGAGATATACGGTGATAATTTGATACCGCTTTCAATGTCTCAGCTTTCAGCGATTGCAGTCTTGGTAAACAATACCGATGTTAGCTTGGTTGAGAATAGAGCAAATTATCCTTGGACAAAAGGCGTAGTAAGATTTTTTGACAATGATGGATTTACCGCCGCAGGTGTTTTAACCGGTCGTTATCCTGCGATTACTCGCTTATCAGTCACGGCAGGAGATGGATGGGGTTATGTTCAAAGCGGATTTTTAGGTGGTAATATAGGTGGATTTTTTAGTGATACATGGGACAGAGATATGGAATTTATACAGGTTGTAAAGGCGGAATCGGCTGATAGTGATGGTTTTTTTGGATTACATAGTGCGGCGACAACTATTCCTACAACAGCAAGACATATGGGTTTTTATTATGACGGAACGACTTTATATGCGACTAGTTCGGATGGAACAACACAAGAAACAACTGATATTAGCGCCGGATTAACATTAACAAATAACAATGCTTTACGATTTGTTTGGGATAATGGGACGAGTATAAAATATTATGTTAATGATGTTTTAGTTGCAACACATACAACAAAAATACCAGCTGGAGTAACAACTCCGCCAAAGATACACGCAGTTGCTGTTTATGTTAATGCTAGTCGTGAATTTATAATAAAAAATGCAGATTGTTTAACCTATGATTTATGAAGATTATAACATTTGAGGGAGATCCCAATCTTAGTGAGATGCGAGAGATATTGAGAATAATTATCAATGAATCAAAAATTAGTATTGATGAAAATAAAATCCCAAAAGAGATTAAGAAATATTTAAAATAATATGCCGAAACAAGAAGACATAAGTAGAATTTTGAAAGGTGAGTTGGATTGGGACAAGTATGTTGTGGAGAAAACAGGCGGTAAAGGAATCACACCTGAAAATTATGGAGTTCTTAATAAAGAGTGGTTTGAATTGTCTACTACTCCTACCGGAACAAGATATGCAAATCCAAACCAACAGTATGGAGAAGTTTTGCAACCTGGCGGAGCGTTCGAAGAGTCCAAACTAATTGCGACCGGTTGGCAACCGACAACATCTGCGATAAACATTCCGGGTGAACGAGGGATTGGTGTTAATCCGAATCAAGTTGCTGGAACTCCTGAAATAAAACCACCGCAACCAACAGTGGCTCCGGCTGAAAAACCTTTAACAATAGCAGGAGGAACTACCACTCCTGCAACAACAGCTCCTGCAGGAAAATTATCACAACAGCAAGAATTAGACATAGCCTATCAGCGTAAGTTGGCAGGAACAGCTACACCGACAGATGAAGCAAATTTAGCGTATGCGCAACAAAAAGGACTTTGGAAACCGCCAACAGCGGGTCAAGTTCCACAACCGCAACAACCTACACAGCCAGTTCAAGGAGCAACACAACCTGCTTCACAATTAGGCAGAAAGATTTCCAATGTGGCGGAACTGAATCAATTAACACAACAAGGATTGACGGAAGCGGACATTATCAGAGACGCGAAAGGTAATATTTATTTGAAGCCTGAAAGTAGATTTAGTGTTGGTGGAACGGGAGTGGCAACAACTCCGGTGCAAGGACAACCTGCGCCTTCTTCCGGCATTGCGGCAGGAGAAGATAAACTGGGATTGCCAACGATGGAAATGGGTGGTGCCGGAGATATGCAGACATTTATTGCAAACCAACAAGCACAACAAAAAGAATTTTATACTTCTTTATTAGATCAAACAGAAAAATTAAATACTGACTTTTTACAAAGCTATTTGAATCAGCCGTCATTGGCAGATAATTTACAACGGTTGCGTGAAGAACAAGGATTGCCAGCATTGGAAAAAGAAATAACATTGATTGATCAGCAGGTTTTGGATACAGAAGGACTTTTGACTAAATTGGAATCAGATATAAATCAGCGAGTAGAGGGAATGCCAGTAAGTGAAGCGGGAAGGCGCAGAATGCTCGCAATGGAGCAAAAACCATTGGTTGAGACGCTTGATGAGCTTATTAGGGGACGAACGCGCCTAGCGGCAGGTTTAGGCTCTAAGGAGGCAGTTATACAGCAAGCAATGGAAGCTGAAGCAGCCGATCGACAGCGTCAGCTAGAGGGTGAAAAGATGGCAATGGAATTTGGTAAAGAAAAGCTGGGAGCAATGGCAGATATTTTTTCAAGCCAGCAACAACAGGCGCTACAGGCTTATGAGGCACAAGTAGAAGTGGCATCTAAATCTCCTGATGTTATAGGATCAGGTGATACTGGTTATTTTCAATATAATTCTCAAACTGGAAATTGGGATCAAATAATTGCTTCCAAAAATGAAACATTGAGTTTTATGGGTGAAATTTTATCTCCCACAGAAGCGGCGGCATTAAATGTTCCTTATGGGACAACAAAAGGAGAAGCAATGACACAAAATGTTATTCCCAAAACACAGTTAACACCACAGCAAAAATTTGATTTTGAAATGAAAATCAGCAAAATGTTTGAACAATATACAAAGGAGGCACGAGGTGCTATGCAACAAATTGGCATAATAAATAATTCTTGGAATTTAGCAAAACAACAGATTAAATCTGGTGGTGATATGAATGCAGTTTCTCAAGGAATATTAGTAACATTCCAAAAAGTCCTTGATCCTACTTCTGTTGTTAGAGAGAGTGAATATGCTAGAAGTGGCAATGGACAATCATTGTTAAATAGAATTGAAGGTTATGCACAAACAATTCAAAAGGGTGGTGCTGGTGTAACAGAAAAGACTTTGAAAGAATTTGTAAATACCGCAAATGAATTTTATAAAGGATATGCAAATAGTATGAGTGATTATGCGCAAAGAGCCGCAGTTCAAGCTGAAAACTATGGATTAAATTTAGAAAATATTCTAACACCCGAACAACAAGGATTGTTATCACAAGGACAACCAGATTTTAATAATTTGCCCGCATTGAATAAATCTTACGGCGATGTTTATGGTTTGGTTAAAGATAATCCTGCTTATCAACCTTTGATTGAAACTTTGACAAACGAAGGATTAAACGAACAGGAAATTTTGCAATTCATTGAAACAGGACAACAAGGTTTTAATTCACCCCTGAGCATGGGGGTAAACGGCTCAGAAGTTAAAAAGATTGCAGATGCTATTGGACAGTTTGAGTCTGGTGGAAATTATAAAGCTGTTGGACCTGCAACTTCTTCTGGGGATAAAGCCTATGGCAAGTATCAGGTAATGGGTGCTAATATTTCAAGTTGGGCAAAACAGGCATTGGGGATGGCGGTGGATGTGGCGACGTTTCTTGGATCACCAGCAATACAAGACGCTGTGGCACTTTATAAGATGAGTGAGTTATTCAAAAAGTATGGAAATATTGAGGATGTAGCTTCTGTGTGGTTTAGTGGCAGACCAGTATCAAAAGCAGGAAATGCCAAAGATGTAATAGGGACAAGTGTTCCGCAATATGTGACAGCCGTTAAGAATATTTATAATAAATTAGGATAATATGCTTACACCAGAACAAATAAAACAATTACAGCAAAAGACTGGTTATGGTTTACAGACAACTCCATCAGCCCCAAAGGCAGGGATGGTAGACTTGAATAAACTTCGTCAGTCTGCTGGCGTTGTTGAACAACAAAGTTTACAACCCTCAAAGAAAACACCTACTGAAATTGAATTAGCAGGAAAAGCAGGTTCAGCATTATTGGGAGGAGCATTAAAAGTAGTGGGCGGTACAACAAGTTTATATGAAAAAGCAACAGAATTGCCATTTTTAAGAATGCCGTTTAAAGCTGTTGGTAGCATTGTTGGTGGGGCAGGTGGAGTTATAGGTGGACTTGTTGGTGGTATTGGAGAAACAGCAAAACAAACTTATAATGTTACAAAGGGTAAAGGTTTTTCTTCTAGTGAAATATTAAAAAGTATCGCAAAAACAGCCAAAGAGACCGCTAAATTTGGTTTTGAAACTGGTGAAACTGGTTCAAAAGTAGCTCCATTAGCAACTTTGGGATCAATTCCATCGGCGTTAATGGGAGCGGCTGAAATCAAAAAAGGTGCTGATATTTTAAAAGAAGGGGGAAGCACTAGTGAGGCATATATGAGAGCGGGGGGTGGTTTGTTGGGAGTTGTTGCTGCTCCTTTAATTAAAGGAAAAATGTTAGATACTGAAATGCTTACATCTCTTGCGCCAAAATTAAAATTAGAAAGTAAAACAGTTATTGAAAAAGCAATTGACAAAGGAATCAAACCTTATTTTTCTAACACAGCGAAACCATTTATAAGAAAAGCATATTATCCAAAAGCCGAACGAGCATTTGAAATTATAAATGAAAACAGACCGATAATAGAAAATGCTGAAGGTATTATGGAAAAGACTTTGCCAAAAAGTAGAGTTGAAATGTTAGAGGGTGTAACACAAGCCAAAACAAAAATTTTTGCACAATATAATAAAATCGCAGAACAAGCAGGAGAACAAGGAATAAAATTTAGAACATGGCCCATTTCACAAAGTTTAGATGTAATAGAAAAAGATTTGAAATATTCTCCTTCAATTAGAAAGTATTCAACTAAATTAAAAACTGAAATTGCTGAATTGGAAGGAGCTGATCCATTAACTGTTCAAGAACGGATAAGGGATTTTAATGAAAGTTTAGCTGGTTATTATGCAGGTAGAACGGAGAAAGGAAAGGCTCGTTTAGATGGTGGTGTGGCAAATTTGATGAGAACCGAATTAGATAATTTAATTGATGGTTCAAAGGGACTTGGGTATCAAAAACTAAAAAATGATTACGGTGCATTAAGCACAGTTGAAAAAGATTTAACTCGACAAGTAGCGGTTGAAGCTAGGAGAAATACTCGTGGAATTGCAGATATAACAGATATTTTCACAGGAGCTGATTTGATGGTTGGATTATTTACTGGAAGTCCTACGCATGCAATTAAGGGTGCTACGGGTTTGGGGTTAAAAAGTTTGTGGAAGAGATTAAATGATCCAAATAGGTATATTAAAAATGCCTTTGAGTTTTTAAATAAAAAAACTTCTGTCATACCAACAACAGAAAAAATATTGCAAAAAGAAAGTTTGATTAAACCACTAAAGTTGCCTCTGTCAAGGGGTGGTGCAAGAACATCTTCAGGTATGCTTGCTGGAATAGAATATGAACGTGATGAGAATGGAAAATTAAAAATTAAGTTTAATCCAACAAAAGCCGCCATGGGTGTTGCTGGAATGGCATTGGGAACAAAGGCGGTAAAAGCGTTTGAGAAGACCGGCGCTAAACCGTCTTTGGTATTGAAAAAAAAGGTTGAACCGTTGATAGAGGAAGCAAAGAAGTATAAGAGTGCCGAGGAGTTTGTGAAGGCACAAGGAGTTAAAGAGCTTGAGATATCTAAACTGCTTGATACTGATGGTGAAAGTATAAAAAATCTTGGAAGTAAATTAGAAGTAGGTGAGAAATCATACTCCAAAGGCAACATTGACGTTGCTTATGGTGAAGATGGGGTGGTGGTTTTAGATGGACAGCACAGAGCATACGAAGCTTTCCAAAAAGGCAAGAAAAAAATTAAAACTAATATTTTAAGTAAAGACGAGGCTTTAAATAAATACGGTAACAGGTGGGGAGGGTTAGAATATATTCTTGATGATTCTAAAATCAAAACCAAATCCCAACTAACAGACATCTGGAATAAAGCACAAACTAAAGTAGACCCTCTTATACAAGAAGCAAAGAAGTATAAGAGTGCAGAGGATTTTGTGAAGGCACAGGGAACACCTCTATTCCACGGCACTGATAGTAAGTTTGATACATTTAAGAAACCAAGTGGAGAGCCTGGAAGTGAAGGTGTCTTTATTTCACAATCACGAGACAATGCCAATTACTATAAGAGGACAGAAGCAGGAGAAATAAAAGAAGTTTATCTTAAAAAGGGTGCAAGAATTTGGGATTATAAAAATCCGCAAGATGTAAAAGCACTACAGCAAAAAATCGTTGAGTATATTCCAGAAAATAAAAATAGAATTGAGTGGACTAAATTAAATGTAGAAAAAGACAAAATCGTTGAGCGTGGGATATATAAAAATTATTCTCTACAAATAAGACCGAATGACTTGGAAAGGTATAATCAATTACGAGAAAAATTAGATAATTTCCCCGATGTTGGTGGTGCTGATGGAAAATTGTTGGCTGATAAAATTCCTGATGCGTGGTATACAGATTTGTCAGAAGTCCTTAAAAATCCAAAGGTAAAAAATTGGTTTGAACAAAATTATGACGGATGGAAACAACTTGACCATACCGATTATGGAACAGATATTAGTATAGGTGTATTTAGTCCAGATTCTCTCAAAACCAAATCCCAACTAACAGACATCTGGAA
>Ga0180007_10005504_pt1 | contig 12757 bp, 12 predicted proteins | sample MM_PC_MetaG_FD_121122 | JGI IMG/M metagenome (GOLD analysis project Ga0180007, IMG submission 121122) | Groundwater microbial communities from the Aspo Hard Rock Laboratory (HRL) deep subsurface site, Sweden - MM_PC_MetaG | ecosystem: Environmental > Aquatic > Deep subsurface > Groundwater... | reverse complement strand
TCAGTCCCAGTGTGGCTGACCATCCTCTCAGACCAGCTACCCGTCGTAGCCTTGGTAGGCCGTTACCCTACCAACAAGCTGATAGAACGCGGACTCATCTTCAAGTGATAGGCCTTGCGGTCCCCACCTTTGACCTCAATCCCATGCAGGATCGTGGTCTTATGCGGTATTAGCACCCCTTTCGGAATGTTATCCCACGCTCGAAGGTAAATTATCCACGTGTTACTCACCCTTTTGCCACTATCAAATCGAATCTCTCGGCCTTGCGGCTTTGAGATGCAATAAGATCGTTCGACTTGCATGCCTTATCCACGCCGCCAACGTTCGTTCTGAGCCAGAATCAAACTCTCCAAAAATATTTTACATAACTCGAACCCGTCAGTTTGGCTATTTAGTTTACAAAGAGCGACAAAAAAAGGACATCAAGACGATGCCCTTCACATCCTCCCTTAGACATATATTTTCAATTATATTATCAAGGAGAAATTGCCATTTTCGGTAATTACAGATTATATCACACAGCCAACTTATGTCAAGGGAAAAATTATTTAAAAAATTATTTAAAAAAAGTGGTGGAGTTAACTCTTCAGTTTCACTTTCAAAAACCGCTTCTTCCCTATTTTTATCCGGTATTCCTTATCAGGCTCTAATTTAAATTCCGCATCCTTTATCCTCTTACCATCCACTTCTATTGCACTCTGCTCAACCAATCTTTTATATTCACCTTTACTTGAGCATATTTTATCGTAAACTAAAAATTCGCAAAGAGTTGCCTTAAATGGCTTAGTCTCTACTTTCAGTTCTGTAAACGGGTCCCTTTTTTGAAACTTGTTTTCAAAATCCTGTTTAGCTGCCTGGGCAGATTTTTTTCCGTGATATTGACCTACTATATCTTCTGCCAGTTTCTTCTTCGCCTCCATGGGATGCATTGCCCTGACATTATCCAAATCCTCATCTGTCAGTAACTCATAATACTGGAGCATGAGTTCGTCTGATACAGACATGATCTTCCCAAACATCTCTTCTGGTTTTTCATCTATCCCTATATGGTTTCCAAAGGACTTACTCATCTTCTGTGTACCATCAAGGCCGATTAAAAGCGGCATCATTATAATCACCTGGCTCTCCTGAGAGTAATCCCTCTGGAATTCACGCCCAAGAAGAAGATTAAATTTTTGATCAGTGCCGCCTAATTCAACATCTGCCTTCAAATACACAGAATCATATGCCTGGAGTAATGGATACATGAATTCCAGAAGACTTATGTCCTTGCCTGATTTATACCTCTCGTTAAAGTCCTGCCTTGCAAGGAGCTGCGAGACAGTACTGTGAGAGGTGAGTTCCAATGCATCTTTTAAAGTAAAACTCTTAAGCCATTCGCTATTAAATACTACTTTTGTCTTTTTTTCATCTAGGACCTTAAAGACCTGTTTCTTATAGGTCTTGGCATTCTCCTTTACTTCTTTTTCTGTAAGACGCTTTCGAATTTCACTCCTTCCAGTAGGATCTCCTATCATACCTGTAAAGTCTCCGATAAGAAATACTACCTTATGTCCGAGTTCCTGAAAGTGCCGCAACTTGCGCAAAAGCACAGTATGGCCAAGATGGATATCAGGCGCACTCGGGTCAAATCCTGCCTTTACCACAAGCGCCTTCTTTCTCTCGAGTTTCTTAACTAATTCTTCCTCTGAGATCATCTCGACTGTGCCGCGCTTTATTATTTGTAATTGGTTTTGGATGTCCATGCTTCTGTTTTTGTCACACTGAAGTGTAACCTACAAAAGAGGTCGCAAAGGCCGGAATAGACACATTGAAATGTGTCTATTCCGGCCTTTGCCTTTATTCCTTCTTCTTTATGCTCAATCCAATCTTTCGTTCGGATTCGTCCATTTTAATTACTATAGCCTCGACTTTATCTTCAACCTTGTAGCACTCCTCTAATTTTTGGGAAGGAGCCAGCTCTAGTTCAGATATGTGCACTAGACCTTCAAGATCCTTTTCTATCTCTACGAATAAACCAAAATTTGTAACCCTAGTTACGACCCCACTGACTGTTGTGCCCAGACTATACTTCTTTATAATCTCAGGCCAGGGATCAGTAACCAACTGCTTTATGCCCAATGTCATCCTCTGACTCTCAGAATCAACTGCCAAGACCATTACCTCCACCTTCTGGCCTTTCTTTAAAAATTCCTTAGGGTGGCTGACTTTTTTCGTCCATGACATATCACTGACATGAACAAAGCCTTCTATCCCGCCTTCTATCTCTATAAAAGCGCCGTAATCAGTGAGATTCCTGACTTTCCCCTCAACCTTTGTACCAGTCGGAAACTTATCTTTTATCTCTAACCAAGGATTTGCCTCTATCTGCTTTACTCCAAGAGAAAGCTTCTGGCTTCCTTTATCAACGCTCAAAACTATTGCCTCTACTACGTCACCTATGGCAAGGACATCCTGAGGATTATTTATCCTCGTAGTCCAGGAAAGCTCTGAGACATGTACCAGTCCTTCAATCCCTTTTTCGAGCTCGACAAATGCACCATAAGGCATAATATTTACGACCTTACCTTTGACCTTTGTTCCTATAGGATATTTATTCTCGACCCCTTCCCACGGACTCTCGGTATTCTGCTTTAACCCTAAAGAGACTTTCATACTGTCTTTGTCAAAACTTAACACCTTTACCTCTATGGTATCTCCTATAGCCAGCATTTCGCTCGGGTGAGAGATCCTGCCCCAGCTCATGTCAGTAATATGTAAAAGCCCGTCTATGCCGCCAAGGTCAACAAATGCGCCGAAGTCTGTAATGTTTTTAACTGTGCCTTTGCGTAATTGCCCGATTTCAAGTTCAGTTATCAATTTGTTCTTGGCATCCTCTCTTTCTTTCATTATGGCATCCTTCCTTGAAACAACAATATTCTTCCTAGGCTTGTTCATCTTTACAATCTTAAATCTTAGGGTCTTGCCTATGATCTGGTTTACATTACCGAATCCTTTCAAAGCAACCAAAGAGGCAGGCAAAAATGCCTCTATCCCCATGTCTACCATAAGGCCGCCCTTAACCTTCCGCACCACCTTGCCGTCTACAAAGTCCCCTTCATGACATTGATTGACGATCCTATTCCATCCCTGAGTCCTGGTCGCCTTATTTTTGGAAACGACAATCATGCCATCTTCGTTTTCTTTAGATTCCACCAGCACCTCGAATTCATCACCTATTTTTACATTCGGGTCATCTTTAAATTCCGATATAGGTATGATACCCTCGGATTTATACCCAAAATCAATATAAACCTCTTTCTTCCCTATGGCTATGACCTTTCCTTTTACTATATCTCCTTCACCTACCCTCCGAAACGTCTGCGCGTAAGCAGTTTTTAAATCGAATTCGCTGTTAGTTTTTGCTTGTTCCTTTGTGTCTTCCATGATTTAAAACACCCCTCTTTCGTTAGATTTTTTATTTTTTGATGCCTTGCAGGACAGGTTTAAACCTGTCCTGCAAGGTTTTTTATCCTTTTTACCACCTTTTTCACAGTAGAATCCGGAGTCGAAGCACCGCTCACTACCCCAGCACACTTCTTTCCTGAAAAAAACCTGCCTTTCAATTCAGATTCTCTTTCAATATGATAACTAGTTACTTTGCTTTCTTTACAAATCTGATGCAACCTTTTTGTATTGGCGCTATTCTTTCCCCCGACCACAACCATTACATCACATTCCTTCAGAAGCTCACTGGTCAATGTCTGTCTTTTAGTAGTATCATTACAAATCGTGTTAAATATCCTTGCCTCGTTGAAATCGGTCTTTAATATATCCAGTATCCCCTTAATATAATTATCTCTATTTTGCGTTGTCTGGGAGATTATAGCTACTTTTTTACTCTTTAAGTCTCTTCGATGAAGATCTACGTTACCTACTGTACTCAATAATGCCTTTACTTCAGGATGATCCTTATCACCTACTACAACTATCTTATACCCCTCTCCCTTCAGCCTTTTAATTATATCATGGGCGTATTTTACAAAAGGACAGGTCGCATCTATTAATTTCATCTTATTCCTTCTAATCTTCCTAATAATCTTTTGCGGCGCGCCATGTGAAGATATAATCAACGTGCCCTTCTCTATCGCATCTATATCACCTATCACATAAAGCCCTTTTTTCAAAAGTGAATTTACCACCTGGGGATTATGGATGATGGGGCCCAGCGAATAAATATTCTCTTTATATCTCGAATTCTTAAGCGCACTATCTACTATATTTATTGCACGCTTCACCCCGAAACAAAAACCAGAATGAGTCGCTACTTTAATCCGCATTCTCTTTCAACTCTCTTATAGCTGCCATGACGCATTTAGAAATCTCTTTATATCTCTCTTTCTTATTAGTCAATGAATCCTTTTTGTCAAATCTCAAGACCTTTCCAAAATATACAGAAACAGGCCTGCATCTGGGAAACCTTGAATCTCTCGGCCATGCCTCAAAAGAGCCTTTTACATAACACGGCAAAATATCAGCACCTGAAACAGTATTCAGAAAACCTATCCCGGTCTTAGGCTCTTGAAAATCGCCGTCTTTAGAACGAGTGCCTTCCGGAAACACAAGCACTGCGAAACCTTCTTGTAATTTACCTATAGCTAACCTGAAGGCCCTTAAATCCGCGCCTTCGCGTTTCAAGGGAAACGTATATACCCAGTTTAAAATCTTAGCAAAGACCTTATATTTAAATAGGGTTTCTCGAGCCAGATATATCAATGTTCGCGGCGCACTAACACCTACTATTATAGGGTCAAAAAAGCTGACATGATTAGCTGCTACAATCAACGCACCGCTTTTAGGGAAATTTTCCCTGCCATATATCTTTAACCGAAAAAATATCTTACAAATCAGATATAATATAAATACTACAAACGTGTAAAACATTAATAAATTCTTATATGGAATCCCTAATAAGTTTAGCCTTATTAAATAATTTCAATAATCTTCTCTCATCCTTATTCTTCAATGCCATCTCGATCTTAGACAATTCCTTCTTTAACATACCTATGTCTCTGACTATATTATCTCTATTTGTAAAAAATATATCCTTCCATAAATCAGGGTGTCCAGAGGCAACCCTGGTAGTATCTTTAAAACCTCCTGCAGCCAAGTATAAATCCTTTATACTAGCTACAGTGTTAGAAAGTCCGCATGCAACAGCATGAGGGAGATGACTCAATCTAGAGATCACCTTATCATGTCTTTGGGGACTCATGATCTCAACCTTCATATCAAGCCTATCCCAAAATCTATTTATTTTATTCAAACTCTCCTGGTTTGTGCGATTGGTCTTTGTCAAGATACAATACGCGCCTTTAAATAGATCTTTATCCGCATATCCCAGCCCTGATTTTTCAGACCCGGCTAAAGGATGGCTTCCTACAAAATCTATAGTTTCCGGCAAAACCGACTCTATATTCTTTACAATATCTTTTTTCGTACTTCCTGTATCTGTTACAATTGCGCCTTTTGAAAGAAAACCAGATATGCGCTTCGCTATATCTATAATCTTTGAAACTGAAGTGCTCAAGATCACAAGGTCTGAAGAAGCTACCCCCTTTTTGACATCCAGGGTCGCACGATCGACTATTCCGGAAGACAATGCGCGCTCAATCGTAACACGCCTTCGGGAAACGCCGACGACTTCCTTTGCAAGGCGTTTTTCTTTTATCGCAAGCCCAAGCGAACCGCCGATAAGGCCTAGACCGATTATGGTGATACGTTTAAACATATTATTTATATCTCTCGTCCCACTGCCTCTGCTACCAGCTTCAATTCCTTCATTAAGCAATCAAACTTTTTAGGAAGGAGTGACTGCTCCCCATCAGAATATGCATCTTCCGGACTGGGATGGACCTCTATCAATAAACCATCCGCGCCTGCTGCCACTGCTGCCTTAGACATAGCAGGTATCAAATCCCATTTCCCTGTCCCGTGACTAGGATCAATAACAACAGGCAAATGGCTCATTTTTTTTATCACAGGTACGGCATTCAAATCCAGGGTGAATCTCGTAGCATCTTCAAATGTCCTGATGCCCCTTTCACAAAGGATGCAATTGAAATTCCCGTTCGAAAGTATATACTCTGCCGACATTAAAAATTCTTTTATTGTGGCAGATATCCCCCTCTTTAAAAGCACCGGCTTTTTAGAAAGGCCTACCTCTTTGAGTAAATTAAAATTATGCATATTCCTGGCGCCGATCTGCAGGATATCCGCGTATTTTTCAACCATCCCCACATCCCTTGTATCCATAACTTCAGTAACAATCTTTAAACCAGTCTTCTTTTTTACATCTTTCAAATATTTGAGTCCCTCTTCTCCCAGTCCCTGGAAACTATAAGGAGAAGACCTGGGTTTAAACGCCCCACCCCTCAACACCAAGGCACCAGAGGACTTGACTGATTTGCCTATGTTCAACAGACTTTCGAAATTTTCCACAGAACACGGGCCTGCCATTATAACGATTCTCTTACCGCCTATTTTAACACCGTCTACATTTACAATACTGTCTTCAGGTTTGAATTCCCGCGACACAAGTTTATATGGCTTCAGGATCGGCATTACCTTTTCAACACCAGGATATGCCTCAAGAGGCTGAACGCGCAGAATATCCTCTTCGCCAATCACGCCTATAATGGTACGTTCCACTCCCTTTGATACCATAGGCGTTAAGCCAAGCTTTTTGACTTTATCTATTATGTGGTCTATATCTTTCTTCTTTGCATCAGGCCGTAGGACAATAATCATGTTTAAGCCTCCACTTCTAGCGGATAGCGTATAGCGTTTAGCGGATAGTATTCTTATTTCCTATACGCCCTAGGTTATTATATTCTTTAACTCCGTAATAAACCGTCTGTTCTCCTTGTCTCTCCCCACTGTTACCCGTATAAATGTATCCATGCCCCATTCCTTCATGTTCCGCACAATCACGCCTTTCTTAAGGAGCCGCTTACAAATATGGTCGGTGTTCTTGCCCAGCTCAACCAACACAAAATTAGTAACGCTGGGTATATACCTAAGCCCTAAGTCTTTAAGCTCTGAATATAAAAACCGTTTCCCTGCCTGTGTCATCCTCTTTACCTTTGATAAGTATTTTCTATCTTTCAGCGCTGCCAGGCCTGCAGATTGTGCAACTGAATTCACATTAAAAGGTTCTCGTACGGATTCCATATATCTAATGACTTCGCTATTTGAAACACCGTAACCGATCCTTAATCCTGCCAGGCCATATGATTTTGAGAAACTCCTGGCAACGATCACATTGTTCCTCGAAATATAATCCAAACCATTGGGATAATCTTTCTCTTCGACAAAATCAAAATACGCCTCGTCTATAAAAACTAAAACTGAATCAGGAATGTCTTTGAGAAATATCTCCAATTCGTATCTTGTAACATATGTCCCGTTAGGATTGTCAGGATTCGCGATAAAGACCAGCCTTGTATTTTTATTTATTGCATTTTTCATCGCCTTTAAATCGTATTTAAAGTACCGGGTCGGTACACTCTTGATCTTAGCGCCCTGTATTTTGGAAGCTAATTCATATATCAAAAAGGTCGGTCTCGCTACAACAACTTCATCCCCTTCATTTACAAATGCGCGCAGGGCCAGGATAATCAATTCATCCGAGCCATTACCAAAGATAAACTGCTCCTTTGTTACCTTCAATCTCTTTGATAATGCCTGGCGCAGATAAAAACATCCTCCGTCCGGATATCTGTTTATAGTAGATAACGCCTTCTTTATTGCCCTCAATGCCTTGGGAGAAGGTCCAAAGGGATTCTCATTAGAGGCCATCTTAATGACATCTTTCAAACCAAACTCCCTTTTCACCTCTTCAATAGGTTTACCCGGCTTGTATGGTCTGATATTAAGTATTGATTTACGCGGAATCATATATTAACCAACTTTACATTGCCACTGGATAAGAACCTAACACTTTCAATAACGTGCTTTTCTTTCCCAGTTCGTTCAAAGCCTTCTTAACATGAGGATCCTGATAATGGCCCAGCATATCAACGAAGAAATAATATTCCCATGCCTTTCTCTTCGAAGGCCTTGATTCTATCTTGGCAAGATTCACCTTATTCTTTTTAAAAGGCGCCAACATATCATGTAAAGCGCCTATCTTATCCTTACCGGAAAATATTATAGATGTCTTATTTTTTTTCGTAGGGGCTGTAATATGTTGCCCTATAACTAAAAAACGGGTTATATTATTGGCCTTATCTTCTATGTCTTTTGCTAAAATCTTAAGTCTGTATCTCTCTGCTGCCAGGCTACTGGCTATAGCGGAGGAGTGCTTCTCTCTGGAAGCGATCTCTGCTGCCTTACTTGTGGTAGATACTTCGATCAATTCAACCTTTGGTAAATTAGAATCAAGCCATATCCTACACTGGCCAAAGACCTGAGGGTTGGAATACACCCTTTTAATATCTTTTAAGCTGCATCTACCTATAAGATTGTGTTCTATTTCCAAATAAATCTCTGAGCATATTTTTAAATCCGAACCAATAAACATATCAAGGGTATGACTTACTGCACCTTCTATAGAATTTTCTACCGGCACTACCCCATAGTCGGACCTACCGACCTCTACTTCTCTAAAGACCTCTGTAATAGTATTGCAAGAAGAATACTGTACCTGGCTTCCGAATTTCTTCTTAGATGCCAGGTGCGTAAATGTCGCCTCAGGCCCCAGATAAGCTATCTTCAAACTCTTCTCAAGCGCAAGCGAACTAGACATGACCTCTCTATATATTGCCTTCAATGCGCTGACTGAAAGAGGGCCTTTATTCTTCTTCAAAATATTCATATATATCTCTGTCTCTCTATCAGGCACATATACGCCTTTCCCTGTCTTGTGCTTTAATTTGCCGACTCCCTTAGCTATAGAAGCCCTTTTATTCAATAGCTCAATAATCTGTTCATCTATATTATCTATTTTTTTACGTAGATCTGATAATTTCATGGCGCCTCTCCATGTTCAGAAGTCAAACTCTCCTGAGGTCTGTCTTCTATAAGTTCTTGTTCTTCCTTCTTCAAATGTTCCGGTAATTGTAAATCCTCTTCTGCAATATGAAACTCCTCTAACCTCGGCAATTCCTGGAGACTATTTAATCCAAAGTACTGTAAGAATTCCGAACTAGTCCCGTACAGTATGGGCCGGCCTATTGTTTCTTTTCTACCTACAATCTTAATCAAATTCTTCTCTACAAGTGTCTTCAACACCCCATCTACATTTACCCCTCGAATTTGCTCTATCTCAGGCTTTGAAACCGGCTGTTTATATGCGACTATAGCCAATGTCTCAAGACTAGGCCCCCTCAGTTTATCAGAACCAGATGTCTTATATAACTTCTTAAGCCAGGGGGCGATCAATGGGTCAGTGACAATCTGATAACCTCCTGCGATCTCCTTTATCTTTAAGACCCTGTTGGCCTTCTCATACTCTTCTTGTAAATTAGCTACTATCTCTTTTATCTCATTAACACTGATTTCCTCTATAACGAGCTTGATCTCTTTTATAAACAACGGCTTATCACTTACAAAAAGCATTGCCTCTATTATGTTTTTTGCTTGGATTGTGTCCATATTATTTGTCACTCAACATGCAATCTATGTTTCTCGTTCCGTATTACCTCTATCTCTCCAAAACGCTGCTTCTGAATTACAATGATCTCTTTCAGCCTTATAAGCTCTAATACTGCCAGAAACGTCGCTATAATCTCTGTCTTGTGCCTGCAATTCTTAAAAAGACTCGATAGATATAGGACAGGCGTATTTACCAGCATATGCAATAAATCATGGATCTTCTGCTCTACTGTAAACTCATCTTTTACGATCTCCTGGAAGACATCTTTGGGCACGTCCTTTAATACCCTCGTAAGGGCAGTTATAAGGTCAAAGAGACTCGCTTCGAAAAATTGTTGGCCGGAATCTTCAGGCCCGACTGTCCCGACCTTTGTAAACATCTCTTTGCGTTGACCCTCTAAATCCTGAAGCACACCAGCAGCCTCTTTGAACCTTTTATACTCAAGAAGCCTTCTTACAAGTTCTTCCCTCGGATCCTCTTCCTCTTCCGGCAAGACCTCCTTTTCTTCAACAGGAAGCAGCATCTTACTTTTTATATGAATAAGCGTAGCTGCCATAACCAAAAATTCACCTGCTATATTTAAATCCAGCATACGCATGAGCTCAAGATATTCCAGATATTGCTCTGTAATACTAGCTATGGGGATATCATAGATATCCAACTCGCTCTTTTTGATTAAATATAAAAGCAGATCCAACGGCCCTTCGAAGATTTCGAGTTTTACTTTATAAGACATAAAATCACACCATGCCTATGGCTTTTTTAACCTCGCTCATGGTTTCAGACGCGACCTTACGTGCCTTCTGGGCACCATGTTCCAGGATCGAATAAATCTTATCTTTGTCCTTCAATAAATTCTCTCTTTTCATCCTTATATCAGATAAGTAATCCGATATTAGATCCGCTAAATCCTTTTTACATTCCGTGCAGCCAAGTTTTGCCTTTGTGCAATACTCAAAGACCTTTGGGACATCCCCTTTTTTCAACAATTTATAATATGCATAAAGATTACAGGTATCAGGGTGGCCTTTATCTGAAAGTTTTATTCTCTTAGGATCAGTAAACATCTTTGAGCATTTTTGTGTTATTTCCTTCTCCGAATCTCCGAGTGCGATAAAATTGCCATAACTTTTACTCATCTTCCTAGCGTCTATACCCAGAAGTTTAGGCATGTCTGTCAAAAGAGGCTTGATCTTAGAAAAATGTCTCGCCTCCGGATAAATATTATTAAACTTCTCTGCTATGTCATTAGTAAGCTCCAGATGAGGGAGCTGATCTTGCCCTACTGGCACGGCATATGCCCTATACAACAAAATATCCGCTGCCTGAAGAACCGGATAGCCTAAGAACCCATACGTATGCAATCTTCTCTTCGACAACTCCCGTAATTGCTCCTTATAAGTCGGGCATCTCTCTAACCACCCAAGTGGCACAAAATCCGAAAATATCATGTATAAATCCAGATGCTCTTTTACATGCGACTGGATAAAAATAGTGCTCTTCTCAGGATCTATACCAGAAGCTATCCAATCTGCTACACATTCCAGTATGTATTTTGAAAGATTTGACGGATCTTCATATTCACTCATCAGGGCATGCCAGTCTGCAACCATGAAAAAACAATCATACCCTTCCTGCAACTTTACCCAGTTATCCAGCGCACCGAATAAATGACCGAGATGTAAAGGCCCTGTGGGCCGCATGCCGCTTAATATGCGTTTTTTCATAATATTATTTCAATCTCCTCGCTACCTTCCGAACCTCAATCGCCTCTATGATGTCGCCTTTTTTGATATCATTGAAACTAAAACTGATCCCGCACTCAAAACCCTCTTTTGCCTCTTTCATGTCGTCCTTGAAATGTTTCAATGAACTTATCTTGCCTTTGAAGACGACATCTTTATCCCTTAGGATCTTACAGATAGCATCACGCGGTATCCTGCCCTTTGAAATAAAACATCCTGCTACCAGTCCGACCCTTGAGACCTTAAAAATCTCTCTAACCTCTGCCCTGCCTAAAAAGGTCTCCTCTATAACAGGCTCGAGCATACCTTCCATCGCTGCCTTAACATCATTCACTGCCTCATAAATTATATTGTACAACCTTATGTCGACCCCTTCCTGTTTAGAGAGGGCCTTGGCATTGGGCGTTATATCAACGTGAAATCCCAATATGACTGCATTCGACGCAGTTGCGAGCATTACATCTGACTCATTGATATTTCCGACCTGACTATGTATAGCGGATAGTTTCACCTCTTCTGTAGAAAGCTTGATAAGAGAATCTTTTATGGCCTCAAGCGAACCTTGGACATCTGCCTTTAAAATAATCTTCAGTTCCTTAACTTCTCCTTCTTTAATCTTATCGTAAAGATCCTCCAGGCTGATTTTCTTTGCACTGGCCTCAAGCTTTTTCCTGCCTTCCTCCAAACGTCTCTTGGTAACAATGTCTATGGCCTTTTTCTCGTCGGTAACTGTATAAAATCTTTCTCCTGCCAACGGGACTCCAGACAAACCGAGTATCTCCACTGGTTTTGAAGGACATGCATCCTTGACCCGATGGCCTTTATCGTCCAACATCGCCTTGATCCTGCCATAATTCAAACCTACGATAATCACATCGCCCACAGAAAGGGTCCCATTCGATACAAGGACAGTTGCAACAGGCCCCTTGCCCTTTGAAAGCTCTGCCTCTACAACTATGCCGTTAGCAGGCCTATCTGGGTCAGCCTTTAACTCAAGCATCTCTGCCTCTAATAATAACATCTCTAAAAGTTCATCGATGCCCTGGCCTGTCTTTGCAGAGACACCTACTGTAATAGTCTTACCGTCCCAATCTTCAGGGACAAGATTAATAGAGGCTAATTGTTTCTTGACCTTATCTAAATTAATATTAGGCCTGTCTATCTTATTTATTGCAACGACTATTGGAACATTAGCAGCACGGGCATGGTCAATTGCCTCTATAGTCTGCGGCATGATACCGTCATCAGCAGCCACTACCAAGACTACAATATCCGTAACATTAGCACCCCTGGCGCGCATTGCAGTAAACGCAGCGTGTCCTGGTGTATCCAGAAACGTCACTTTACCTTTTGGAAGCACTACCTCATACGCACC
>Ga0180007_10005503_pt1 | contig 12758 bp, 6 predicted proteins | sample MM_PC_MetaG_FD_121122 | JGI IMG/M metagenome (GOLD analysis project Ga0180007, IMG submission 121122) | Groundwater microbial communities from the Aspo Hard Rock Laboratory (HRL) deep subsurface site, Sweden - MM_PC_MetaG | ecosystem: Environmental > Aquatic > Deep subsurface > Groundwater... | reverse complement strand
TCTTCATTACATAATGATACTTATTGACTACATTTTCCCAGGATTTATGCCAATCATAGTTATCCATGTCCTCTATCACTATACCATTAACAGGAGAAAAGAATTCTACATTACTTAAGATAAGTTTGTCGGTGGTTTCATTATTTCGAGTACAATTCAGTAAAGTTTCCATTCCTTCTGCCCATTCTTTATTAAGCTGGATAGGATCATCTTTTTTGCCATCCTTGTTTTGGTCTATATTTCTAACCTGGGAAGTTACATCTTTCCAACAATTGTCAAACATTATTCCGTCCCAAAATCCTGTGGACATTACTCTTTGATGAATGAATTTTGGCAAAAAAGTATTCCACCGCTCTCTTTGATCTAAGGAGCATTTATTAGTTACATCTACTAACCATTGGTCTTTAAATGCCTTAGCTTGAAAACCAGAAGAATCTTTTAACCACCAAGAATCAGGAACTCTTTTATAACGTTGGTAAGCTATAGTATGTTTTTCTTGTTTTTTTGCACTTTCATGAATCTCTATAGGATCTACATAGGCAAGAATCTTTATGGTAGGATTAAATTGCCGTAATTTATCAAATATCTCTGGTCTTTCATCTTGGACTATATCTCCAATAACCAAGATATCATAGGAAGCAATCTTTTTAAGGTTTTCTTCTGTGTAATTAAATACTTGAACTGCATAGACAATCCTTGGAAAGCCATGTTCTAATTTTACAGATTTAGATTCTTTTAATGTCTGAGCTGCTGTTTTTAAAAAAGAAGTCAATAAAATAAAGACAAGCAAAGGTAAAAAAATAAACCCTGTTAGAATAAATCTCTTTTTATTTTTATCCATACTTCTTTTGGTCTTTTCTTTAGGAATAGCTCCTTATCTTTCTCAGATATACTTAGTGAAAATTAGTTGGCGAAAATTTTAGATAGATTACAGCCTATAGACCTTAGACTAAAAACCTTCCCTTAGTCTCTTAAGTCTATAGTCTAAGGTCTATAGGCTTCTTTAACATTTTTCGCAAACTTATTTTGCTTGGGTCTCTTGGGTCTAAAGCAAAAAATAAAGATTAATTGAAACAAGAATTAAACTAAATAAGCCATGAGAAATGACACGATCATCCTTTTTCATGGCTTATTCACTTAATCATTCTTTCAAAATCTAAATATTAGAAAATAACATTAAAAAACTTAATTATTAAGTAAACTACTTTTAAAATTAAATTACCCAATTACATCTATATTGCTTCCGTTACACATAAGCTTGGCTCTGCTTCCTTGTTCTTTTCGTTCCATCGGTCTAATTTCAGCTTCTCTTACCTTCTCTGGAACCGCAGGATTTTTTCCTACTTGTGCTTCTTCTCTCTTCTCTTGGGGAATTACTGGCACTTGAGGCATCGCACTCCCGATTGGATTTACTCCTGGCATCTTAATTTTCCTCCTTTCTTTCCTCCTTGAAAAATTAAATAAGTCTTTTGTTTTCCAATCCTTGGAACCCAAAACCTCCTTGTGCTCAATAATTAACTTATTTACTTCCTTGTTTTCCGTATCTCTTTAAATTATACCATCAATTCCTTAGTTTGTCAATATTTTAGCTTGATATTCAGCAATTCTAATTATGGAATTTATTGACAATAACCTGAGTATAACTTATGATATCTTTAATGAAAATAAAAAGATGAGTTCTTGTTAAAGAAACTATGAAGAACCTTTTAGAAATAGAAAATTTAAAGACTTATTTTTATATAAATCAAGGAGTAATCAAGGCTGTTGATGATGTAAGTTTTAGCTTAAAAAAAGGAGAAACGTTAGGATTAGTTGGTGAATCTGGTTGTGGAAAAACAGTCACCGCTCTTTCTATAATGAGATTACTCCCCGATCATTCTGGTTGTACGACCAAAGGAAAGGTACTTTATAAAGAAAGAAATATTTTGGCTTTAAAAGAAAAGGAACTTCAAAGAATTAGAGGCAGAGAAATTTCCCTAATCTTTCAAGAACCTATGTTTTTCTTAAATCCAGTTTATACTATAGGCAATCAAATATCAGAGGTAATGCTAACCCATCAAAACATCAAAAAAAAAGAAGCTTTAGAAAAGACTATAGAAATGTTAAAATTAGTGAAAATTCCTAATCCAGAACAAAGAATCTATGATTATCCTCATCAATTTTCTGGAGGAATGTGTCAGCGAATTATGATCGCGATGGCTCTTTCTTGTAATCCTTCTCTCTTAATTGCTGACGAACCAACTACCGCCTTAGATGTCACTGTTCAAGCCCAGATATTAGATTTACTTAAAGAACTCCAAATCAAGTTTCAGATGTCGATTATCTTTATTACTCATAATTTAGGCATCATTGCTCAGTTTGCAGATTATGTAGCTATTATGTATGCGGGAGAAATAATTGAGTCTAGCTCTACTATTAATATTTATAAAGAAACTCTTCATCCTTATACTAAGGGATTGCTTAAATCTATCCCCTCTATTTACCAAGAAAAAGAATATTTAGATACTATTCCAGGAGTTATTCCTAATGCGATTAACTTTCCTAAGGGATGTCGATTTTCACCTCGATGTAAAGAAAAAATATCACCTTGTGATATAAAAAAGCCATCTTTGAGAGAAATTTCTCCTGATCACTCAGTCCGTTGTTGGAAGTACTAATTTTTAAATATTAAGATATAAAATGGATATTTTATTAGAAGTAAAAGATCTAAAGAAATACTTTCCCATAAAAAAAGGTGTATTTTTAAAAACCACTGGTTATATTAAAGCTGTAGACAGCCTAAGTTTTAATATTAAAAAAGGAGAAACATTGGGACTGGTAGGTGAATCTGGTTGTGGCAAGACTACCACGGGAAGACTAATTCTTCGTCTCATGGATAAAACAGATGGTCAAGTTTATTTTGAAGGTAAGAATATTTTTGAATTAGGTAGTAAAAATCTCCAAAGTTTACGTAAAAACATGCAGATTATCTTTCAAGATCCCTATAGTTCTTTAAACCCTCGAATTACTATAGGCTCTATGTTGAAGGAAATATTAAAGATTCATAAATTAGTAGCTAATAAATCAGAATTAAACGATCAGGTTTCAGAAATTTTAAAAACCGTAGGACTTTCTCCTGAGTATACAAAAAGATACCCTCACGAATTTTCAGGAGGACAACGTCAAAGAATTGCTATTGCCAGAGCTTTAGTTGTAAACCCTAAGTTTATTATTTGCGACGAACCAGTCTCAGCTTTAGACGTTTCTACACAAGCCCAAATAATCAATCTCTTAAAAAACTTACAGAAAAAATTAAATTTAACTTACTTATTTATTGCTCATGATCTTTCTATAGTAAAACATATTAGTCATCGTATAGCCGTGATGTATTTAGGAAAAATTATAGAGATGGCCGATTACAAAGCACTTTGCCATCACCCCTTACATCCACACACTAAATTACTTCTTTCTTGCCTTCCTATGGCTGATCCCACCATAAAGCCAAAAAAGAAGTTGAAAAATAGTATTTTAGACCAGAGCAATTATTCTTTTGGTTGTCATTTTCATCCTCGATGTAACCTCAAAAACGATAAGTGTCTAAAGTTTTCTCCAGAATTAGTAGAAACTGCTCCCCAACATCTGGTAAGTTGCCATCTCTATTTATAAAACCCCCACCAATTATCATCTTAAATATTTTGGTTCTTTAAAAAACTTTAATTAGCCCGGGTAGTAAATTTAGACAAAAAAAATCCCGGCAACATCCTACTCTCCCACATCGTCTCCAATGCAGTACCATCGGCGCTGAAAGGCTTAACTTCTGAGTTCGGAATGGGATCAGGTGTGGCCCTTTCGCTATAATCACCGGGATAAATTAACTTACTATTAAATTATATAAAACATAAAAGTAATCTAAGATAATATGGTCAAGCCTCACGATTTATTAGTATTGCTCAGCTTAATATGTTACCATACTTACACCTGCAACCTATCAAACTGGTAATCTTCCAGTAATCTTTAGTCCACTTAAGTGGAGGGATATCTAATCTTGAGATTGGCTTCCCACTTAGATGCTTTCAGCGGTTATCCATTCCAAACATAGCTACCCAGCAATGCCTCTGGCGAGACAACTGGTACACTAGAGGTTTGTCCATCCAGGTCCTCTCGTACTATGGACAGCTCCTCTTCAAATATCCAACGCCCACGACAGATAGGGACCGAACTGTCTCACGACGTTCTAAACCCAGCTCACGTACCGCTTTAATTGGCGAACAGACAAACCCTTGGGACCTTCTTCAGCCCCAGGATGCGATGAGCCGACATCGAGGTGCCAAACCTCCCCGTCGATGTGAACTCTTGGGGGAGATAAGCCTGTTATCCCCGGAGTACCTTTTATCCATTGAGCGATGGCCTTTCCATACAGAACCACCGGATCACTAAGACCTGCTTTCGCACCTGCTTGACTTGTATGTCTCGCAGTTAGGCTTCCTTATACCTTTACGCTCTATGTGTGATTACCAAACACACTGAGGAAACCTTTGTATACCTCCGTTACTTTTTAGGAGGTGACCGCCCCAGTCAAACTACCCACCAAAGACTGTCTCTCTCCTGGATAAACAGGAGCAGGTTAGAATATAGATATACTAAGGGTGGTATTCCACGATTGGCTCCACGGACCTAGCGATCCGGTTTCACTGCCTCCCACCTATTCTCTACATACCACATCCAAATTCAATCTCAGGTTATAGTAAAGGTTCACGGGGTCTTTCCGTCTAGTCGTGGGTAATGAGCATCTTCACTCATGCTACAATTTCACCGAGTCTCTCGTTGAGACAGCGCCCAGATCGTTACGCCATTCATGCGGGTCGGAACTTACCCGACAAGGAATTTCGCTACCTTAGGACCGTTATAGTTACGGCCGCCGTTTACTGGGGCTTCAATTCAAGGCTTCGCCCTTAAAACTAAGAGCTAACTTCTCCTCTTAACCTTCCAGCACCGGGCAGGCGTCAGCCCCTATACATCGTCTTACGACTTAGCAGAGACCTGTGTTTTTAGTAAACAGTCGCCTGGGCCATTTCACTGCAACCCTTTTCAGCTTAAAGAGTAAATCTTCTCACTTACTCGGGGCACTCTTTCTCCCGAAGTTACAGAGCTAATTTGCCGAGTTCCTTAACGAGAGTTCTCTCGAGCACCTTAGGATATTCTCCTTGTCTACCTGTGTCGGTTTACGGTACGGGCACCCTTAATCTGGCTAGAGACTTTTCTTGCCAGCTTGGAATCAATCAGTTCTCTCTCCGAAGAAAGATCCTCTTCACTTCTCAAGGTTAATAGCTTTCCGGATTTACCTAAAAAGCTCCTCTACGAGTTTAAACCTGCTAATCCAACAGCAGGCTGACCTATCCTCCTGTGTCATCCCATTGCTCATAACGATTAAAGGTGGTATCGGAATTTTAACCGATTGTCCATCGTCTACGCCTTTCGGCCTCAACTTAGGCCCGACTTACCCTGAGCGGATTAACCTTGCTCACGGAAACCTTAGACTTTCGGTGAACAGGTTTTTCACCTGTTTTTTCGTTACTCATACCGGCATTCTCACTTCCATCTCGTCCAGTAGTCCTTACGGTCTACCTTCTACCTACTATGGAACGCTCCCCTACCATTTTAATAATTTATTAATTATTAAAATTATTAATTATTAAAATCCATAGCTTCGGTATTGAACTTGAGCCCCGTTATATTTTCGGCGCAAAACTGCTTGTCCAGTGAGCTATTACGCACTCTTTAAATGGTAGCTGCTTCTAAGCCAACATCCTGGGTGTCTATGTAGTTTTACTGCCTTTACCACTTAGTTCAAATTTTGAGACCTTAGCTAATGGTCTGGGCTGTTTCCCTCTTGTCTATGAAGCTTATCCCCCATAGACTGACTCCCATAATTAAATGTGACAGCATTCGGAGTTTGGTTGGGTTTGGAAGCATGGTTAATACCCCTAAGCCATCCAGTGCTCTACCACTATCACAAAACTTATGAGGCTAGCCCTAAAGCTATTTCGGGGAGAACCAGCTATCACTGAGTTTGATTAGCCTTTCACTCCTATCCACAACTCATCCCAAGACTTTTCAACGCCCGCAGGTTCGGACCTCCACGTACTTTTACATACGTTTCACCCTGGCCATGGATAGATCACTCAGCTTCGGGTCTATTAAATGCTACTTATCGCCCTTTTAAGACTCGCTTTCGCTACGGCTCCATACCTTAGATACTTAACCTTGCAACATTCAATAACTCGCCGGTTCATTATACAAAAGGCACGCAGTCACACATTCTTGAAATTAGTAAACTAACTTCAAGCATAGTGCTCCTACCGCTTGTAAGTTTACGGTTTCAGGTTCTATTTCACTCTCCTCTCGGAGTTCTTTTCGCCTTTCCTTCACAGTACTTGTTCACTATCGGTTGAAAGTTTGTATTTAGCCTTGGAAGATGGTCCTCCCAACTTCAGACAGGATTTCTCGTGTCCCATCCTACTCAGGAATTTAAGACAAAGTTAGTTATATCTTTTCACTTACAGGGCTTTCACCTTCTTTGGCTAACCTTTCCAGTGCTATTCAGTTAAGATACAACCTTCTTCGGACTCGCTATACTTTGTCCTTCTTAAACCCTATAACCCTTTCTACACAACGCGTATAGGCTTACATGTAAAAAGTTTAGGCTCTTCCGCGTTCGCTCGCCACTACTTACGGAATCACACTTTTGTTTTCTTTTCCTCGAGGTACTGAGATGGTTCACTTCCCTCGGTTGTCCCTTATACTCTATGAATTCAAGTATAAGTATTAGAACATTACTTCTAATAGGTTTCCCCATTCGGAAATCCCCGTTTTAATGCTTGTTTGCAGCTAAACGAGGCTTATCGCAGCTTACCACGTCCTTCATCAGCAACTTTCACCAAGGCATCCACCGTAAACCCTTTATTGCTTGACCATATTATCTTAAATTACTTACTTAAATTACTTACTTGATGCTTTATTACCTCATTAACCTATTAAATTGTCAAAGAACCTTTTTATTAACAGAACCGTTTTATTAACAGTCTTTAGCTCATACTTTTATCTATGAACTAAATACTATTAATTTTCTGGTGGAGGTGAGCGGGATCGAACCGCTGACCTCCTGCGTGCAAGGCAGGCACTCTCCCGGTTGAGCTACACCCCCAATACAATTATTAATTGTCAATTCTATGCTGGTGGGCCTAAGTGGAATTGAACCACTCACCTCACGCTTATCAGGCGTGCGCTCTAACCAACTGAGCTATAGGCCCTCTAATGCAATACTTACTTAGCAGATCTCCCATTTCTAGCTGGTTATTTCGACTCTTCACAGAATATAGTAAGTATTTTATTAGATAAGTCTAAAAAACACAAAATAATATCAAATGACCAAAATATAAATGCTTAAAACCAAGACAGGACTTAAATACTTAAATTTTAGACTTGTTTGTAATCTAAGGATTCTCAGATAACAACCCCTTTATCGTCCACCTTAGATTATTCAGCCATATTTGTGGATAAAAATAAGATCATCATAGGATATTAGGCATTTCTTTCTATCTGCCATCCTAAACCTAAGACCTAGATTTATCTTAATCTCTCAAAACTAAATAGGTGTCCTTTTAAGTAAATGTCTTACTTGAAATAACAAGAAGCATTTAAGCTCCATAGAAAGGAGGTGATCCAGCCGCACCTTCCGATACGGCTACCTTGTTACGACTTCACTCTCTTTACTAAACATACCTTCGATGCCTTCTTCCTTTACAGGTTAGAACAACAACTTCGGGTACATTCAATTCAGGTAGTGTGACGGGCGGTGTGTACAAGGCCTGGGAACGTATTCACCGCGACCTGCTGATTCGCGGTTACTAGCGATTCCGACTTCATGTAGGCGAGTTGCAGCCTACAATCCGAACTGAGATCTGCTTTCTGGGATTTACTCCCCCTCGCGGGTTCGTTGCCCTCTGTACAGACCATTGTAGCACGTGTGTAGCCCGGGACATAAGGGCCATGAGGACTTGACGTCATCCCCACCTTCCTCCAGTTCAACACTGGCAGTCTCTATAGAGTGCCTGGCATTACCCACTGGCAACAATAGATAAGGGTTGCGTTCGTTGCGGGACTTAACCCAACATCTCACGACACGAGCTGACGACAGCCATGCAACACCTGTGCTTTTGTCCATTGCTGGAGGACTTACATTTCTATAAGCTTTCAAAAGCATGTCAAACCCCGGTAAGGTTCTTCGCGTTGCGTCGAATTAAACCACATGCTCCACCGCTTGTGCAGGCCCCCGTCAATTCCTTTGAGTTTCAACCTTGCGGTCATACTCCCCAGGCGGGATATTTAATGTGTTAACTTCGGCACAGAAAATTTCGTATCTCCTACACCTAATATCCATCGTTTACAGCATGGACTACCGGGGTATCTAATCCCGTTTGCTCCCCATGCTTTCGTGTTTCAGCGTCAGTTACAGTCCAGAGAGCCGTCTTCACCACTGGTGTTCCTCCAGATATCTAAGCATTTCACCGCTACACCTGGAATTCCACTCTCCCCTCCTGTACTCAAGTTAAGTAGTTTCTGATGACGTATAGAAGTTAAGCTTCTAGATTCCACATCAGACTTACTAAACCGCCTACACACCCTTTACGCCCAGTAAATCCGAACAACGTTAGCCTCATACGTATTACCGCGGCTGCTGGCACGTAGTTAGCCGAGACTTCCTCTAATAGTACCGTCAAGTCTTGAGGGTGTTAACCTCAAGCTTTTCTTTCCATTTGACAGGGCTTTACAATCCGAAGACCTTCATCACCCACGTGGTATTGCTGCGTCAGGGTTTCCCCCATTGCGCAAAATTCCTCACTGCTGCCTCCCGTAGGAGTTTGGGCCGTATCTCAATCCCAGTGTGGCCGTTCACCCTCTCAGGCCGGCTACCCATCAAAGTCTTGGTAAGCCATTACCTTACCAACAAACTAATAGGAAATAAGCTCATCCTTAAACGATAACTTGCAAGCAGAGGTCACCTTTAACAATAAAACCATGCGATCTCATTGTATTATCCGGTATTAGCACCTCTTTCGAGGTGTTATCCCCAATTTAAGGGTAGATTACCTATTTATTACTCACCCGTTCGCCACTATCAAAATCAACTCCGGAAATAGCAAGCTATCTCCTTTGTTAATATTGACCGTTCGACTTGCATGTGTTAGGCATACCACCAACGTTAGTTCTGAGCCAGGATCAAACTCTCAATTAATTTTTTAATTACCTTAATACTCAAAAGAAAAAGACATTAACTTTATTAAGGGCCACCTATTCAGTTTTCAAAGATCATTTTAACGATTTAACCAATACAAACTATACCATATTTAAATAACTTTGTCAAGGCATAGAATATACTTCTCTTTTAAGAGATTTTATATTTATAAATTATTCCCATTTGATTGTCAAGTAAAATATTAATTTTTTTTTTAAATTCCACTTAACTCTAATATCTTCAGAACATTATCTTTTACTAAGATATAATTTTCTCGATAAAGGTTTATTACCTTAACATCATTTCTCTCTTTTATTTCCTTGGTAAATTTATTATCTTTTAAAGATATACTCCCTAAAACATTAGAACTACTATCCAGAGCTAAAATCATGGCTTCTCTAAAATCTAAAAACAAGAGTTCCATCTTGCCAATTTCATCTATTACAATTAACTCCTTCTTCTTAATTCCTCGATAAATATCCTTTAGGCCAATCTTGACTAAATCATCTCCTGAAACTTTATATTTTCCTATTCTATAATTACTCTTAATATTTACATGGGCTAACAAGCCTTCTTCTCCTTTAAAGTTTTTAATCTTAAATCCTATCCGAACCTTTTCATCCCTTATCTCTTCTGTATAAAATCCAGCAGGAATTATCTTTATCTCGCTAATTATTTCTTTAATTAAAGTAGTCTTACCTACACCTGGCCAACCAGTGATTAAAACATTTTTTATCATATCTTCTACTAAGAAACGTTAAGAATAAATTTATTTATTAATAATCGCCACCTTATTTACCTTTATATCTATATCCTTTTGGTCATTTTCGTATTCTACTTTAAAAAGCAAGGTATATATCCCACCAGTAACCAATTGATTATCTCTATTTTTTACATCCCAAATGATATCTTGATGTGTTCCTTTAGCTTTACTTCCTTTATCCCACTTTCTGATAAGTTCTCCTGATAGGCTATATAGTTTTAAATCTACTTTTTTAGCATCTTTTGGTAAGATATATTTTATAGTGGTATAATTTTCTGTCTTTAAGTTAATTGGATTTGGATAATTATAGAGACTAAGTGAACTTGGAAGAAGAGTTACCGGAGAATCATCAACAGGTTCCGTAATTTCTGTAATCTGTAATGGTCCAGTTTGATTTAAAATAGACTCATTTCCTTGCTTATCCACCGCCACAATAGCCAGATAATAATTAACCTTCTTTTCTAATGGTTCATCTTTGTATAATTCTTGAGAAGATATATTAATCTTATTAGTTGCTCTATTCTTCACGACCTTTACCGGGCGAAGGTTTCTATCTTCATCTATTCTTCCATCGAGGTCATCATCGAGATCTCCATCTTCGTTAAAGTCACCAAGAGGATCTTCATCTATCTGTCCATCACCGTCATCATCAAGACCATCACCTATGTCAAAGTTTGTCTTAATGGGATGTTTGCTTAAAAAAAGATAATATCTCGAGAAATCAGCTACTGTCTCTGGAGTAGGACTCCACTCACAAGTAATATCATTATTTACTTGATAAGCTCTAAAACTCTCCACCTGAGGTAAGGAAGTGTCTTTATGGGGAGAAAGTGAAATTGGCAACTCATCAGTGGAGTATCTTTGAAGCTGGTGAAACTTTTTAAGATATTCCCTGGCCAAGGCTTCATTTCTCACCAAGAGAGAATTTTCGTCATTCTTGTTCTCGGCGGAGTAACTCCAATTGTAAGACCCAGTAACAACCAGCTCTTGATCTATAATAAAGACTTTAGCATGCATCTTATTAGAAGTATTTCTCACCCTTACCTCTATCAAGGCCTCATTTAAATCAGGATAAGCAGAATTAGAAAATTGGGCTGTTTGAGGATCGAATATTCCTTCGACTATCTTTCCCTGACGATGAAGATTAATTAAATCCTCATGAAACTTTAAGGAAGTAGTAAAAACATTAGCCATAAAAAAGATACTTTCTTGGGTATTAATTAAGACATTATGGATATACTCTTGAGGTCCTTCTAAGGCTTTACCAGAAGAAAAATAGTTTTCGATAAGACAGTTATGGTATGAATGAATATGAGTAACTTTATTAATCTTATTTTCTTTAAAATTCCCCAAACAAATTCCTTGGTCTGTAAGGCCACCTCCCCACATCTCGAAGAATTCGGATTGGTAATTAGCCACTAAGGTCGGATCATAAATAAGCATGGCATTATCATCGTTAGTAGAGGTGCCAGAACCTGTCCAGTTAGCTCCACCGGTCCAAATACATTCCCCATTAAAGATAGCAAACTTATGGTGCATCTCGTCTGAATCACTTTTCTCTAGTCCCCATTTCACATTCTTGTTTAATCCCAAAGGCCCAGGATTCCAAGATTTACAGTCTTGGTCAAAGATTATCTTGATATCTACTCCTCTATTGGCCGCAGTGTTTAAAGCCCCTAAAATGTCTTTCTGGCTAAAATTATACATAGCCACATAGATATAACCATCTGCCGGTACTCCTTCTATGAGCTTGATTATCTTTTTTGAAACCAAAGGAGAACTTTGACTATTTCCTAAACCTCCTTCTGTAAAAAACACTTCCCACCAAGGACGAGCATGTAAGTTAACGGTAATGATCAAGAGCAAAGATAACCAGATTAAATATTTAAGAATATATTTATTCATAAGTCTATCAAGGTAAATTTAAATTTGAAAAATTGTATCAACACGATAGGAAAGATGAGAATCTGAGAAGATTTAAGGTAGTTTTTTAGCCTAGTAACAACAAACATTCTTCATTCGTAACACTTTATTCAACTGAAGTGTTCTTTAAAAAAACTTCATTGCAAATTCATTTCAATGAGTTACGGAAAAGGCTCTTCACTTGGGTAAATAGTTACCTTCATTCATTAGCGATGGTCTTGACAATATCTGCTTTGCTTATAATGCCTATAATCTTTTTATTTTCTATTACCGGTAAGAGATGAATTCTCTTTTCACTCATGATGGTAGCTATTTCTGAAAGAGATGTTTCTTTGCTTACGAAGATTACCTTTTTGGTCATAAGATCTTCTGCTTTAGTAGCTATTACTTTTTTTAAATCCTGATCAAAACTTTTACTATTTAGATATATCACTCCTCCAAGGATAGTTATAGCGGTAGGAAAATGAATATTCTTGTCTAAAGCAATTAAATCTGCTTCCGTAATAATACCAACCATTTCATTATCTCTATTTATTACCGGAACTCCACTTATTCTATTTTTAGTAAGAACTAAGGCTACTTCCTTAACTGGTGTCTCAATCCTTACCGTAATTACCTCTTTAGTCATAATGTCCACTGCCTTCATCTTCTCCTCCTAAATAAGATTAACTTCCATGGAAATCATATTACCAACATTTAAGATCCTTAGTAAGAATTAAGGCTACTTCCTTAACTGGTGTCTCAATCCTTACCGTAATTACCTCTTTAGTCATAATGTCCACTGCCTTCATTTTCTTC
>Ga0180007_10005502_pt1 | contig 12758 bp, 9 predicted proteins | sample MM_PC_MetaG_FD_121122 | JGI IMG/M metagenome (GOLD analysis project Ga0180007, IMG submission 121122) | Groundwater microbial communities from the Aspo Hard Rock Laboratory (HRL) deep subsurface site, Sweden - MM_PC_MetaG | ecosystem: Environmental > Aquatic > Deep subsurface > Groundwater... | reverse complement strand
GCTTTCCACCTTGCGCTTCGGCGCATGGGGGCGGAGGCCGCCGATGCGCTCGTGGTCGGGGATACCATTAATGACATCTATGCGGCCCATGCCGTGCCCATGATAGCTGTCGCCGTGGAACCGCTCTATGACGGACGCGATGAGCTATTGTCGTCGCGGCCCGACTACATGATAGCCGATGTCGCCGCGCTGCCGTCGTTTCTCGAAAGCGGGGCATACCGTGGCTGACACGGACATTTACGAACATGCCTTTGATTCCGAGTTCGGTGTCATACGCACAGCCGCCACCGAAACCGCGCTGGTTCTGATCTGGTTACCGTCCGGCGATGAGCCGGGGTTTCGCAGGGAAGTGCGTCATCGACTGGGGCGGGTCAGGCTCGTTTCGGGAGGACCGATCAACCTCACCGCCGAAAAGCAGATTCGGGAGTACCTCCGCGGTGCACGAAAGGCTTTCGACTTACCGCTGGATATTAGGGCAACGGAGTTCCACCGGGCCGTTCTTGCCGAGGTGGCGCGCATCCCGTACGGAACCACCCGCACGTACGCCCGAATCGCTGAGGCTATCGGCAATCCCGGTGCCAGTCGGGCGGTGGGAACCGCCAATGCCCGCAATCCGCTGCCGCTGGTGATACCGTGTCACCGGGTGGTGGCCGCCACCGGTCCCGGCAACTACGGCGGGGGAAGAGCCATGAAGGTGCGACTGCTACAGCTCGAGGGCGCCCTGAACCTTCTGGTATAAAGCCTATGAAACACGAACAGACATATCGATAAGACGGAGGATCACCATGGACCCGCGCGTACGCAAACTGGCCAAAGTCCTGGTTCACTATTCCCTGAAGCTCAAGAAAGGGAAACTGGTCAAAATCAGGGGAGAAATAGCTTCGTTGCCGCTGATTACCGCCTGCTACGAAGAGGCCCTGGATCTGGGCGCTTTTCCGTACACGGACATTACTATCCCCGGAAATGAGGAATACTACTTCAAGCATGCGACTCCGGCGCAAATGAAGTATATCTCGCCGCTGGTGAGGAACGAGGTCAACAAGATGGACGCCCTCATAGCCATCTGGGGTTCTCAGAACACAAAACACCTGTCCGGGGTCGACCCCAAAAAACAAGCCCTCAACGCTCAGGCCAAGCGACCGCTCATGAGCAAGTTGTTCAAGCGGATGGGCGACGGTTCCCTGACATGGGTCGGCACGCAATTTCCCACTCATGCCGATGCCCAGCAGGCTGAGATGTCGTTGTCGGAGTACGAGGATTTCGTCTACCGGGCCGGTCACATTCATGCCGCCGATCCGGTAAAACACTGGAAGAAGGTCGAGAAGGAACAGACACGGCTGGCGAAAATTCTCAATCGCGTTGATCATCTGCACATCCGTTCGGCCACGACCGATCTCAAGATGCGTGTCAAAGGGCGGAAGTGGATCAGCTGTCACGGAACGGAGAATTTCCCCGACGGCGAGCTGTTTACCAGTCCGCTCGAAGATACGGTTGAGGGATGCATTCAGTTCACGTATCCGGCCAACTACATTGGACGGCAGGTTGAGGATGTGCGCCTCGAACTCAAGGCCGGAAAAGTAATAAAAGAAAGCGCCTCGAAGAACCTGGACTACCTCAAGGCGATGCTCAATATCGATCCGGGTGCCCGTCGCGTAGGCGAGATTGCGGTCGGTACTAACTATGAAATCACCCGCTCAACCGGCAACACGCTGTTCGATGAAAAAATCGGAGGCAGTTGTCACATGGCGGTGGGGGCGTCCATTCCCGAGGCCGGTGGCATCAACAAGTCCGGTATTCACTGGGACATGGTGTGCGATCTCAAGAAGGGTGGGGAGATTCTTGCCGACGGCAAGGTCATATACAAAAACGGCAAATTCACTATCTAGTCCGTCAGTCGACAAAGCAAAACGACCGAACCGGGAATCCCCGATTCGGTCGTTTTATTCTGCATCAGTTTGTCGCTACGGGGTGGGCGGTGCCTCACCGTTGATAAACAGGTACTCTATTAATCGATTCAGATCGCCGATGTCGATGCTGAGATCAGCATTGGCGTCCGCCGACTGCAAAGTCACTGCCGGGGGACCCTGGATGAACAAGTACTCGATAAGGTAGGTCAAATCACCGATGTCAATCCAGCCGTCGTTCGAGTAATCAACATCGCCGCGCAGAATCTGTTTCGTGGCGATTTCACCGCCGTAGGAAATCGGTTCGTAGCTCCAGTCCGGTGAGACCAGCAGAGCCATGCTGGAACTGGCGGCGGTAGTATCCACGGGAGTTGCGACGCCACCCAACACCGTTGGGTCGGTTCCGAAGTGCATTCTCATGATCTCGCCGTCGCCCGGAACCAGCGGTGGCGAACCGCCGCCCATATCGGCCGACATCTCAATCGTATACCGGTGATTGAAGGGGTCGAAAGCGATGATGCGAATATTCTCGAAGTATGCCGTACGGGATCCCAGGCTGACGCTGTCAAACACGAGGCCGAGGGAGGTGGGGTCAAATTGGAACGGCACGACAATCTGTTCAAGGTATTGCGTGTTAAACAAGTTTACCGACAACGCTATGTCCTGCCCGGCAAAAACGGAGTCCCTGGCTATACGCAGGGTATCGCCTTTTACACGAACCAGGTTGGGCTGGGTGTAAGAGAATTCGCCGAGGTCAGTCTGAACGGTCAGCGTGACATCGTAGGAACCGGGCAGCTCGTACACATGAGTGGGGGCCTGAATTGTTGCGCTGTCGCCGTCCCCGAAATACCACAGCCACTCAGTAGCCGTCAACTCCGAATTCTCGGCGAACTCAACGGTCAGGGGCGCATCGCCCTGGTTGTTGGCGGCCGCAAAGGACGCGCCCCAGGACAGGGTGGCTTCCATGTCCAGGATGCCCCAGCCGTATGTGTTGTCAGGCGTGGCAGCCTGGCTGGCCGTATTTTTCATTGTCTCGCGAATCATTGACGGCGTGTAGTCCGGTCGTGCCTCGATCAGGAGGCATACCGCGCCGGCAACCAGCGGAGTGGACAAAGAGGTTCCTGAGGCGTACGTGTAACCGACATCCGACGTGGGCGAGGCGCAGCGGGTGCTGACACCGCGAGCACAAACCTCGGGTTTGATCCGGCCGTCGGCCGTCGGACCGCGTGAGGACGACGACGCGATAACCCCGGTCGAACTCACCGAGCCGACCGACAGGATATCAAAGGCATCGGCCGGAGCGGTCAGCGAACCTGACGATGGTCCTGAATTGCCCATCGAATTGCACATGACAATACCGAGACCGTCGCAGGTCGAGGCCGCGATCGAAATAGTGGCGGTCTGGCCGTCCATATCCTCAAACGAATATGAGAAGCCGTTGTCGAAATCCGAGTAGCCCAGCGACGTGGTAATCACATCGGTGCCGACCGAGTCAGAAAACTCCAGCGCGGCCACCCAGTTGTCTTCCTCGACCTGGGTCTCGGAACTGACGTTTTCAGTCTTGCAGAGAATGATATTGGCCTTATAAGCAGGGCCGTAAATGTTGCCGTCGTCTTCACCGGCGGACACCGACCAGATATATGTCCCGTGGTTCCACTGGCTGGAGGCATCCCCGCTTTCGTTGGCGGTGTTGCCGTCATTCTGGACAAAATCCCACTCCGCCAGGACTCGGCCGGATGCGACATGATTTGCGAATGCCTGATGGGTTTTGCGATACCCGGTGTCCATGATAGCCAGGGTCACGCCCTCGCCGGAATAACCCTGCGTGTGCAGAGCCGTCACACCGATTTGTTGAAGCTGGCTTTGTGACAGACCGTAGTCGAAGGCGTCATTTGTGCCCGATGGATTTCGGATCACCCCGCGATCACCCTCATCAATCACTTCCGGCTTCCGGTACTGCACCAGCGGTTTCACCTGAGCAACAAACGGCAGGTCCGCCAGGGACTCTAGTTGTGCCGCCGGAATATCAAATGACGCTGCATTCAACCAGCGTGAGGAACGGCGGTGCGAACCGCCCATCGCCACGATCTGATCTACATAGGATGTGGCGACAGGGAGATCGGCGAACACAACATGGTCTTTGCCCACTTTGGCCCGTCGACGCAGCGCGCGCTCGGTGAGAGTCACCGAGGCTGCAGCCCGCTCAAAACCGCTCTTATCGAAAACACCTTTGTCAGTGAAAAACACCCAGATTTTGACCACCTCTCCGTCACGGTCCTGCAGGAAGCTCTGAGCCCGTTCCGAGATGACTTCGGTGGCTTTTGGCCGCAGGATGGGTCCGGCGTCCAGATCTGCCGCCATCGGCGACGGAGATGCTGTCAGCAAGACAAGCGCTAGTAGGCAACTACAGGCAAGCAGCCTGAAAATCGTCTGATGCGTCATGAACAGTCCTTTCAACAATTGCTGCTGTATTCGTGAGGCACTGAGAGGTTTGTACGTTATTCAATGTACGCCAATACCCCGGGTTGTCAATGCGAAATCGCCCATATCCAATACCTGTGGGATTGCTCCCACACTAAGGACAACAACCGAACCTCCGAGCAAGTTCATGAACAGTCCCGATATTACGGTTGCGGCCGTCTAAGTCGTTATCGGACAATCAGGGCGATCCGTCCAGCGAAAGATATGACGGGGCGGCACGTGTTCTGCTTTTGCCGGGGCAGGCAATACTCCGGGAATGCCGACAGAAGGTATCCGCCACCGGCGGGGACTTTGCCGACGGGCCCGGTAACCACGTAACCGGATTTGGGTGATTGCGATGAAGAAGACATTGCGAACGAAGCGCGGATTTACGCTGATTGAACTGATGATCACCGTTGTTGTGGTCGGAATCGTGGCGGCTATGGCCGTACCGAGGTTTTCCAAAGCCTGGGAGAGACAGCAATTCCGCTCGGAGAATCGGAATCTGATTTCCAAACTGCGGCTGGCCCGGTCTCATGCTATCTCAAATAAGCAGCCATTTGGCGTATATGTCGATCAGGACGCCCGGACGATTACGGTTTTCCAGGATATCGTCAGCCCGTCAAACATGACCTTTGACGATGGGGATTCGACCTATGTGGTCGACACGCTGCCGCATGAATGTAACTTCATTTATACGGACTGTGATAACGGAGTGCTGGTGTTTAATCCCAACGGGTCGGCGTCATTTACCGGTGGGGGGAATTACGTCCTCATGTCGGCAACCGATGTATCGCTGTCCTATTCGATGCTGAACGTTCTGGCGTCAACCGGCCGAGTTCAGTCGGAAACAAACTTCTACTAAAATATGCCCGCAATCAGGCGAGAGCAATGCTGAGACCCCTCCACCCGGAGGGGTTTTTCGTTGTCTGACAACGCCTTACAAGAAATCGCTAAATGCCGTAAAGGAGCGGTCGATTCAAACCGATATGTAGTGATGTTGGGATGGGTGAGTTCCCGGACCTCTGGAGCCGCGAAAGCAGGTCAAAAATCTGGTGATCGATGGCCGGATACTGACGGAGCTGCTCAAATTCCGGCCACTTATGCCGACACATAAGTATGAACGAGAAGGCTGTAGGTTTGAGAAAACAGGTACACACACATAAAGAGTGACCAATGTTCTTATCACGTCGAAACAAAAGCACAGTCGGCCTGGATCTGGGTTCCAGCTCTATCAAGCTGGTGAAACTGGATCACAACAAGAGCGGCTACTCCGTGTCTGCAATTGGTATTCGTGAATTGCCCCCGGAGGCGATCGTGGCCGATGAAATCCGTGATCGGGAAGCCGTCATTTTCAACGTCCAGTCGCTTGTCGAACAAACAGACCCCAAAATCCGAGACGTCGTCGTGTCCATCTCAGGTCACGGCGTGATCACGGACAAGTTCACGATCGACAGAAAGACCGGCCCGGAAGCCGAACAGGCCATCCTGTTTGAGACCGAGCAGCGAGCGCCCTTCGATGTCGACGACGTCAGTCTCGACTATCACATCATTAAGGAAGATGAGGATGTGAACAAGATGGACGTGTTGCTGGTCGCAGCGCGCAAAGAGTATCTCCGATCCTACCTCGAACTCATCGAGGACTGCGGGCTGCGTCCGGCAGTCGTCGATGACGATGCTTTCGCCGTGTACAATGCGTACGAGGGAAACTACGAGATTGATCCCACGCGCGTGACGGCTCTGGTGAACATCGGCTTTGACGTTACCAACGTCACGTATCTGCACGAAGGCCTGTTTATGGCGACGCGCGACGTGTCGGCGGGTACCCGCGGGATATTCGACGCGGTGCAGAAGGAATTCCGGCTCAACCCCGAATTGGCCTCCAAAGCGATGAAGGGCGAGATGGTCGATTCGATCGATCAGGACATGTTCAAGGCCACGATTACGTCAGCATCCGATGAACTCATCTCCGGTGTTGAGCTGGCCTTCTCCTACTTCCGTTCCCAGACGAAAGTCGAACAGATTGACTGGATTGTACTTTCCGGTGGTGGTGCCCTGGTGCCGTATCTGCCGGAATTTCTGCAGTCCAAGATAAACATACCGCTTGAGTTGGCAAACCCGCTGCGAAATATCGATTACGATCCGGAGCTGTTCCAGTATCTGCAGCCGGAGAAAATCGCACCGCTGTTGACGGTTCCCGTCGGCCTGGCGATGAGAAAGACGAAGTGAGGCACGGCACCATGATAGAGATAAATCTATTACCGAAAGACTATCGGAAGGGCGGTCCGGGCTTCTCGCTCGGCAAAGTCGGGGTATACGCCCTGGCGGCCGCCGGTGGTATTGCTGTGATTCTTACGGCAATCACGTTCTGGCAGATGCATCAGCTCAAAGAGCTGGATGCCGCTATCGAGAAAAACAATCTGCGGGCCGCCATGCTGCGCGAGGACATTCGTGTGGTCGATGCCCTCATTGATGTGCGCAACAAGATTCAGGTGCGGATGAATGCCGTCGAGAAACTGGACAGCCATCGCTCGGCATGGGTACGGATTCTCGAGGATCTGGCCCAGAACGTGCCGGAATTCGTCTGGCTGGCGGAATTCGATGAACTGCCTGTGGTGGTGCCGAAGCCGGCCGATGGTGAAGAAAAGAAGGCGCCCGTCGAGACAGAGCAGCAGGTACCTACCGTTCGGCCAATCCGGGTCGAGGGGCATACCTTCACGCTCAACGCGCTGGCCGCCTTTATGATTAAAATGATGCGTTCCGACTACTTTGATGAGGTGGAGCTGATTAATAGTAAGGACACTGTATTCGCCGAGGAGCGCGTGTACGAGTTCGAACTTACTGCCAACGTACACTATCTGTCGGACGAAGAATTGCGCAATCTTGTTGCTCAGGCCGAGGAGCCGGCCGACGCAACTCGCCACAAGAGCCTAAACTGAGGTGGATGGCATATGGACTTGAGAGATACAAAAACTCAGAGAATCGTGATTGCCGCCCTGGCCTTCTTCATCGTGGCATATTTCTGGTATAGCCGGGTCTACACCCCCTATGACAACGAAATATCCCGGAAGAGCCAGGAGTTTGAGACAATCACCACGAACCTGCGTAACGTCGAAATGAAGGCCAAATCGCTCGATGCCCTCAGGCTGGAGTACGCCGACCTCATCAGTCGTTACCACGAGATCGAGGCCCTGCTGCCGGAGGTCAAACAGGTTCCATCCATCCTGGTGCAGTTGCACACGGCCTCATCGCTTACCGGTACCCGCATTACCAAGGTGGAACCGCAGCCGATCGGGTCGCACGGCTTCTACAACACGGCTTCATTCAAAATTGAAATGGAAGGGACGTATCACGATTACGGCAAGTTTGTCAGCTATGTCGCGAACTTCCCTTTCATAGCCAATATCTCCAATGTCGAACTCGATGCCGACAAAGTGGCTGTCGAGAAAGACAAGTCTCGTTTACAGGGATCGAAGAACGAGCAACTGGTGGAGCATAAAAAAGAAACGATCACGGCCCGATTCCTCCTGTCTACATACTATGTAAAGGAAGAGGAGCGGCTCAAGGAATTGGTACTCTAGGAGACCGACGATGAAGAAATATGCTGTCTTAGTTGCCGTTGGGCTGCTGCTCATGGTGTTCGGCGCGGAGGCGTCGGAAGTCACCAATGTGGAGCTATCCTACCGACAGGGTACCACGGTCGCGCGTATAGATGTTGACGGACAGGTGCGTTTCACGCACGCGACCGAGATTCCGAAAAACGGCAAACCGCACCGCGTTATTGTCGACGTGTTGTCGGCGACCCACGAACTCGGCGCCAAGACGTTTCAGGACGTCCCCAGCTGCGTTGTCAGCGCCGTGCGATCCAGCCAGTTTTCGGTGACGCCCGAGAAAATCGTCCGAATCGTCTTTGACATGAGTGCGTCACCGGTCTACCAGGTGACATCCGACGACCACTCGATCACCCTGTCCTTCGCCGACAAAGGTGCCGCCCAGTTTTCGACCTGGTCGACCGCCGCCGTGGTTGCTGGGAAGACAAGACAGGCAGATCCGATCGTAGCATCGGCACCCGCGAAGGCCGCTCCGCCGGCCACCGCCCGGACGGCGGTACAGAAAAACAAGGCGATCGAGTCGGACCGTCAGGCCAGCCTTGCCGCCAACAGCGGCGAAGCGCCCGCCCCGGCGGCCAAACCGGTTGCGAAACAACCGGCAAGTACCGTCACTGCCGCGGCTCCTGCTGCGCCGACAGTACCGGCTCCGCAGTTGATTGGCCTGTCGGGCAAACCTGCGGACGAGCCGGTAAGTGACAAAAAGCGGGACCGGGACGAAAAGCCGGCCGCGAAACCATCGGCGCCCAAAACGACTGCTCCGGCCGTGGCCAAGCCGGCGCTGGATGAAGATACCCGGAAGGCCAAGGCCGATGACTCGGCACCGGCCAAGCCGGCAGCCAGGCCGGCCGTGAAACAGCCGCCTGTGCCGTCACCGGTACCGTCTTCCAAGACCAAAACGGAGCTGGCTGAAACACCGAAAGCTCCTGCGAAGCCGGCTGCTCCGAAGGCTCAGCCGCCTGCGGCCAAGTCACAGCAGGCGCTGGCCGCCAAGGTGAATAAGACCGATCAGAAACAGGCTCCGGCTGCCGCTCCGAAAAAGACCGAGGTTGCGCAGGCGCCGGCCGCTCCGGCTCCGCGACAGACGTCGCGTTTCCGCCGCGACCCCGGCGTATCGGCAAAAGTCAAAGGTACCATGGTCGCCGAGTTTCCGAAGCGACTGGTCATAAAATACAAGACCAGGGGACAGCGTGACCCGTTTGCCACCCTGATCGATGAGACCCGGACTCACGAAGGACCGATCGAACAGCGAATCCCCAATGTTGAGGGACTCAAGCTGGTTGGTGTTATTGAATCCGGTGACGGAGCCAACCGGGCATTGTTTGAGGACAAGGAAGGCTTCAGCTATATTCTGAAATCCGGCGACAAAGTCCGGAAGGGATACGTGCTGAGAGTGGAAGTCGACCGCGTATACTTCCAGGTCTTTGAATACGGCTGGTCGCGCACCGTGGCCCTGAAGATGGAATAAAACCTACGAAAGGCTGGTAGAGATATGTCGTTGAAAATCCGTAAACCACAGGTTCGATGGGCGGGGGTGGCCCTGGCCCTTCTGATGCTCCTGGCGCCTGTTGCGTCCCAGGAACAGGAAGTGAAGGATCCATCGACGCCGATCAAGAACGTTCAGTTCCAAGCAGCGGAAATTCGTTCGGTGCTCACCTTTCTGGCCGATTACGGTCAGGTCAACGTGATCGTTGCGCCCAACGTCGAAGGTGCCGTGACCATTCGTCTCACCGACGTGCACTGGCGGACGGCGATGAACATCATTGGTCGGACCTATGATCTGGCTGTGGTGGACGATGACGGCGGGTACGTTCGCGTGCTGCGGTCCGAGGACTACCGCAAGGAAATCTCGGAACAGAACAAGCACGATGCCGAACAGAGAAAACTGGTCGATTTGCAGACCAAAATCATCAAGGTGTCGAACTCAACGGCTGACGACATGGTCGAGACCGTTAAGGGCCTGATGACGGATCGTGGCGAGGTATCGTCGGATACGCGCTCCAATTCGCTCATCATCAAGGAAGTCCCCGATCATATGGTAACCGTGCTTGACTACATTGCGGAACTCGACAAGCCGGCCCGCCAGATCAAGATTTCCGCCCAGTTGCTGGAAATCAACTCGCAGAGTCTCGAAGAGCTGGGCATCAACTGGTCGGCCGAGGGAACCTATGTTACGGAGACCGGACGGCGCTATTCTCAGGAGGCCAACGTTCTGGCCGACCGCAGTACCGATTCGGACGTGGCCGGTCGCTATACGGTTTCGGCACTGAACAACGACTGGAGTGCCTCAGCCGTGGTGGAAGCCCTGGTCAGCAGTGGCAAGGGCAAGATCATTGCTCACCCGGAAATCACGACCGTTGAGAACAGCGAAGCCCGCATCCAGATGGGCCAGAAGATTCCGGTCAAGCAGTTCGACGAGTCCGGTAACGTGGTTATCAAGTTCGAAGAAGTGGGTACCATTCTCGTGGTCACGCCGCATATTTCGGGTGACGGCCAGGTGTTGATGCATCTGCGCCCGGAACGCTCGACCTATCAGTATGATCCCAACGGCGTCATTATCAACACGAATAATGCCGAGACCCACGTGATCGTGAACAACGGGCAGACGGCGGTCATCGGCGGTCTGACCACTCAGGACGAAGTTGACTCTGAAATCGGCGTCCCTCTCCTGAAAGATATCCCGATTCTGGGCCGGATATTCAAGTTCACCCAGACGCGGGTTGACAACCGCGACCTGGTGATTTTTGTCACTCCGACGATCGTTGACGAAAACCTCGCGATGAAGCCCTGATCGTAATCCAACCTTTCGAAGTTTGCACAGAAGCCCCCATTGCCGCGCGATGGGGGCTTCTTTTGCCTAAAAAACCCGCTCGATCTGCCGATTAATAAAGAGAGGACTTGGGTAAGGAAATCACGAGGTTTTAACCACCTCTTACACATGCAGGAGAAATGATGTATAGGTCAAAGGTTCATTGGATTCCGTCGCTTGTTCTGATCGTAGCGGCGGTGGCGCTGTGTCTGACCGGATGCAGCAAAAAGAGCACCCTTGATGATGATGCGACTCCGACAAACAGCACGCTTTCGGTGCAGGCAAGTCCGACATCGATTGCGACCAGTGAAACGTCGATCATCGAAGCCACGGTCTCAAACGCCGGCGTCGGGGTTGCCAATCAGGTTGTGTATTTCTCAGTGATTCCCTCAACGGCCGGCAGTTTCACGCCGCAGCTTGATACCACCGGAACCGACGGTGTTGCGGCCGCAGTATTTACGGCGTCCAACGAAGGCACCGCCACGGCATGGGTGTCCGTCCAGGGAACCAACCTCTCAACGTCGATAAACCTGTCCGTGTCCGGGGACGACGACACTACCTCGACCGGTAACGGCAGCATTAACGCGACCGTGTCTCACGATCTCCTGCTCGCCAGCGGCCAGGATACCTCGCAGGTGTCGATAGTCGTACGCGACGATCTCGGTCAGGCGGCTCCGGAATCAACGCTGGTCAAGTTCACCGCCGGTGAGAAGTTCGTTGATGTCGACGGCAACGGGTACTGGTCCGAAAATATCGACTCCTTGGTATTTGACGCCAACGGCAATGGAAACTGGGACCCCTTCGGTATTATCCCGTCGTCCGCGATGACCGTCGGTGCCACCGGCACTGCGGTAGTCGATTACGTTTCCGGCGTGGAAGCTTACACGGTCTATATCAAAGTCACGGTCGACGCCCCCGGTATCAGCGGCAGCGTTGATCTGGCCGTGCAGCTGACACCCAATGCCGAGCTTAACTCCATTTACCTGGCTTCTGATTCCATCAGCCTGGCGGTACAGCATACCGGCGGTATCGAGTCAGGAACCATCCGCGCGACCGGATACGACGTGTACGGTAATACCGTTCCGGAAGGCATGCCGATAGTGTTTGTCATTCTCGACGGTCCCGATGGTGGTGAACGATTGGGCAATCTCGATACTGCAGGACCCGACACCGTGTACACAAACAGTGACGGCGTTGCGATGACCACGCTGCATTCGGGTACCGTCTCCGGTACCGTGCGTATCCGCGCCTACTCCGACGTGGTGATGTCCAATGCGACGCTGGTATTGATTGCAGCGGGCCCGCCGGCCTACTGTGTCATCGGAGCTGCAGAATGCAACGTTCCGTACTGGGACGACGTGGCCGAGACCAACAATATCACGGCCATTGTATCAGATATCTATTTGAATCCCTGTATTGATTCGACCGTGGTATATTTCTCGACTGACGAGGGCACCATGATGTCGCATCAGGGACGGATTCAGGGCGGCAACGGTATCGCCACCTCGACCTGGTTCTCGGGCAACAACGTGGTCACGGCCGACGGCGACGTCATCATTATTGCCGAGACCGCCGGTGGCACGGTTGCCGATACGGGGCTCTTCTTCAACACGTACATCCCTGCCGTTATGACGCTCAGCGGAACACCGGCGAGTCTGCCGGCCGACGGTTCGTCGAAAGCGTACTTCATGATCGAGGCGGTAGACCTGAATGACAATTGGGTCGTGGGTGGAACCCCGTACGACGCCGAAGCCTATTACGTGGGCGTTGGCGGAGGTACCTTCGAGAACGGCTGCTGGGGTGCCAGCGATCGCGTGATGATCACCTCGACGGTTCTGGAAGTCGACAACTCGCGTGATGGCGTCTCGGGCAACGATGACGGTATCGGTGCCGTGGATGTCATTTCGTTCTGGCACGAAGGTGGAGCGTCCGTGAGTTTCTCACTCCCGCTGACCACCGGATTCGCTTACTCGGGTT
>Ga0180007_10005501_pt1 | contig 12759 bp, 9 predicted proteins | sample MM_PC_MetaG_FD_121122 | JGI IMG/M metagenome (GOLD analysis project Ga0180007, IMG submission 121122) | Groundwater microbial communities from the Aspo Hard Rock Laboratory (HRL) deep subsurface site, Sweden - MM_PC_MetaG | ecosystem: Environmental > Aquatic > Deep subsurface > Groundwater... | reverse complement strand
GCCCCTTTTCCCCTCCTAAGTGTCCGTTTTTGAACACCACCAGACGGAGGTTTCCGGGCCGGAAATCAGGCCCGCAATTGTCGCAAGTTATAGTAATTCCGACCCGATTCATCCTCTATGTTCGGGAGCTCCATCAGACCGCCCGCAAGCCCCCCCTCGGCGCTCCGTAACGTATTGAAAAATAATGGTGTATAACGCCTTTTCGGACCCCGGTCGGGATTTTCCAAAAAACGTATTTTCTGCTTGACAGACCTTGTGAAAAAAGTTACGTTTTCGGCACGACTTTCTGCGGTTGTTTTGGCAACCACAACAGAATTTCCTGCGTAGTGAGTTTGTGAAAATAGGCACATGGTTTTGCGAAACTCAGGACGCAAAACGACGCCGGCTGAGGACAGTTTTTTTTGACAACCTTGTGAAAAAAAGTACATTCCCCCGCCAAATGTTTCGATAAGGTAATTGAGATTAAATTTATCGGAAATCTCGAACATAAAGGGTGAAGATTATGGCAAAGTCGAATCTGATTCCGCCCCATGGAAGTGATACTCTGAAGATCCTCCTGCTCGAAGGAAAAGAGCGCGAGGCCGAACTCAAGCGGGCCGAGTCTCTTCCCAAGGTGGTCATGACCACTCGTGAAACCGGCGACCTCATCATGCTGGGCATCGGTGGATTCACGCCGCTGGAAGGTTTCATGGGCCAGGCCGACTGGAAGGGCGTCTGCGAAACCATGACCATGGCCAATGGTATTTTCTGGCCGATTCCGGTAACGCTCTCTCACGACAAAAAAGTCGACCCGGGCACGGAGATCTGTCTGATTTCCGGCGAGACCGATGAAGTCATGGGCACCATGAAGGTGACCGAGTGCTACAAGATCGACAAAGAGTTCGAATGCAAACACGTGTACACAACCACGGAAGCGGACCACCCCGGTGTCAAGATGGTCATGGCTCAGAAAGAGTTCAACCTGGCCGGTCCGGTCAAGGTTCTCTCGGAGAGCTACTTCCCCACCGAATTCAAGGGTGTGTATCAGCGCCCGGCCGAGAGCCGCAAGGTGTTCGCGGAAAAGGGTTGGAAGACGATTGCCGCCCTGCAGCTGCGCAACCCGATGCATCGTTCGCACGAGTATCTGGCCAAGATCGCGACTGAGGTTTCCGACGGTCTTTTCATTCACCAGTTGGTCGGCAAGCTGAAACCGGGAGACATTCCGGCCGACGTTCGCGTGGACTGTATCAACACGCTGGTGGAATTTTATTTCGACAAAAACCGTGTGGTCACCGGCGGCTATCCGCTTGACATGCGGTATGCCGGTCCGCGTGAAGGTCTGTTGCACGCCGTGTTCCGTCAGAACTTCGGCTGCACCCACATGATCATCGGTCGCGACCACGCCGGCGTGGGCGATTACTACGGACCGTTTGATGCTCAGGAGATTTTCTACAAGTTGCCGGAAGGCGCCCTGCTCTGCAAGATGCTCCCGATCGACTGGACGTTCTGGTGTTACAAATGCGGCGGTATGGCTTCCATGAAGACCTGCCCGCACGGCAAAGAAGATCGTCTGTTCCTCTCCGGCACCGCTCTTCGCAAGGCGCTGTCCGAGAATGGCGAAGTTCCGGCTGAATTCAGCCGTCCGGAAGTCCTTGCCATTCTGCGCAAATACTACGCCAGCATCGAAGAAGGTGACAAAGTAGAAGTTAAGATGCACGGTCATGCGACCGGTGACGCAAAAACCAAGTAGCTAAGATAATGCTAATACAACTCGGAACGAGATTCTAACGATGAATCAGGAGGTTTGAATGCCGAGCTATGTGATCACAGAGAAGTGCGATGGGTGCAAGGCACTCGACAAGACCGCTTGTCAGTTCATTTGCCCCAACGACTTGATGGTCCTGGACAAGGCCAAAATGAAAGCCACAAACCAAGAACCCGAAATGTGCTGGGAGTGCTACAGCTGCGTGAAGATCTGCCCGGTACAGGCGATTGAGGTTCGTGGCTACGCCGATTTCGTCCCGATGGGTGCCGCCGTCACGCCGATGCGTTCGACTGACTCCATCATGTGGACGGTCAAATTCCGCAACGGCATGCTGAAACGCTTTAAGTTCCCGATCCGCACGACCGAAGAAGGCAAAGCGGTCCCGAGCGGTGGCTACGCGACGGCCAACAATGATCTGAACGATCAGTTGCTGGCTCAGGAGCCGGAAGCCCTGCGTTTGAACGAGCTGTACACCATCAAATAGTTTCGGAAGGAAAGTGTAAAATGGCTGATTTTGAAACAGTAAATGTTACCACTGACCTGCTGATTCTCGGTGGTGGCATGGCGGCCTGCGGCGCCGCTGTCGAAGCGTCCTACTGGGCGAAGAAAAACGGCCTGAAGGTAACCGTGGTTGACAAAGCTGCTATGGACCGTTCCGGTGCAGTCGCCATGGGCCTCTCGGCTATCAACCAGTACGTCGATCTTTGCTCCGGCAAAAACACCATCAAAGACTATGTGGATTACGTCCGCATGGACCTGATGGGTATCATTCGTGAAGACCTCGTCGCCAATATCGCCCGTCACGTCGACTCGACCGTCCACCTCTTCGAGAAGTGGGGACTGCCGATCTGGAAAGACGAAAACGGCGAATTCGTACACGAAGGTCGCTGGCAGCTGATGATCAACGGTGAGTCCTATAAGGTCATCGTTGCTGAAGCCGCAAAAAACGCCCTGGCCGAGTCCGGCGGCGAGTATTTTGAACGCGTATTCATCACCGAGCCGCTGATGGACGGCGATCGTATTGCCGGCGCCATCGGTTTCTCGACCCGTGAAAACAAGACCTACGTCTTCAACGCCAAGGCCACCATCGTATGTATGGGCGGTGCCGTGCACGTCTTCAAGCCGCGCAGCACCGGTGAAGGTCTGGGTCGCGCCTGGTACCCGCCGTGGAACTCCGGTTCCTCTGCGTACTTCACCCTGCGCGCCGGCGCTGAGATGACCTCTCAGGAAGTTCGCTTCATCCCGGTCCGCTTCAAGGATGCCTACGGTCCGGTTGGCGCCTGGTTCCTGCTGTTCAAAGCAGCGGCCACCAACGCCGACGGCGGTTCCTACATGGTCGAACGTCGCTCCGAGCTGGAAAACTGGAAGCCCTACGGTCTGGTGAAGCCGATCCCGGCCAACCTGCGTAACTGGCTTGGTATGCTTGACACGATGGAAGGCAAGGGCCCGATCTTCATGCGTACCGAGGAAGCCATCCAGAAAATCGCCGCCGATGCAGGTGACGAAAAGGCTGCCAAGAAGAAGCTCAAAGAGCTGGAAGCCGAAGCCTGGGAAGACTTCCTGGATATGACGATCTCGCAGGCGATCCTCTGGGCCGCCAGCAATGTCGAGCCTGAGAAGAAGTGCTCTGAAATCGCTGCCGCCGAGCCGTACTTCATCGGTTCCCACTCCGGCGCCTCCGGTGCCTGGGTTTCGGGTCCGGAAGACCTGCAGTCGGCCGACACCAAGGGTGACTACTTCTGGGGTTATGCCAACATGTCCACCGTCAAGGGAATGTTCTGTGCTGGTGACGCCTCCGGTGCCTCCTCCCACAAGTTCTCTTCCGGTTCGCATGCTGAAGGTCGCTACACCGGTAAAGCCGCGATCAAGTTTATCGTTGAAAACAACGATCTGCCGAAGATCGACGCCGCCAAGACCGCTGAGTTGACCAAGCGTATGCTCCACCCGCTGGAACACTACGCTGCTCACTGCAAATTCACGACCGATCCGAAAACCAACCCGGAATACATCATTCCGAAGATGTTCATGTTCCGCCTTCAGAAGATCATGGACGAGTACGTGGCTGGTGTATCGGCTCAGTTCAGCACCAACAAGGCACATCTGGAGAAGGCTCTCGAGCTGCTCGACTTCCTCAAGGAAGACTCCGAGAAGCTGGGTGCCGCTGATCTGCACGAACTGATGCGTTGTTGGGAGAATGTCCAGCGTATGTGGCAGGCCGAAGCCCATACCCGTACCATCCTGTTCCGTGAAGAAACCCGCTGGCCGGGCTACTACCGCCGCGCTGACTTCCCGACCATGAACGAGGATGACTGGCATGCGTTTGCCAACTGCCGCTGGAATCCTGGAACCAACGAGTGGGAAATGATCAAGCGGCCGATGCTGCATGTCTATCCCCAGCCCCAGGAACACGAACTGATCGGTGGCTGATCGCTGTTTGACTGTTCGGTTCGGTCGAGGTGACTCGGTCGGCTGACAGGACGCGATCACTGATCGATCCTGACAATATCAAGCCCTCCCGGCACGGTCCGGGAGGGCTTTGATTTCGAAGGGGGTTGACACTGCGGCAAAATTTCGTATGTTCAGGGCAAATGTAGAGTGATTTAGTTGATAATATGTGCATGAACGGGGTAGTGAAATAGTGGAATCCAAAGACAGAAGTTTGTGCCCGCATTGCGGACAGAAGATGCAACTGTGGCGTCCGCCCGAAGATTCCTCCTGGGGCATGGAACCGCAATACGTGTGCTTCAACGACGAGTGTCCGTACTACGTCGGGGGCTGGAAACATATGGAAACCAACTACGCGCAGAAGGCCTCGTATCGCCATCGGTGCGATCCGAAAACGGGCGAATCAGGCCCCCTGCCGGTCTGGTCGGAATCCGCCCACCGCAGCCGCATAGTTGAGGAGTAAGGACCTGCAATGAGAGAATTACAACAGCTGAAAGAGGAAATCCTCAAAGAATATCCGCGCATGAACGAGGACGACGAGTTCACGTTTGCCTGTCACCCGGGAGTACCCTGTTTTAACAAGTGTTGCGCGGACATCAATATCTTCCTCACGCCGTACGATGTCATCCGTCTCAAAAACAGACTGGGCATCACCTCGGCGGAGTTTCTCTCGAAATACACTATCTCGCCGTTCGATAAAAACCTGCCCTATCCGGTTATCCTGCTGAAAATGCAGGACAACGAGAAGAAAAGCTGCCACTTCGTGGGTGACAAAGGCTGCGGCGTGTACGAGGACCGCCCGTGGGCGTGCCGTATGTACCCGCTGGGTATGGCTTCCCCCGCCGAGGGCAATCCGCATGTGACTGAGGAATTCTTCTTCCTGCTTCAGGAACCCATGTGCAAGGGCTTCAACGAGGATCGCAAGTTGAAGGTCTCCGACTGGCTGACCGACCAGGGCATTCATGATTACAATGAAATCGGTGAGTTGTTCAAGGACATCACCCTGCACAAGTTCTTCACTGACGGTCACAAGCTTACGCCGGACAAAATAGAGATGTTTTTCACGGTGTGTTACAACACCGATTCGTTCCGGTCATTTGTGTTCAAGAGCAGTTTCACAAAGAAGTTTGTTGTGGCCGACGACGTTCTTGAGAAGATCAAAACCGACGATGTCGAGTTGCTCAAGTTCGGCTACCAGTGGCTTCGTTTCGCCTGCTTTGCAGAGGACACCATGGTCATTCGTGAAGAAGTCGCCGAGGACAAAAAGAAGGAACTGAAGATGCGGCAGAAGTTGCCCAAGGATGAATAGCCGACAACAGTTTCGCAGAAATGGCAAGCACCGCCCCGGAAACGGGCGGTGTTTTTTTTGGGAGAAGATTTCTACCGATCTCGCCCCGACCCCATAGGCAGTTCCCGCGCGGCGTCCGTGGCGGCGCCGATTTTTGCGGCATAGCCGGTTCGAGCCGCGATGTCGTCATCGGAGATGATATGAACATCCAGGAGTCCGCCGGATCGGTACCCTGTCCGAAGCTTGTTGAGCTCGTCCAGGCACAGGCTCCAACCTTTGAGCCACTGATGCAGTTTCATCAATTGCTCGGGCGTGCCGCTGAAATTGACCAGCAGATTGATGTCGCTCTGGGCATGGGCCGTAGCGTTTTTCACACTCCCAAACAGGTACACTGCCTTGACTCCCAACTCGTCGGCGTCCATCCTCGCCGCAATCTGTTCGGCCATGAGCAAACGCCACCGCCAGAAGTTGTCTGCCCGACGTTCATGATGGACTACCCGGGGCTGGGCCGAGGATCGTTCGGTAACGGTCGACGGTTCTCCCAGCACACCAACTGCTCTATCCAGCTCGGCATTCATCAGGATCTTCAGTACCTGACCGCCGGTCGCCCGAGCGACATCGATAACCCGGACCGTCTCGGCGAGGGAAGCCAGTTCCGGAACAACGTCAGCAAACACATTGGGAGAATCGGTAAAAAAGGCCTCATTGAAAACCGCCCCCTTATCGTCGGGATACAGCGGCAAATAGCGTATTTGCGCCTCGACCAGATCCTGGAAGAAGTGGGTGCCAAACGAAAGATCCGGAACATAGTTGCCTTTTTTGCGGGCAACCTCTATGAGCATACTGGTATTGTTGATATGCGAATACGTGACATTGACGCCCAGCTTGATATCCCCCCGGCTGCCCCACCGGCCCGGCCCCATCAGGACAAACTGGCGCTTGGGCAGGATCTGGTTCAGGCGTCCCACCGCCTGCCCCACCGCCAGCAGGTCCTCGCGTGTGGATAGCCGGGCATACGCTTCTGGATCGATATAGACGATATGGGTGACATCCGGGATACGTCCGTTCGACACGTAGCGATTTGCTGAAAACAGCAGGTCTTCGTCGGGAATATCGGTCGGTATCTCCGCCGGAATTGCGGACTCATCGTAGCTCTGCGGGCGACACTGCAGCAAATACAGGTCTTTGCCATCGTGAGCAAACTCAATATCTACCGGTGTTTCCAGTTCCTCTTCAAGGACTGAGAGCATCGCCTGCACTTGCTCAATGAAGGGCGTGTTGGTAATCAAGCCCTCAAACGTTACAACCAGATCATCCTCGTCAAAATCGACCATGGCCCCTTGCGGTTTGCGAATATGGCCGTCCTGGTAAATAGATACGAGCTGGCTGGCCCGTGGAATCTGGTACCCAAACTCGCGCAGCAATTGACGGATACCGACCGTCTCAAACGTATTTTTCCGCATATTGATGACGTCGATCTTCTGCGGCGAGTATCGGGCGATGTCCTGGGGGGTGACGTTTACCCGCAGGCCCGGCTGACCGGGAGCCAGAAGAATGGGGTAGTCATCGCTGAGTCGGTCGACCGCTCTCGTTCCCAGCCCGGGCACAAGACGCACCAGACCGTCCTCCCGCTTGATGCGCGGCGACCAGCGGAATTCATTGCGGCTGAAAGCTACCCCGGCAAAGGTGGGCAGGAAGTAATCGCCGACCCGGGTGCCGACAACCTCCTGAATCATGATGCCCATTTCCTCGCCGTAATCGAGCAGGCCCCGTTCGGCGCGATACTCTATCGGATCGGGGCCGAACGTTGAGGCATACACTTCAGCCACGGCATCCAGGAGGGCCGAGAGCCGCTGTTTTTTGGACCCCTGGTTGGCCAGAAAGAGACTTTTGTATTTGCCAGAAAACGCGGCACCAAGGCTGTCTTCCAGCAAACTTGAACTGCGGACAATCAACGGGTGCCCGCCGAGTTCATCCAGCGCCATCGACAGCCCCTGGATGGTTTCGGGAGGGAACGTGGCGTTTTTGAAAGACTGCACCACGTGCGGGTACTCAAAACGAACCTGTGAAATCGGCTTGTATTTCTGTTCGACGATTTCGTCCAGGTCGTTGAAATGCATGAAATGCAGCAGCATATCCGAGGTTATATGCCAGGTGCGCGGCACCTTCACCCGTCCGATATGTGCATTCTGCTCGGCCTTTTTCGCCAGAATCTGCGACGCCAGATACAGGCCGGCGCTTTTGCCGCCCAGCTTGCCGTGACTCTGGGTGGAAAACACCAGACGGCGCAACAACTCGGAAAAGTCGCCTACATGTACGTGGCGTTTGGCCACATTGATGTAGTGCAACTGGTCGGACAGGAACCGCCGGATGAGCGAAACGGTAATGCCCTTTATTGCCGGAAGATTGAGATCCATCTTATCAGGCATCAAATTGTAATAGCGCCGAACCGCCTCACCAACCTCGGACAGAGGAAGATTGCGATTGAGGATCTGAACCTGGAAACTGAGCTTATCCTCCCGTATCCACTTCCTGATCTTCTTCAGCAGATCTTCCTGATCCATCGTATCCCCGGCGATTTCGAGAATACGGTCATCCATCCCCGGCGGGAGTTCATTGGATCGACTCAAGTAGGGACGGTTGGGATCTTTGAGCGTATCCTCAACGTCCGTACGTTGCTCCAGACTGGTGTCGTGCAGCAGTTCCTGGGCATCCTTCTCCCCGTTCCAGCACAGGTGATACAACAGGTGATTGACTATTCTCAGGTACAAATTACGATTGGTATTGCGGAGTACCTCGAGGATTGTCTTCCACTCACCGGCACCGTATTCTGCCTGTTCGGCGCGCTCACCGGTAAAAATCTCCTGCATGCGATTGTATTCAAGGAAGTGCCCCAGGCGCTTGGCGACGATTTTCAGGAGGCGAACTTCGGAATCGAGAAACGGCCCTTCATCGGCCAACGGCAGTTCCCGGGCATAGTAGACGCTGATGGTACCCAGCGCCCGCCCTTTGGACCGGACTTTTTCCGTCATGACCCAGGCCGACTCCCCGAAATCCGGGCTGAGGAAGACCTGGCGGTCAAAAGCTATGCGCACGCGGCAATGCTCGGGGAAACGCCAGCCCTGGGGAACCAGTTCTATCAGCCGGCGAATGACACGAGCCTCATCATTGCCCGGGAGGTTGAACAGCTCTTCTACCGCATACAGGCAATTGAGCTGCTGTGCCCGCGCTCGCAGCAAGTCCGTGGAAAGAAGGGGCAATTCCTCGTGAAAACTCATATCCCTGTCTTGTCCGCCATCGCTTCCTGTTGATTGTCGACACCGTTTCGGAGGAGCCTCTTCCCGACCGGTGTCCGGGCGAAGTGTCACCCGCCTCGTCAGGGCCAAGATAATATACCGCCCCGCCGTACCAAACACAAAACGGCCCCGATGATATCACCATCGGGGCCGCAGACCAAACTCTTTAGGTCGGGCTGATCAGGCGCATCAGGCCCAGCCGCGATCGCGGCAGGCCTTGGCGACCCGGTCAATAGCAATGACATAGGCGGCATCACGCATGTACAACTTGCGCTTTTTCGCAAGGTTGTGCACCGCGTGGAAAGCCGCTGTCATTTTGTTATCCAGCTTCTGCATTACTTCTTCGTGCTCCCAGAAGTAATTCATATTGCATTGCACCTGCTCAAAATAGCTGCAGGTCACGCCGCCGGCGTTGGCCAGGAAGTCAGGAATGTTGAACACGCCGCGTTCTTCCAACACCTTGTCGGCCGCCGGGGTGGTCGGACCGTTGGCGCCTTCGCAGACGATCTTGACTCGCTTGCTCATTTTCTGCACGGTATCGCCGGTGATCTGATTTTCGAGGGCCGCCGGAATCAGGATATCAACATCCTGTTCAATCCAGGCATCCCCGTCAAGAATCTCATACCCCATGTCTTTGACCCTGGCTTTGTCGATCCCGCCGAAACGGTCAGTGACACCCAGGAGCGCATCGACGTCCACGCCGTCGGCCTTTTTGAAGGCATACGAAGTCTGATCGTTCTGGTCCCAGCTGGAAACGCAAATGACTTTGCCGCCCAGCTCATGGTACAGCCGGATAGCGTACTGGGCGACATTACCGAAGCCCTGTACGGAAGCACACGTATCCTTGGGATCTATGCCCATTCCCTTGAGGGCTTCGCGAAGCGTATATACAACACCGTAGCCGGTGGCCTCGGTGCGACCCAGCGAGCCGCCGGAGCCCAGCGGCTTGCCCGTAATGAAGCCGGGGTACTTGCCGCCGTGAATGTGCTCGTATTCATCGAGCATCCACAACATATGCTGGGCGCTGGTCATAACATCGGGAGCCGGGACGTCCTGCACGGGTCCCACGTTGCGGGCCAGTTGACGAACCCAGCCGCGACAGATCTGTTCCTGCTCGCGAGCGGAAAGGTTGTGCGGATCGCAGATCACGCCACCCTTACCGCCGCCCAGGGGGATATCAACCACGGCGCACTTCCAGGTCATCCACATGGACAAAGCCCGGACCGTATCTACCGTCTCCTGGGGATGGAAGCGAATGCCGCCCTTGCACGGGCCGCGGGAATCATTATGCTGGACCCGGAAACCACGGAACACCTTGACGGCACCATCGTCCATCCGGACCGGAATGGAAAACGAATATTCTCTCAAAGGATTGCGGAGCAATTCTCTGGATGCAGAGTCGAGTTCGAGATAGTCGGCGACCTTGTCGAACTGAGCTTGAGCCATGTCAAATGGATTGAAGGACCCGCTAGACATAGTCTGCCCTTTCGTCTTTAGAGCTGGGCTCTACCGTTCCACGACGGCAGCTCCAGGATGTTTGCACCTGAACCATCGCCGTAGTTTGTTACTTTTTTCACGAAGGTGATATAGCCTTTTTTTCGAAATTGTCAAGGAATTACTAGCCCTCTTTTTGCCCCGATTTCAGCGACCGGGCGGCCCTTCGTGACCCCCGTAATCACGCCCGTACCACATTATTTGTCAACAAGTTACGCCGCAGCCCCGAAAGCCCGGCAGGAACGGCAGACAAAGGGCCGGTCCCCGGACAAATCAGATGCTGCCCGCGTTCCGGCCCGGTCGCTCGCCCGGCGCTTTTTGTGGCTACCGATATCGGACAGCACCACGGAGCGCCGTTGTCACAACCTGTCAACTACTTCTGCGCCAGTTGGCTCCGATACCGGTCGGCGCGCGAAATCAGCCCCATCAATTCAAGGACTTCCGGGGCCTCTGTTTCTACGTATACGTAGCTGGCCACCCGCAGAACGTCATTGAGGTCCCGATCCCGTGCCCAGTAGGACCCGCGCAGCACTTCAGCGAACTCCGCGGCTGCGGCCGCCAGTCGGAGTCCGGTGGAGGCCTGGTCCAGATCACTAACGAGAAGATCCGGTGATATCACCCGTGATACCTCATGCACTTCGTTGGTCCTGGGTGCCTTGTATCGGATGAACACCTCGCCGAAAGCGGCTTCGGTCGCCGGCTCGTGCAGTTTGATTTCATAGAGGGCCGTCACCCTGTGGCCGGAACCCAATTCTCCCCCGTCCTCTTTGTCATCGCGAAACTTCTCATCAGGCACATCACGGTTTTCGTACCCCAGCAGCCGGTAACTGCGAACAACCCGTGGATCAAACGCAACCTGCAATTTGACATCGCGAGCGATGACTTCCAGAGTGCCGGTGAGATTGTCGACGAATATCCTCCGGGCCTCCTCGTCGTCATCGACATAGGCGTAGTAACCGTCGCCCTTATTGCCGAGCTTCTCGAGCATGACGTCGTTGTAGTTGCCCATGCCGAAACCGATAGACGACAGAGTGATACCCTTTTCCGCGTGGGAACGAATATACTTCACGATACCGTCCGGGTCGGTGAGGCCGTTGTTGGCCACGCCGTCCGAGCAGAGGATTACGCGGTTGATTTTGTTCCGATCGAATGACTCTGCCGCCAGTTCATAACCACGCTTGATACCGGCGTTCAGGTTGGTGGATCCACCGGCGTGCAAGCCGTCGATAGCACTGAGGATCAAGTCCCTGCGCTTGATTGATGTCGGTGCCAGGCGGGTTGCGGACACATTCTCAAAAGTGACTATGGCCACCCGATCATCCGCGGTAAGTTGCTCGACCAGCATCCTGAGTGCACTTTTTACGCTCCCGAGACGGTTGCCGCCGCGCATAGATCCGGAGACATCCACCACAAATACGAGATTCGCCGCTCGGCGCTGTTCCGGTCGGATTTCTCGTCCCTGGATGCCAATGCGGAGCAGCCGCATGTTGGCGAAGCCGAACGGCGACGGCGCACCGTCGACAGTGATACTGAAGGCATTTGTGGTCGGTTTGTCGTAGCCGTAGTCGAAGTGGTTGACAAACTCCTCGACCCGAACCGCCGCCTCTGGCGGCAGATTACAGTCGTTTAGATACTTGCGGACAACGGTATACGAGCCGTCGTCAACATCGGCGGCAAACGTCGAGAGACTGTCATCCTCCGTGTCAACGAATGGATTCACACCGTGGTGTTCGAAGAACATGGCCGAATAGGGCACGTTATTGACGGTCTTATTGCCCCCGTGGGGGTATGGATTGACACTGGGACACTGGGTGTTGCCGGCGTTCCCCTGGCCAACAGGACGACCGGTCTCGAGACTGCCGCCCACAGCGCCGGAGCCACCCAGGGGATCGGCAATGGGCACACCGTCTATGATATATGCTACCTCACCGGCGCGACCACCGCGCACAAACACTTCGCCCGATGCGTTGGTCTGCACACCGCTGACCTGCTCCAGGAGCGCATCCACGCTCTGCACCGGCTTCAAGGTGATCACCTCCTGGCTGATGCACACTTCGTTTAAGGCACCCGTCTTGTCCAGCGTCGGCCGCACTCCAATCACATTGATGACCTCACCCAACTCCGTTGTGGCCTCACTCATTTTCACATCAACTCGGCTTGTGGAGTCGACTGCCACGGTTACCTTCTCAATCCTCACCTGGTTGTACCCCACGCTGCTCACTTTCAACGTGTAGACGCCCGGTTCCAGGCGGTTTATCTGATATTCCCCCTCGAAGTCTGTTGATGCCCCAAAAAGAGTGCCCTCGATCTGAATCGAGGCTCCGATGATCGGCTCACCGGATTTGGCATCGGTTACCGTGCCGACAATGCGGCCGACGTTTCCGGCGTAGGCTGCAACGAGCAGCACAAGGCCGATTCCGCTGAAGACAGTCCAGCGAAGAATGGTAGTGGTACGCATAGCACACCTCCCATGCAGAAGTTACGATTGATTC